>Ga0075017_100001419_pt1 | contig 14576 bp, 13 predicted proteins | sample AleBraG_ABR_2012_FD_71475 | JGI IMG/M metagenome (GOLD analysis project Ga0075017, IMG submission 71475) | Freshwater sediment microbial communities in response to fracking from Pennsylvania, USA - Alex Branch Run_MetaG_ABR_2012 | ecosystem: Environmental > Aquatic > Freshwater > Creek >... | reverse complement strand
GCAGCTCCTGGAAGCCCTCGTCGGCACCAGGAACGAAACTGGTTTCCTGGGAAAGAATCGGCCCATTGCCAGAAAAGCCCAAACTGCGATCGGTCGTCAGCGGAACTTGTTCGCGATTCACAAGTGCTTGAATCTAATGGGAAACTACCTGTCATCTCAATTTGAGTCAAGGGAAATGGGGGGAGGGGGTGCCTTGGTGTGAAATCCCGAGACAGCGGTGAGATTCTGTCTCAGGTTGAGAAGTCCGGGCCTCCTCGAACCGCGGTGAGACTGACCTAATGTCCTGCGGTCCTCAAGCGTTCCTCAGTAGCCCGCTAACTGCCTTATTTTCCTTATACATCAGGACATTACTTTCGTTTCCGCAACATGGTACGGGTGGCCCGGACGTTGCACGCTAAGCGTCACCGGCTTCTTCCGCCGAGGAGGGATTGTGTCTCGAAAGACTGCAAAGACTCTGTTGGCAGTTTTGACTCTCGTACTGGCGGTGGGATTCATTCGGGCTCGAGCGCAGCAAACCCCCAGCGAGGAGATCCTGCGCCGAGCCAAAACCAAGGTGCAGCCCGCCTATCCCGAACTGGCGCGAAAGATGAACATCACGGGCGCGGTCAAAGTTGAGGTTGTGGTTGCGCCCAATGGCACGGTGAAAGACGCCCGGGTGGTGGGCGGGCATCCGGTTCTGGCCAATGCCGCGCTGGAAGCGGCCAAGAAGTGGCGCTTTGAACCGGCGCCGGCAGAGAGTTCAGGAATCATCGAGTTCAAGTTTGAGCCGCGATAGTGGCGCCTGGCAGCCGAGGGAGGCAAGGCATGACAATCGGTAAGAAGCTGTACATGAACTTCGGGATCATCCTCACCATGGTGTTGGTGCTGTTCCTGGTGAACTGGTCAGCCGTGCAGCGGGAGCACGCGGCCAAAGCCGCCGCCTCCGCCTCGCTCGAACTGGCCGACGCCACCAACGCGGTCCGCTTCCAGATGATGCAGAACCGGCTCTACCTGAGCAACTATCTGCTGAGCGGCGATACCCGCGAAGTGGACCGTATGAACGACGGCCTGCGCACCCTGAACGAAAAACTGGAACAGGGCAAGAATCTGGCCAGTTCCGATCAGGTCAAGACCGCCCTGGCCAAGGTCGAACAGCTGGAATTGGCCTGGGGCAAGGAATTCGCGCAGCCTCTGATCGAGAAGCGGAAAGACGTGGATTCGGGCAATGCCACCGTCGCCGAACTCCAAATCTACTACCTGCAAAAGGACGCTTCCTCGTGGGTGAAGAATTCGACTGACGCGCTCGATGTCGCCGACGGCGAAAACCGCAAGCTGGTGGACACGCGGCGCAAGTCGGATGAGAGCGCGGCCACCTGGACCATCACGGTATCTCTGTTGAGCACCATCCTGGCCCTCGGCCTGGGCGGAGTCATCGCCTACCGTACCGCCAAGGGGATCACCCAGCCGCTCACCAACCTGATGAATGTGGCCCGCGGCATCGGCAACACCGGCGATCTCGAGCACAACATCGACGTCAACCGCGACGACGAGATTGGCGAACTGGCTCGCACCTTCACCAAGATGGTCACCTACCTCAAGGAGATGGCCGGGGTTTCCGAAGCCATCGCCGGAGGCGATCTCACCGTCGAAGTAAAACCGCGCTCTTCGCACGACACGCTGGGCAACGCCTTCGTGCGCATGGTCGACGGTTTAGCGGGACTGGTGCGTAGCGTCCGCGACGCTTCGTCGCAGGTCGCCAGCGCCTCCAACCAGGTGGCCGGAGCTTCCGACGATTCCGCGAAGATCGGATTGCAGGCTTCTTCCGCCATCGACGAAGTCACCAGCACCATGCACGAGATGAGCGTCAACGTGCAGAACATGGTGAAGAGTACGCAGGTGCAGGCTTCGAGCGTCAGCGAAACTTCCGCCTCCATCGACCAGATGGTGGCCTCGATTCAGCGCGTGGCCGACACGGCCAAGGTGCTGCTCGACATCTCCAACCGCTCCCGCGAGGAAGTGCACGCCGGCATCGGCACCATGGAGAAGGCCACCGACGGCCTGAACCGCATCAACACCACGATTAACTCTTCGGGAGAAATCATCGGGGCCCTGGGACAGCGGGCCGACGATATCGGCAAGATCATCGAAGTCATTGACGATCTCGCCGAGCAAACCAACCTGCTGGCGCTGAACGCCGCCATCGAAGCGGCCCGCGCGGGAGAGCATGGCCTGGGCTTTGCCGTGGTCGCCGACGAAGTGCGCAAGCTGGCGGAAAAATCGGCGCAGTCGACCAAGGAAATCTCCGAGCTGATCCAGAGCATTCAGAAGGAAGCGCGCAAAGCGGTCGAGAACATGGACCGCTCCACCACGATCGTCAACGAGGGCCTGGAACTGGGCGGAGAGCTGAACGCCGCCCTGCGTAAGATCTCGAACGTAGTCACCGAGGTTTACAAGTTCGCGCAGGAAATCGGCGCGGCCACCAACGAACAGTCGCACGGCTCGTCGCAGATCGCGCGCGCCACCACGCGGCTCAACGAAATCACTCACGAAATCAATTCGGCGGTGGAAGAGCAGGCCTCGGGAGCGCAGGCCGTGGTCAAGGCCATGGAGCGCATGCGCGAACTGGTGCAGCAGTCCACCTCCGGATCGACCGAGCTGGCCGCTTCGTCGGAGCAGATGTCGAAGATGTCGCGCGGCCTGCTGGAATTCATGGACCGCTTTGCCCTGGCTGAGGCTTCGCGCGGAATGGGCGGCTCGGATTCCACGAACCGCTCGGCCCGGCGAGCCGCGGCGGGAGCGCAGTTCTAAAGGCCGCCATCTGAGGAGCCGGAGCTTGCAAACATGAGCCGTGAACTCCATATCGTGGGCTTCAAAGTGGGACGCGAAACCTATGGCGTCCCCATCACTTCCCTGCACGAAATCGTGCGGGTTCCCGAGATCACTGCCGTGCCCGACGCGCCGGACTATCTGGAGGGCGTGATCAACCTGCGGGGCAAGATCGTCTCGGTGATGGATCTGCGCAAACGTTTCGGAGAAAAGCAGGTCGCGCTCAAGCGGCAGAACCGCATCCTGGTGGTCGAGCATGCGGGCCGGTTGGCAGGCCTGATCGTGGACTCGGCGTCCGAGGTGCTGAAGATTCCCGCCGACGCCGTGGAGGCTCCTCCGGCTGTGTTTCAGGAGGGCGGTCTGAATTGCGTGACGGGGCTGGGTAAGGTTGCGGGGCGACTGGTGGTGTTGCTTGACATGAGCAAGCTACTGGCTCCGGCCAGCCTGCAGCAGGTGGCGAGCAAGGCCGAGCCCGCTGAGAAGAAGACAGCGGCGAAGGCCGAGGCGCGGGGCGCTGCGGCGGCGAAGTAAGAGTTACAGGGGCCCGGTTGTTTGTAGTTTGTGAATTCTGCTTCAGGCGAGAACGGAACTAAGCATGAGCACATCCGGAGCAGCACCTGCTCCCATATTGACGGAAGCCGAACTGAAGCTGTTGCAGGCGCTGGTCTACCAGGAGTGCGGCATGCACTTCGACGAGCGCCGCACACACTTCCTTCAGGACCGCCTGCTGCGCCGGCTGAAGGAGTGCCGGGTCGATTCTTTCTATGCCTACTACCGGCTGCTGATCAGCCAGCAGGGCAAGGACGAACTGGCCAAACTGCTGGAGAACCTGACGGTCAACGAGACCAGCTTCTTCCGCCACAAGGCACAACTGGACCTGTTCCAGAAGTTCGTGCTGGAAGAATTGTTCAAGCAGAAGAGCCAGCGGCGAGAGTATTCGATCCGCATATGGAGCGCGGGCTGCTCCACCGGACAGGAAGCCTACACGCTGGGGATGCTGGTGGCCGACGCGCTGGCGTATTACTACCTGCGCAATCCGCTGCCGGTGGACTTGCCGCTGCCCAAGCCGCTGGTTCCGGCGCCGTGGCGGGTGGAAATTCTGGCCAGCGACATCAGCTACTCGGTGTTGCGGGCCGGGCAGGAAGCCACCTACAACGAGAACCAGATGTCGATGGTCGACTACGGCTACCGGCTGCGCTACTTCGACAAGGTGGGGGAGCGCTACGCGGTCAAGAAAGCGCTGAAGGAAATGGTGCACTTCGACTTTCACAACTTGAAGACCGAATACCTGCCGCAGCGCAACGACGTGATCTTCTGCCGCAACGTCATGATGTATTTCGACGAGCCCGAGCAGAAGCGGCTGATCGAGAAGTTCTACCGCTGCCTGAACACCAGCGGCTACCTGTTCGTGGGACACGCCGAGAGCCTGCTGGGCATCACCAAGAAGTTCCAGATGGTGCACAAGGACAGCGGCACGGCGTACCAGCGGGTTGAGGTGCGGGAGTAACCATGACGAATTCCCCCGACGAGCGCGGCCTGGAACTGCGAGAGCTCTTCTATGAGACTTCGCAGGAACTGCTGCAGGCGCTGAACGAAGAGGCGCTGAAGCTGGAGAAGAAGCCCGGCGACGAGGAGATCGTGCGGGTAATCCGGCGAACGGTGCACACCTTGAAAGGCGACTCGGCGGCCTGCGGGCTGCGCGAGTTGAGCGAACTGGCGCATCAGTTCGAAGACGCGCTATCGCTCGAAGGCGCGGCCACGCAGACGGCCGTGTCGGAAATTGCCTTTGAGGCCGCGGATGTTTTCACCGACATGATCGCGGCTTACCGCGGCGGCAGTAAGCTGCCCGCCACGAAAGCGCTGAGCAAGAAGATTCATGATCTGACCGACGCTCCGGCGGCGAAGAAAACCGGGCGCGCGAAGAAGGCGGCGGGCAAGGCATCAGCCGCTAGAACACCCGCGAAGTCCGCCGCGGATTGGACCGAATACGAAAAGCTGGCTATGAGCAAGGCGCAAGCCGGCGGGCTTGCCGTGTATCACGTGGTCGTCAAGATTGATCCGCACTGCGCCATGCCCATCGCCGGGCGCCAGTTGATTCACAACGCCCTGGGCGGCGTGGGACAGGTGCTGGCGGTGCGCCCCGACGCGAAGTCGCCTGCGGCGTCGAAGCACGTCGAGTTCGTGCTGGCTAGCGCGCAGACTGTCGAGCAGATCGCGGCCAAGGGACGCATTCCGACTATCGCGGAAGAAGTGATGGTGGAGTTGATGCTGGCGCCTGCGGCTCCGAAGAACACGGCGGAACAATCCGAAGCGCCGGAAGTAGCCTCCGCGCCCGCGAATCCGCCGGAAGCCGAGACGAGTGCGCCGGAGGCTGCTGCCCATGCTGCCCCACCGACCGGACCGATCGCGACCCACATGGCGCAGGAGAATCTGCTGCGGGTGGAAGCCAGCCGCATCGATAGCGTGCTCAACCTGGTGGGCGAACTGATCATCGGCAAGTCGATGCTGCAGCAGGCGCTGAACGAGTTCTCGAAGCGTTATCCGAAGGAACTCCTTCGCGGCAAGTTTTCCGATGCCATGGCGTTCCAGGCGCGCGTGCTCAACGATCTGCAGCGCTCGGTGATGAAGATTCGCATGGTGCCGGTCGACCATTTGTTCCGGCGTTTTCCGCGCATGGTGCGCGACGTTTCGCGGCAGTGCGGCCGCGACGTGGAACTGGCGGTTAGCGGACAGGAAACCGATCTCGACAAGGGCATCCTCGACGCCATCGCCGAACCGCTGACTCACCTCGTGCGCAACGCCGTGAGCCACGGCATTGAGACTCCGGAAGAGCGCCGCAAGCTGGGCAAGGCGCCACAGGGCACGATCCGGCTGAACGCGTATCACCAGGGCAATCAGGTAGTGGTCGAAGTCGCCGACGACGGACGCGGCATCGACGCGCAGAAGATTCGCGCCAAAGCCATCGAACTTGGGCTGACGACGCCCGAAGAGGCGGCGCGGCTGACCGAAGCCGAGACTCTCGACTTCATTTTCCGCCCCGGTTTCAGTACGGCCGAGCAGGTCACCGAAGTCTCCGGGCGCGGCGTTGGCATGGACGTGGTGCAGACTGTGCTGCACCGCTTGAAAGCCTCGGTCAGCCTGGAAACGCGGCCCGGACAAGGCACCACGTTCCGGCTGAAGCTGCCGCTGACGCTGGCCATCATCAAGGCGCTTTTGTTCTGGGTGGAGCAGCGGTTGTACGCCATTCCGTTGAACGCGGTCATGGAGATCTCGCGAACCTTCGAATCGGAAGTGCATCAGGTCGACAACTACGAAGTGCTGCAGCTGCGCAATCAGGTGCTGCCGCTGTTGCGGCTGGGACGTCCGGTCGCCGACGGCGATCGCAAGTCGAAACTCTTTGTGCTCGTCATCATGGTCGGAGAGAGGAAGTACGGTTTGATTGTCGATGCGCTGGAAGGCGAAGAGGAATTGGTGATCAAGGCATTGGATGACCAGACATTCTCGACCGACCTGGTGTCCGGCGCCTCGATTCTCGGCGACGGGCGGGTAGTGCTGATTCTGAACCTGCCTGCCGTGGTGGAGCATGTTGCCCGCTTGCGGCCGGTGGAAATGGGGCATTCGAATTCCGGTCTGTTGCTGACGCACACCGATCGCATGCGGCTAGCCATGACCCCGACGGTGGGAGGCACGGCATGAAGAACCGGGTGCGCGTGCTGGTGGTCGACGACTCGGCGCTGATGCGCAAATTGATTCCGCAGATGCTGGCCACCGACGAGTCCATCGACGTGGTGGGCACGGCGATGGACGGCACATTCTGCCTGAAGAAGATCGAGGAACTGAAGCCCAACGTGGTCACGCTCGACCTCGAGATGCCCGGCATGAACGGCATCGACACGTTGAAAGAGATCATGCGGCACCATCCGGTGCCGGTGATCGTATTCAGCTCGCACAGCACTGATGGTGCGTCGGTCACCATGAAAGCGCTGGGGCTGGGCGCGTTCGACTTCGTCACCAAGCCCAAAGACGCTTCGGCTCACATGGCGGAGACGGCGAAGGAATTGATCGCGAAAGTGAAGGCCGCAGCCGAGTGCAAGCTGAAGCCGCGGATTCCGGCGGGGATTCCGGCGAAGCCGGAGAAGGTTTCGGCGGGCGCGGGAGCTCCCACCAAGGTTGTGGCCATTGGGGTCTCGACCGGCGGGCCACAGGCGATGGAATATCTGCTGACGCAACTGCCGGGAGATTTCCCGGGAACGATTCTGGTGGTGCAACACATGCCGGAGGGATTTACCGACATGTTCGCGCGGCGGCTGGATGAACTTTGCGCGATGCGGGTGAAAGAAGCGCAGTCGGGCGATCTGCTGCAACCGGGGCGGGTGCTGATCTGTCCGGGAAGCCGCCACATGAAAGTGAAGCGGCTGCCCATGGGAGACATCGCGGTGCTGAGCGATGAGCCGCGCGTGAACGGGCACCGTCCCAGCGTGGACGTACTGCTGCGCAGCGTGGCCGAGGAGTTCCGGGCGCAAGCTGTCGGCGTTTTGATGACCGGGATGGGCGATGACGGCGCCGAAGGTTTGGGAGCGTTGAAGAAAGAAGGCGGCATGACCATCGCGCAGAGCGAAGAGTCCTGCGTGGTCTATGGCATGCCGAAGGCGGCGATCGAGCGGGGATATGCGATCCGCGTGGTCGCTCTGGATGTGATGTCGGCGACGCTGCAGGCGCTCTGCGGCCGAGGTGCGGGATCCGATGCGGGATCCCGGGCAGTGCGCGCCGGAAACTAGGATTTGTGCAGGGCACGGTGAGCCGTGACCAGCGTGATCTGGTTCGGGACCACCGGGCGTGATATGCAGTTGAAAGGGGAGGTCGGTATGGAGCAGTTTGCATCAGTGAAGCGCAGCAAAGACGGGCAGCCGGTCCGCTACTTGATCGTGGACGACTCGGTGTTTGCCCGTAAGAATCTGGCCCGCATGATCGAAACCTTCGGCGGGCAGGTGGCGGCTGAGGCCGGGGACGGCTTGACCGCCATCAGCGAGTTCGACCGCACGCATCCCGACATCGTGCTCATGGATATCACCATGCCGCAGATGGAAGGAATCGAGGCGGCTGAACGAATCGTGCAACAGCATCCCGAGGCGCGCATCGTGATGGTGTCGTCGGTGGGCTATCAGGAAAACATCGTGGCCGCTTTGCAGCGCGGGGCGCGGCATTTCGTGCAGAAGCCGGTGAAGCCGGAAGTGCTGTACGAAGTCATCAAGTACGTGCTGGGCGAAGACGGCGCGGTGGCGACCGCGGCGGGAGCGGGTGTTTAACCCAATCGGGAGCTTGATCCAATGAAGATGGAACTGATCCAGCCTTTCATCAACGCGGCCGACGCCGTGTTGTCGCAAGGACTGCAGGGCTCGACCAAGGTGGGCAACCTCACCATGGAAGAGGACGCGTATCGCCGCAAGGGTGTGGCGGGCATGATCGCGCTGACGGGCGACATCGAAGGGCGGATCATTCTCGACCTCGAGCCGCACACGGCGGTGCGGGTGGCCAGCCACTACGCGGGCGCCGAACTGCCCGAGTCCGACGCGCTGGTCAAGGAAACCATCTTCGAACTGGCGAACCAGGTCGTGGGCAATGCCATCTCCGCGCTCAACGACCAGGGATTCCATTTCCGCGTGCATCCCCCGCTCCTGCTCACCGCGCACGAGGGGGAAAAGACCAGCGAAGACACGGAAGCGTTGATGATCTGCTTTGAGACCTCCCTGGGCAACGTCTTCATGAACGTCGCGCTGCGCTACAACAAACGTCGCATGGCCGATCACGCGGCTGTTGGGGCTTAAGAGCAGTACCCAGTTGCCAGTACCCAGTTGCCAGTTCTGGGGTCGTCGGCGGCGTATGCCCTCACCTTTTCGTGATACCACCACTCCGTAAAATCTTGATTCTGCTTTGACCTCCACTTTGGCGAGTGGCGCACCTTTTCTGTCTTAAGCTTGTTTCCCGTTTCTAAACTCTGGGTGCCCCGTCCTTGCGTACTTTGCAAGGCCGGGTACGATGCTGCCTGTACGAGGAGATTCTGCGGGGCGTCAAAACCGGCGCTGCAGGCAGCATTGCCACGTGGTTACGTTGACGCCGGTTGCCGGGTCCTGTGCGAAAAGCGCGGAACCGACTAGAAACAACATCATCATCGACAGAAAGGGCCCCACAACCCGGAGTGCTTTCATAGTTTCCTCCCGGCGACGGCGTCGCCGCTGCTTGTGGTTGATTGTCGAACGTCTAGAACTTCGTTACATAGTTCTGGTTGAGGTTTGAGATCCAAATGTGCGCGCCATCAAATGCAACGCCGATGGTAGGAGGGATTTTCCACTGAGCGACCAGAACACGTCGCTGGCTCGAACGACCTGCACGTACAACGCTCCCGATATCCAAAGATAGGCGCCGTCAAAGGCAATTCCGTACGCCCCGTCCGGAGCAGGGAAATTGCCCAGGACGGTTCCGTCGCTGACGCGAATTTTGGTCACCGTGCCTCCCCCCCGGTTGGCTACCCACATGTCGGCGCCGTCGAAAGCGATTCCCAGTGGTTCGGTCCCAGCACCGATGTTGACGGTTCGCACAAGTGTTCCATCGGAAGCACGCAACTCGCTGACCGTCCCGTCGATGTAATTCGTCACCCAAGTTCATGCTAAGAGTGGGAGTTGGGTGCCGGCGGAATCTTCGTCGGGGTCGGCGAATCTTCTGAGTTCGGGATACTTCTGAAGCAGCGTGGGTGGGGCGCTCACGCGTTTGCCGGTCACCATCGCTTTCAACTCCAGCGCGTTCACGCCCGCCTTGCTTTCAAAATGATTGTTGGTGATGACGTAGGTCGTCTGCGCTTTCTCGGCTACGTTGTCGATGCGGGATTTCCAGCCTGCCAGTTCCCTTTCGTTGTAGAGATAGTTGTAGCGGTCGTTGCGGTTGTCGGAATCGGATCCTTGCTCTGCGAACCAGTCGCTGTAGTTGAGGCCGTGCAGGCGCACGTAGGCGATGGGCGCGGTGACGTGTTCTGTGGGGGCGAGGGAGCGTCCGAGAACGGGTTGATCGATGTTGCAGAAGGCGACGTTTTTCTGGGTGAAGGCGGCGAGCGTCTCGGGATTGTTCCAGCTGGAGTCGCGGACTTCGACGACGCGCGGGTACTCGATGAACTGGCGCAGGAGGCGGTCGAGGTATTCGCGGTTCAGCGAAGTGTTCTTGAACGAAACGGGAAACTGGATGAGTAGGGCGCCGAGGCGTGCCTCGGTGGCGAGGGCGTCGAGACCTTCGCGGGTGCGGGCTTCGTCTTCGTCGGTGGGGCGGATGGTGGCGGCGGACGTGGGCTCCATGACTGCGAGGGGCGAGTGCGTGAAGGCGCGGTAGAGCTTGGCGGTGAAGAGAAAGTTGGGATTCACGGCGGCGACCTTGCGGCACCAGAGCTTGGCCAGTTCGGGCTTCAGCGGGCCGTAGAACGATGTGTTTATTTCGGTGGTATCGAAGAAGCGCGCCAGATATTCGAGGGGATGGATTTTGCGACGCTGCATGCCCGAGGGATAGAAGATGCCGTCCCAGTCTTTGTAAGACCAGCCCGCGGTGCCGATGCGAATGTTGTGCGCGGAAGTTTCAGGGGCGCGGAAGTGGGCCGTGGATTCCATGGGCGGAACCGCAGACGGAGAGCCAGGGGCAAGGGTAGCACAGGGGGAATTCGGTGAATGCTAGGAATTTGCGGTTGAACTGAAAACAGTGTACGCGGCCCTGAAGGGCCGCTCTTCCACCTTGTTACTTCCCTTTGGGCTCGTTCCGGTTACGTTTGCCGCCCCAGGTGAAGCGGCGGCCGAGGATGAACTTCACCATCATGTGGTCGCTGGCGTGGTTGGGGTCCCAGCCGACGCCGAAGTTCAGTTCCCACTTGGGGGAGAGGTCGAGATCGATCGACGGGAAGAACTGGTGATACTGGTGCGCCAGCGGGATGAATTCTGTGGCGGGACCGAGCGAGCCGTAGTACTCGAGGCCTCCGGCGACTTTCTTGGTGAAGTCGTAGCTGACTTTGGCGTTGGGGGAGAACTCCCATCCGCGATGCACGTCGTTGCCGTGCAGGGCGCGGTCGAAAGTGGGATTGAAGGCGACGTACCAGCGGCCGATTTTCTTGTCGAGAATGGGCTGCAGTTCGTAGGTCCAGCTATTTTCTGAAAACTGACGGCGCTGGTAGCCGATCTCCTGCCCAAGGCTCACGCCCAGCGGCCAATGCCACGATTCGGGAACGGTGACCCGCGGACGAATATGGCTGCCTACAAAGTGCCAGCCCGCGTCCGATTGGACGGTAGTGAAAAGGTAGACGCCCGTTTCGAACCAATCGCTGAAGCCGTGAGCGACTTCGAGCGTCTCGTGCAGGGCATGTTGCGTGGGAACGACTCCTTCCCGCGAGTTCTTGCGTCCCTCGACCGTGAAGTTGCTGTGCAACTCGAGGGTGGTCGTGCCGGGAGGATCCATTTCCGAGCCGTAGACCTGGATCTCATAGTTGTCCTGAGCGCGAGCGGCGAGCGCAGCAAGTCCGACCATGACGACCAGTAGCGCCATGCGCCGATAGTGAAGGGTGCGGATCCCGTTCACGGGAGCGAGTTTGAGCGCTTGCCTGCGGATTGGTCAAGACCTCCCAACTTCAGAATTCTCTCGCAACAAGATGGATGCTTGATGAAATATCGGAGCGTACTCAGTAGTTCTTCGTGCAAAATACTCTACCGTTGTATCGATCTTCGAACGACACGCCAGTTTTCTGTACGGATGCGACAGTTTTCTGTACGAAACCGTTAGGAATTCTGTCCATCACGAGATACAGAAGCAAGCCGAGGACCTCTGCAGGGGGGAGGAGCGGGACAATCATGCCGAAAAAGAAAAAAACCCGGAGCCGAGGAGGAGACGGCTCCGGGTGCGAGGTGCTCTGGGGGAGCGCTGTGGAAGCTTGTGGTTCGGTCGGCTAAGCGGGATGGCCGCAGTGGTCATCCCGCGTCGGTGCAGCCTAACCACCGATAATGATGGCGACGATCGATCCGGTACAGGCGTTGACCTTCACCTCATACTCGCCACCCTTGGTAGCCAGCACGTCCACGGACCAAACCGGCGGATTGTCATTCTTTTCCAGGATGGTGAAGAGCACGCTGCCGCCGCCGACCGCTGCCAGTGCGTCCTTCTGTGCGGTCGCCTTGGTGATGAAAGAGCACGACATGGCCAAGGGCTGCGTGATGATCTTGAGGATTGCGCCGGTGTGGGCGTCAACCCAGACTTCGTACTCGTGGGCGGTGCCGAGGATATCGACTGACCACGTCTTCTTTCCCATGTTGGTGTCGAGGGTGACCTGAAGGATAGTGCCTCCCCCGACGGCGTTGAGCGCGACCTGCTCAGCCTGCGCCTTTGAAATCAAGGTGGCACCGAGGATCAGCGGCTGAGTAATGATCTTGAGCGTCGCGCCGGTGTGGGCATCGACCCAGACTTCGTATTCGTTGGTGGTGCCGGCAATGTCGACCGACCAGGTTTTCTTGCCCATGTTGGTGTCGAGGGTGGCTTGAATGACGGTGCCTCCGCCGACGGCGGCGAGTGCGTCTTTCTCGGCTTGCGCTTTGGAAATCATTCCGGCTGCCATGGCCTGCAATGCGCCAGCGACGAGGACTACTGCTACTAAACTTGCGAATCGCGTTTTCATATTGAATCTCCTGAGAGAAACGGAATTTTGTGGGCTCCTCGGGATGCTGACCCAGGTGCTAATTGCTTTGAACTAGGGCACGCCCGGTGCCATTTTGAAAACCGTTCACAACAAAGGGGTTGGGTTCGGCGAGAGGTGGCGACTGTTCAGAAGTTTTCTGAACTACGCGCGGATTTGTTCAGAGTTCTTGCGGAGAGCTTCAACCACGAAGGTCACCCTTCGACTTCGCTCTGGGCAGGCTGCGGTAAACGAAGGGGAATCTTGCTGCTACGCGATTGCGGACTCAGTCCAGCGATAAGACTACCCAGTACACGCCCGTGGGATACGTGTCGGTGCGGGAGTAGCAGGCGCCGATGGAGAGGTTGTGCAGGTTGCGGCTGGCGATGGCGTGGGCGGCTCCGGTGGGCAACGTTTCCGGATGAAGACTGGTGTAGGTGAGTACGGTGAAGCGTTCGGAGAGCTTGCGAACGGGGAGGGTTCCGAGTTTGTCGGCTTGTGCCATGGAGCAGGCCGCATCGTCGGCAATGAGCAGGTCGCGGCGCTGCAGGCCGGGCTGGCTGGCCTGGCGGCGCGTCTGATTCACCACGGCGGCGATGCGGTCTTTCACTTCGGCGGAGGAGTAGTTGGGGAGGGCATGGCCGAAGTCCTGCACGATGTAGAGGCGGTCTCCGCTGCGAACTACGCCCAACCCAACCACGTTATAGGCCGGGTTGAGCAGGTTCGCGCGATGCGGAGGGGAAAGCATTAAATGCTGGTGTCCGTGCTCAGCGTCATAATCGAGGGCGACATTTTCTCCTTCTTGATCGAGTTGGAGTTGAGTTGTGGCGGCGAGGCGTTGGGGGAGGGAGAGCTCGCCGGTAAATTGATGCGAAAGCTGGCGCGCGTCGAGCATGGCTTGTGCGTGCGTGCGGGCAGCTTGAGAGAGTCCGGGATCGAGAGCGAGCGGAGGCGCTCCGGCTTGGTGACGCGATTGATTGGCTAATTCGAGAAGTTGCTGCTCCGCCTGGAACTCGGGATCGGGAAACGGAATGTCGGGAGCGGTGGCGGAGGCCGGCTGCAGCGTGGCTTTCTGCGCGGTCTGCCCGGTCTCGGGGCCTTCTGCCGAGGAAGCCATCAGGCGGGTCGCGGGGTGCACCGTGACGGCGCCCATTCCGAGCAGGAATGCCAACAATAATCTAGAGGCTCGATGCATCCAGTTTTGGCCTACGCGACGAGACCCGGGAGGGATCGGTTAACTCAAGCGTTTCCGCTCGAGGTCGTTCAGGCTCAAACTTGCTGCTGGTGCTAGGCTAGGAGTTAGAACCTAAGGAGAAGTAGTTACCTGCGTCTATGGAACTAGGGACCAGTGGGGTCATTGGCCTGTTGTTTGGCGGATTGGTGGCATGGCTGGCGCTGCGCTCGCGGACGGCTGCGCTGCAGGCCCGTTTGTCGTTGACGGAAAAGGAATTAGCGGCTGAAAAGGCTGATCTGGCGCGGCTTTTGGAGGATCAGAGGGGGCTGGTGGAGAGCCGGGCACGGCTGGAATCGGCCCTCGAATCGGAACGAAAGACCAGCACCGAAAAGATCGAATTACTGACGAAGGCCGGGGAAGGTTTGCAGAATGCGTTCAAGGCACTGGCTGCCGACGCGCTGAAGAGCAACAATTCTTCATTCTTGCAGATCGCGCAGGAGACGCTGAAGCGGTTTCAGAGTGAGGCTCGGGGGGATCTGGAGGCTCGGCAGAAGGCGGTCACGGATCTGGTCACGCCGGTGCGCGAGTCTCTGAGCAAGGTGGACGCGCAGATTCAGCAGATGGAAATCGCGCGGGGCGAGGCTTACGGCGATCTGAAGGCGCAGGTGCAGTCGCTGATCACGACACAAAAAGAGCTGCAGTCGGAGACGGGGAATCTGGTGCGGGCCTTGCGTACGCCGAATGTGCGGGGGCGCTGGGGAGAAATTCAACTGCGGCGCGTGGTGGAAATCGCCGGCATGCTTCCGTATTGCGACTTTGCCGAGCAAGAGACGGTCACGGGCGAAAGCGGAAGGCTGCGGCCTGATCTCGTAGTGAAGTTGCCGGGCGGCAAGAATGTGGTAGTCGACGCCA
>Ga0075017_100001417_pt1 | contig 14593 bp, 13 predicted proteins | sample AleBraG_ABR_2012_FD_71475 | JGI IMG/M metagenome (GOLD analysis project Ga0075017, IMG submission 71475) | Freshwater sediment microbial communities in response to fracking from Pennsylvania, USA - Alex Branch Run_MetaG_ABR_2012 | ecosystem: Environmental > Aquatic > Freshwater > Creek >... | reverse complement strand
GGTGAACCTCCTGGACGGGTGGATTGCTGTCTCGACAACCGCAATCCTGCCCGCCCAGGCGGACGATTCAACCCCCCAGCAACACCACACCCCGCACCACTACTGACGATTCCGGGCTAGAGCAGCTCGCCCATCGCCGCTGCGACCGAGGCCCAGCTCGACTCGGACGCGTCGATGCGCTGACGGGCGCCGATCGAGAGCTCATCGAAGTGCTCGCGAGCGGCCGGTGTGGAGATGTAGGCGGGATCTGGCCTGGTCCCGACGCGCCAGAGGTTGAATCGGTCGGCATCCCAGCAGGCGCCGATCGTCAGATCCTCGCTCGTGTGTGCGGTCGTGTGTTCGCGGATGGCCGCGATGAGTTTGCTGGCGCGGTCTCCGCCGGGCTCGAAGCCCGGGATGCCGAAACCGGCGATCGCCGCGGCCGCGACATCGGCCGCGCGCGGGCCATGCTCGGGGTCGCTGAACTCGTTCAGCCTCTGCGAGTCGTGCAGCTGGGCGAAGACATAGAGGACCAGGAGGTCGATCATCGGCTCCCTCGCCGCGATATCCAGGCCCGTCAGTGCGACGCACTTCCAGTGGTGCGGGCCGTGGTCATGCAGCTTCAGGCCGGGCGCGCCGACGGTCGCTGCGATCGTGGCCAGTGGCTCTGGGAGAGGGTCCAACGCGCGCTCAGCGACCAGCTGTGCCGCAGGCCTGCTCGAGCTCGAGGACGACCTCGGCCAGCTCGCCGGTCATCTGCACGTCGGGAAGCAGCCGGCTGAAGATGTCGCTGAGACTCCGGTAGTACCAGAGCTGGCCGTCTCGGCGGCCCGTGAACCTGGCCCAGAGCTCCTCGCCCACTGCTCGGTAGTCGCGGAGGATCGCCCGCGCGTTGAAGAGCTTGTCGGCCAGCGAGACGATCAGCACCGGCCTTGGCTGGTGCTCGAGGTGGGCCAGGTACTCCGCCTTGCGTGCCTGCCATGCCGGCTTGTCCTCGAGCAGCGTGTCGCTGCAGGCACGGACGATCTGCTCGACCTGGGCGCCGAAGCGGTCGCGGATCAGGGTCAGCTGATCCTCCCCACCCTGGTCCTCGCCGGCGTCGTGCAGGAGGGCCGCGATCGCCTCGTCCTCGCTCCCGCCTTCCTCGAGGACCAGCGAGCAGACGCCCAGGAGATGGCCGACGTAGGGGACGCCGCTCCCCTTGCGGGTCTGGTGGAGGTGCAGGTTGGTGGCGTAGGCGACCGCATCGACGAACTTATCTGTCAAGTGCGAGGGGTTTGGGTGGGGAGTCTCTGCCATCAGGCCGCTAATTCTCGCGGAAAGGCCGAGCAGGCGATCAGCTCTCCGTCGTGCTCGACGCCGGCGCCGACTAGCCGCTTGCGGGAGACCGTGAACGCGTGGCCCAGGCCATAGTTCACGACGAGCTCCCTGCGGCCGGCTGTCGCCTTGGCGAGGAAGCGGGCGGCCCGCTCGTCGTCGGGCTTGGTCGGCTCGGCCTCGGCGGCCTGCATCGCGTAGCCGCTGTTTAGCGCCGGCGCCAGGGCCGCGTAGACCTCCGCGCGGCTCACCAGGTCGAGCGCCACCGGGCGACCCGAGATCTCAACGACCGCACCGATCTGGTGCGCGACCAGCCTGATCGGCTGCTTGAGCTCCTCGATGCGGTGGCTGCGCATCGCGAAGAGGTCCTCCAGCGAGTCGGTCCTCGATGAGACGCCGAACTCATCGAGTCGTGCACCGACCTCCGACCAGACCCGGCCCTGGTCGGGGCGCCCGTCCCCATCAGGTCGGTTTGAGTGCTCGCGCTTGATCGCGCGCAGGGCGGGGTCTGCCGTGTGGTTGGAGACGTTGAAGGGCTCGGCGGCCCGGGCGATGTCCCAGCGGCCGTGCTCGATGCAGCTGACAGGGACCGGGATGCCCGACTTGGAGGGGACGAGGATCGAGGTGTCAAAGCTCCGGTTCTGCTGGGCGCCCGAGATCTGCTCGCCCTCGTAGATCAGGATCGGCAGGTCCGTCGGGTTCTCGACGATCACCTGGCGGACATCCGCGCCACGGTCGAGCTCCTTGACATAGGCGCCGAGGGCGATCGCCTCCGCGAGCCCGCGGTATTCAAGGGCCGGCTTGGGCCCGAGGACGGGGTAGACGGCGAGGGGACCGGCGACCTGAGGACGCCCCAACGTGTATCCGACGGTGAGTGTGTTCATGTTGGTCAGGTCGCACCGGAGGGCCCAAACCTGACAGGGACCGCGCGGAGGGGGTCCTCGAGGAGCTAGATCACCGTGTGGAGGCGGCGCCCCATGGCGGCCCCCGATGAGCCGAACTTCGCGCACAGCCGGGAGAAGTCGCGCTCGCAGGCGACGTACTGCTCTTCGATCAGGCGGGCCGGCATCAGGACCGCTGCGGCGAAGGCATTCGCCTGCTCCTCGGGTTCTGCGGGGCCGTCGTCGTCGCCCACGTCGACGACGGAGGAGCGGCAGTAGACGTTGTGGCCGCCGTGGCGGTGGAGCCGCCAGTGGCCCAGCTCGTGAGCGATCGTGAAGCGCCTGCGCGGCGGCCACTCCTCGGCCTCCTGGGCATTCACCCAGATCTCGCCGCGGTCGGGGAGCAGCAGGCCCGAGAGGTGCTGCCCCGGTTCGAGGGGTGGGGCGCCCGGCGCGGTGGTCAAATCCTCGACGTCGCGGACCAGGAGGCCGACGTAGGAGTCGGCGATGTCCTCGATCGGCACGGGAAGGGACTCGCCATCCCAGATGTAGCTTGGGACGCCCGCCAGGAACAGTTCAGCACGCTCCTCGATCCCCTCCATGTCGGGGGACTCTATTGGAGGTCGCTGCCAACTCCGAGCCGCGCCGAAAGGGTCAAATAGGCGGTGTGGGCGACCCGCAGCCAGTCCGTGCTCTCACGGCCGAGGAGTCGAGCCAGCAGCTCGACTAGCCGCCAGTCCCTCGAGCGGACGGCGAAACTCATGACTGCCAGATCGTTGCGGTTGCTCCTCATCGGCTGTGCGGTTGGTCGGCTGCGCTCAGCAGAGCTGACATCAGTCACCGCCGCGGAACAGCTCGTCGACCTCGTCCCACTGCTCATCACCCGCGCGCGCGGTGTCCTCAGCCGGAGGAGCCGAAGCGGCGTCGACAGTTGCCAGGCGGGTGAAGGCCGGCGCCTGCGTGCTGGCTGCGAGCCCGCTGCCGAGGGCCGTGCCGGCGTCCCGGAGCTCTGCCGCTGTCGTCCCGAGAAGCTTGGAGATCGCCTCCAGGACCCTGTCGGAGACGCCCGCGGCGGGTAGGGCGCCGAGCTCCATCTCGTGGTAGTAGAACTCGACCTTCGCTCGGCGATCGCTGACCCCCAGCATCCCGGCGAGCTGCTCGACCAGCTCCCTGCGCTTGAGGCCGACCCTGTCGCGTAGCCGAGGCAGGAGCGCCGGCCACAGGCCGGACGCGCCGCCGATGGAGCGCGAGAGCGCCTCCACCGTCACTTCGGAGTGTGGTTCGGGGGCCGGCTGCTGTTCCAGCGGTGTTCGCGGCGCCCTGGCGAGGTAGCCGTCGATCAGGGCGGCCAGCTCGCGACGGCGAGCCGCTGGAGCTCGGCTCAGGTACTCGACGGGGTCTGCCGCCCCCCCGCTTCGGTGCTCCTCGATGTACTGGCCCAGAAGGGTCTCGACGATGTCCATCTCTAGGTGTCCCGCTCGGCCTCTTCGAGGGTTTGGCGCAGACGCTGTCTAAACCGGGAGGCGATCTTGGCGACGTTATCGGGGCTCATGCCATCGATCCGCTCGCAGGTCTCGGCGGCCGGCACCCCTTCGAAGACATGGAGCTCGACGACCTCGCGGTGCGGGGGACTCAGCTCACCCATGAGCTCCTCGATGATGAGGCGCAGCTCGACCGCCCCTGCCTCGCCGGCGTCCGCTGGCTCATCACCCCAGACACCCTCGTCACTCTGGTGCTCACTGGGAAGCAGCGTCTCCTTGGGCCGGCTTGCCCGGCGACGAAACCAGTCGACGGCTGTCCTGTCGGTGATCGTGTTGAGCCAGCTTCGGAACTCCCCCTGGGAGGTGCCGTCGAAGGCCGAGGCGATCGCCCGGACCAGCGCGTCGTGGGCGACATCCGGGACGGCATAGCGAGGCATTTTGAGGACCAGCCGCCGTTCGACGTTGGCTGCGTGGCCGTAGACCAGGATCGCCAGGGCCCGTTTTGCGGCCCGGTGGTTGCCGGCGCGCGAGGCATCCCGGAGATAGGCGATGAGCTTCTCGTCTGAGAACTGGTCGAGCTCATGTTCGGTGTGCTCTTTGAAGGCTGCAGGAGACAACTGTGTAGGTCCGGTCGTCGGCCCGGGCGAAAACCTGACGGGCCGCGACATCATCGCCTGACCGGCGGCCGAATCGCCGGGGCGAGGACGCGGCTGGGAGCTCAGGCGGCGGGCGGCGCGCCGATGATCACGCAGTGCGCGCGGGCCCGGGAGATCGCCACGTAGAGCTGCTGCTCGATCGCATCGTCGAGGTCCTCGAGCTCGCAGAGGATCACGACCGGCGCCTCGAGGCCCTTGAAGCCACGGATCGAGGAGAAGTAGACCTTCTTGCCCAGCTCGCCCCGCTTGCGGGTCAGCTCGTACTCACCAGAGAGAGTGTTGAAGACCTCCGAGTTCTCAACGCCATGTGCGGAGAGGACGACAACATCCTGGGGCGGGATCTCCTCCTTGCCGCAGAGCCGCTCGATCACCTCGGCTAGCGTCGCGGGCTGGTCTTCGGTTTGGTGGATCTCGGGCGCCCGGCCCACCGGGCCCCGGACGTCCGGTTTTATCTCGCCCTGGTAGTGCTTGAGGGCCTCCCGGTGGATCTCCTGGGTGTTGCGACAGTTCACCGTCAGGTCGAAGCGCATGAAGTCATCTGGTGGCTTGATCCCCGAGTCGAAGATCTTCTGGTTGTCGTCGAAGAACAGCCAGACGTTGGCCTTGTCCTCATCCTCGAGCATCAGGAGCAGCGTGGCGTACCAGTCGTCGTGGAGGTCCTGGGCCTCGTCGACGACGAGGGCGTCGTACTGCGGGCCGAGCTTCTCAGCGGCCTCGATCAGCGCCTCGGGCAGGATCTCGTTGAAGTACTCAGGGGGCGCGGCGGTGCCGGGCGGGTAGGACGGAATCTTGACCCCAGCCTTCTTCGCCATCGCGAAGCAGAGTTTGTGGAAGGTCTGGAAGTCGACGCCGCTGTCGCGCTCGCGCTCTCGGAGGTGCTCCGCGAGGCCTTTGTTGAAGCAGACGAACAGGACCCTGGTTCCCGCCTCGGCGAGGCGCTTGGCGTGCTCGACCGCCAGCATCGTCTTCCCCGAGCCGGCGCAGCCCGTGACGGCCATCTTCGGTGTCCGACCCAGCCGCGCCAGAACCCAGGCCTGCTCTCCGGTGAGCTGGACCAGCGCCGCTTCCTCGTCCACGATGTCCGCCGCGAGCGGCACGCGGAGCTGGACCGTAGGTGCCAGTAGCTGCTTGAGCGATCGAGCTCCGTCGACGCCGGGCGGCTTGCGTTTCTCACGCGAGCCGCGGTGGTATGCGATGACCCGCTCGATCGAGGCCTCGAGGTCGCGCATCTCGATCCGGTCGATGATCAGCTCGCGTGGGGCGTCCGGCGCGAGGGAGAGCTGATGGACCGTGACGTCGGGCAGGACGATCGCCTGCATGATGAGCCACTCCTTCGGGTCCGCCAGGCCGTTGTTGGTGATGTGGCGTTCCAGTGCGTAGCGGTGATCGAGTGCCTGCGTGAACGGGTCCTTGATCTGGGTCTGTTCGCCTGACGGCCCGGTGAACCAGGAGCCGCTGTGGCTGTCCAGATTGCCGCCCTTGACCTCCAGGCAGAGGATCCCCTTCTCTGGGTGGCAGAGGACGAAGTCGATCTCGCCGTCGATCGCGCCGCTGGCGTGATCTCGGGCCACCCAGCTGACCGAGTGAAAGGCCTGCCAGGGGTCTGGGAGGTGGTCGCGGAGGGCCTCGAAGACCTTGCGCTCTCCGTTGCTCTTCACGTCGGCCGCGAAGAGCTCTCGCGGGAACATTTCGGCCATTCGGTTGCCCTCCCCAAGCCCCCGTCCGCGCTTGTGCGCAGACCGGTGGAGTCTGACCTACGGGCCCTGGGGCGTCAACAGTCGGATTCCTTCTCAGGGTCGGGATCTCGCGTAGATCGTTCCCACGATCGCAAACGCCACGAGGAGCCAGAGCAGTGTTGCGGAGCCCGAGAGGCCGCCGAAGAAGAGCGCGAGCGCCAGGGTCCCGATGAAGGACCCTCCGTGCCTGCGCAGCCAGAGCTTGCGCGCCCAGCGATATTCGGCACGGGTGCGGTAGTCCTCGGGGCGTGGCCGGGTTGAACGCAGGGGGCTCATCTACCTGATGGGGTCGTTGGTGAGCCCTCGAATCTGACAGCCCCGAGGACGAGGTTCTTGATCCAGCACGAGGTCGTCGTTCTCGAGCCCGGGAGGCGGGCGAATGTTCACACAGCCGTTTCCGGCAGGATAAGGCTCATGAGCGGCCACCTGTTCGTTGTGCGGGGTGACGTCTTGGGGGTGGCGTGCGACGCGGTGCTGGTCCCGAGCGGTACAGCCCTTGACGATCACGGGGCCGTCCGGCCGGGCTTCGTGACCGAGGTCTGGCGGGCGGAGCTCGGCGAGACCGTATCCGAAGGCTTCCTCGTGGATCCACCGGACGCCAAACGTCCCGTCGTGCGCATCATCGAGCCCGACGGGATCGGCCGACCGGCTGTCTGGGCGGGGTTCTCTGGCGATCGCGGAGATGAGCCTCTCGAGTTCTATACGCGAGTCGTCGAGGCGTACATCAACGAGGCCGGAGCCCATGCTCGGGCGCGGGGCGGATCGCCTCAGCGTCCTTTGATGTCCGAGCGACCCCTGTTGGCAATGCCGCTCATTGGCTCTGGAGCAGGCGGGCAAAGTGATGACATCGGGGCCCTGCTACTTGGAGTTGTGGAGTCAATCGTCGTGACGGCAGCGCGCGAGGACGTCGATGTCATCCTCGCCCTCTATGACCCGACCGCCTACGCCGCCGCCCAACAGGCGCGTGCGCGCCTCGCTGATAGCCACCTCTGGGGCGAGCTCTCGAACACGCACGAGGAACAAGCGCGACGCATCGCAGCATTGGCACGTGACGGTCGACTCGTTGTGTTTCTGGGTGCCGGGGCGAGCATGGGCGCCGGTCTGCCGTCGTGGAGTGAGCTCCTGGCCGCACTAGCGGAGCGAGCTGACCTGGATCAGGCACAGAAGGAGGAACTGGGTCACCTGGAGCCGCGCGACGCGGGGCGCATCCTTGACCAGAGGCTGGCAGGCCAGGGTGGGCTCGACAAGGCGGTCGCAGAGGAGACCTCAGCCATGCGCTGCTCACCGGTACATCAACTCATCGCCTCGCTCCCGATCACCGAGGCGGTGACCACGAACTACGACGACCTCTTCGAGGCCGCATGGTCGGCTGCCGGTCTGTCCCCCCGGATTCTGCCGTGGGAGGCATTCGCCGACGAGCGCCCGTGGCTGTTGAAGCTGCACGGCAGCATCAACCAGCCCGAATCGATCGTGCTGTCTCGCGATGACTACCTGCGCTTCGAGGGTGAGGGTGTTGCACTTGCCGGGATCGTTCAGGCGATGCTGCTCACACGGCACATGCTGTTCGTGGGTTACTCGCTCTCAGACGACAACTTCTATCGCCTGGTACATCAGGTCCGAACCGCGATCGGGTCGAGCGACAGGTCGCCCGATGTGATGTTTGGCACGGTGCTGACGCCGCGGGCGCCATCGCTGGGCGATGGCCTGTGGCACGGAAACATCCAGTTCGTCACGACAGCCGGTCCTGAGGGAGACGACCCACGGCGGACCGCGATCCTGCTTGATCGCATCGGTGCGCTCACAGCAGCACCCGCCGCGCACGTGCTCGACGAGTCCTATTCGGCCCTGTTCTCCGGCCCGCAGATCGAACTGCGCCGGCGGCTGCTGGCCGTATGGGAGCTGGTCGAGTCAGGTGACCTCGATGAGGCCACGGCCGACGCCGTTCGTGACGCTCTGGGAAGGATCGGGCATCATCAGAAGTGAGGGGCCGCTAACTCGCGCTCGTGAGCTCACGAAGGTCTGACCCAGCGATTGGCGTCAGGAGCCGAAACCGCACGGACATTGGCTTGCTGCCTTCGTGGCTGATTGGGGCGATCAGTCCCAGATACGTGAATGCCACATCCGTCTTCTTCCGACGTGCGAAGAGATGCACCCGGGTCCCGTTCTCGAGCGCATTAAGGATCTCCTGGCCCTTCTTGCCCTCTGGACTGGTGCTGGTCTGTGAGCTCCAGACGAAGTCGCCGGCGCCCTCAAAATGGTCGACGTAGTGGGCGCCCGCACCCATGTCGTCCTTTATTAGGGTCACGAACAGGATCGTGTTGCCCGGCAAGGAGACGTGACCGCTCTGCCAGTTGCCCGGGTTGTAGGTCAGATCGAAGAGCCCAGGAACATCCTGGCGCTTGAACCGGTCGCCGATATGGTGAGCAAGCGGGTTTATCTCAGCCTGATCCAAGCGACGCACGAGTCGTGCAATGACCCTCATCTTGGCGCTGGCAGCGATAGGCGGGGCATCTGGGTTGTCGGAGCGAAGCTCGAATCCCGTGCCGTCCCTCGCCAGTCGCTTCAGGGCGGCCGCGACCCCTCTTTGGTCGGAGTACTCCACCAGCACCCGCGAGCCGACGTAGTCCTCGGCCCCGCCGGAGCGCACCCATTCCAGGACGAGCGGATCTCCGTGCCTCACAGGATCCGGGCCGCCATCCATCGAGTCTCCGCGGGCGAAGCACACGAACTGCGTCGCGGGGTCAACTTGTGCGGAGCTGCTGAGCTCGAGCATGGCCGCGCTGTGCTGTTGCCACTCCGAGTCGGCGAACGCACTACACGCCACCGCATAGCTTGGGAAGAGAGGCAGCACCTGGCCTATATCTCCGGCGTCTACCTGGAGGGGTCGGAGCACGAATGCCTCCCCCTCGCGTGAAAGCACGACTTGGTGGCTCGTTCCTGGATGCCCGGCCGCGGGTCCGAACCATCCCCGCAGGAGGGCGTGGAGCGCGTTGCCTGACTCGCCAGGCAGTTCGGCAACGTTTAGCGCCGCCTTCATGAACCTACCCGTGTATCTGGTACCGCCTGCGACGAACGGAACCTCGCCTTCTGGCAGATTGGGATTACGGGCGCGATCAAGCCAGATGAGCGGGCGACCGTCAGCGTGACCGAGCCTCAGCGTCTGACCACCAGAGTCATCGGCATCCTTGCCGGCAAGGTAGCGCGCGAGCCGATACTCAACGAGCTCAGCGGCCATCGCGTCGAAAGTGTCTCCCAGCTCCGCGGAGACGCTGAAGGTCGGCACCATCCGATCGTCGTCCAGCCGAAACCATCCTCCCGGCTTGCCTCGCAGCTCCCCTGTCCAAGCCGCTATCGGCCAGCGCCGCCAGTAGAGCTCCCAGGCTTCGGGGGAGGCGTTGGCAAGGTCGGGGAACTCCTCGTTTGTGAGATCCCGCAGGAGGCGAGGATCACGAAGAATGATCTGCCGCGCCGCCGTGGCCAGATCGGCAGTTGTCATCCCCGAGCGCAACTTGCCTTCATGCAGGAGGGCCTTCAAGGTCACGAGCTTGTAGGACTTGCTGATCTGTTCGGTCTCAAACCCGGCGAGTACATCGCCGGCGCTCGAGGACACCTTCTCCTCGGCGTCGCTCAGCAAGCCCTCGTCGCCGAGGAAGCCAAACCAACTGCCGTGTTTGGCGCGAACGGACGCAGGGTTATAGCCCGCTCGGAAAGCTTGGTTGGCGGACGGCCGGGCGCCCTCTTCCTCCGCGTAGCTCCTGACGTACTCAGCCAGTCCAGATCGCGCCGAGCCTTTTGTTAGCTCGCGCAGCATTTCAATAGCTGCTAGTTCGTAGTCAACCGAGCATCCGGGAGGCAAAGGGAAGTCGCCGTCCTCCAGAGCCTTAAGGACCTTCGTATTTGAGGGCACGGTTCGCGAGCCGAGGCTCAACAGAGCCCTGGGCTTTGCGAGGAAGCTGCGATGGTTTCCGATGAAGTCAACGACCGCGAGACTTTCCTTGCCCTCACGGGTCCTGAGCCCCCGGCCTAGCTGCTGCAGGAAGACAACAGGAGACTCGGTCGGCCTCAGCATCAGGACCGCGTCGATCTCGGGTACGTCAAGCCCCTCGTTGAACAGGTCGACGGCGAAGACAACTTCGGCTCGACCTGCACGCAGATCCTCGATGGACTCGTGGCGAGGCGCGCTCGTCGGCCCTGTGTGTACCGACAGCGCATCGACGCCAGCGTCACGGAAATGGGCGGCCATGAAGTCGGCGTGGGTAATCGACGCGCAGAAACCAAGGGTGCGCCCGCCACCATGCTCGCGCCACTCCGCGAGAGCCCTGTCGGCGCGCTCGTGGGTCTCGACTGCCCGGGTTAGCGACTCCGGATCAAACCGGCCGTTGCGCCACGGGATCGGCTCGAAGTCGACTGTGTCTGCGACACCCCAGTAGTGGAACGGAACGAGCTCGTCGCGCTCAATGCCCTCCACGATCCCGCAGTCGTAGACGAGGTTGTCGGCGCAGAGCGCCAGGAGATCGGCGCCGTCCATCCGCTCTGGTGTGGCCGTGAGCCCGAGCAGGAACTCGGGCTCAAAGTACTCGAGGACCGCTCGGTAGGAGGACGCGGAGGCATGATGGAACTCGTCGACGACGACGTAGTCGAAGGCGTCGCGATCGAACCCATCGAGGTGTCGTGCGAGCGTCTGGACGCCGGCGAACACGACGCGGCCCTCCGGCTCCTTGGCGCCGCCGAAGTACAGACCGAGCTCCCCGTCTGGCTGGACCTGACGGAACACCGCGCGACTCTGACGCAGGATCTCCTCTCGATGGGCGACGAAGAGGACACGGCGAAACTGCGGTCGCGCCGTATCGAAGGCTGCCAGCCACGTCTTTCCTAGACCCGTCGCCATTACTACGAGGCCGGCGCGATAGCCCTCGAGTCGGGTGTGCTCGAGCGCCGAGAGCGCCTCCCGTTGGATTGGACGGGGCGTGACGGGCTGGATGGGCGGCTCCACCACATCCTGTAGCTCGGGACGTATCGGTGTCGGCGGCCGCTCGTTGTGGTAGTCGCTCAGCAACTCTGATGTGAGCGGCCGGCTGCGCGGGTCATCCCAAAGGCCGTTGAAGCTCGCGAGCATCGGAGCCGTCGCACCGACAGCGAGATTCCACTCCACCCCGCCCGACAGTCCGGACCGGCTGAGGTTGCTGCTGCCGACGATCGCCCTCGAGCTGGGCATCGTGGAGTTCCAGAAGAGGTATGCCTTCGGGTGGAAGCTGACAATCGGATCCTGGAAGATCCGGACGGTCAGGCCTCCCTCGCTGTCTTCTGCCAGGTCTTTGAGCTGCGCGAGGGCCGCATGCTCTGTGATCCGGAGATAGTCCGTCGTGAGGATCCGAACCTCGGCCTCACGCTCGAGAGCGTCTTCCAGCGCGCCGCCGATGACCTGCAGCCCGGAGCGCATGACAAAGCTGACCACGAGGTCAACCCGGTCAAAGGCGGAGTCGCGAAGAAGCGCGATCAGGGTGCCATCCAGAACGCGGTTGCTGCCGTCAAAGAGCTCCGCTGGGTCGGGTACGGCCGGCTTCGCCCCGTTGCTCGCCAGGTAGTTTGCCTTCTCAGGGATGACGTGGCGGATGCCGCCACGTGGGTCGGGGACATCCCCGGCGTAGCGAGGGATGACGTGGACGTGGAGGTGCTCCACGGTCTGGCCCGCCGCCTCCCCCGCGTTGAAACCGACGTTGTACGCGTCAGGCGCATATTGCTCGTCAATTCGCTGCTTTACCTCCTCGACCAGCTCGAGGAGGTCGCTTCGCTCCTCCGCTGTTGCTCCCCACCAGTTCGCGATAAGCCGCCTACTGACGATCAAGGCATGGCCGGCGGACACTGGGAAGCGATCCCACAACGCGAAGCCCGAGCGGTTTGAGGCGATCCACTCGGAAGGTGGTATCGCCTGGAACGGAGACTCCGACTCGCTCACGAGCGTCCATCCTATGGGCACCTGGCGCTTGCGCAGCGCGCATGTTTCGGGAGCCCGTCGCGCCTGAGCCATCGTGCTGCGAAGTTCCACGCCATGATGCCGGGCATGAGGATCTTCGCTGTCGACTGGTCGGGCAAGCTCAAGGGTGAGCGGGAGTCCGTTTGGCTCGCCGAGGTGCGTGACGGGGAGCTCGTGTCGCTTGAGAATGGGCGCTCCCGTGGGGAGCTCGTCGAGTACATCGTTTCGATCGCCGGCGAAGATCCGCAGATCGTCGTGGGGTTCGACTTCGCATTCTCGTTCCCGCGCTGGTGGTGCGAGGCGCAGGGGTGGCGCGACGTACGGGAGGTGTGGGGCGCCATGGGTGGGGACGGGGAGCGGATGCTCGCGGCGTGCGAGGACCCGCTCTGGGGGCGACCGGGCAAGAGCAACCCGCACCGCCCCGATCGGCGTCATCGACGTACGGAGACCGAGGAGAACAAGACCGCCAAGTCGGTCTTCCAGATCGGCGGCGCGGGAGCCGTCGGCACTGGCTCGATCCGAGGGATGCCGCACCTGCTGACGCTGGCGCAGCACGGCTTCAGCGTCTGGCCGTTTGACGCGGTGGAGCCACCGTGCGTGATCGAGCTCTATCCCAGGGCGTTGACCGGACCGGTAAACAAGAGCCGCTGGGCCGCGCGACACGCCCTGCTGCATGAGCGCTTCGCTTCGCAACCACAGGCGATGCTCGAGCGGGCGGCCGGGTCCGAAGACGCTTTCGACGCCGCCGTGTCGGCGCTCGTCATGGCCGAACACTCCAACGAGATCGCCGGGCTTGCGGCCACCACCGACCCGGAGCTCGCGATCGAGGGCCGGGTTTGGAAGCCGCAACGCTCCGAGACGGCTCGCAGGATGTCGGGCGGTGTCCTATGACCGGGAATAGATTTGTATTTGCTTTTCTTTACGTTTCGGAATAGAGATGGACCAACGCCTGAATCCATACACGCCGGGCTCCGGTGTCAAGCCGCTGAAGCTGGCCGGGCGCGACAACGACCTCGAGGCGTTCGGGGTGCTGCTCGAGCGCCTCGTGGACGGTCAGCCCGAGCGCAGCCTCATCTACTCCGGGCTCCGAGGAGTTGGAAAGACGGTACTGCTGCTGGAGTTCGAGACGCTCGCGCGCGAGTCGGGCTGGGTTTGCAACGATGTCGAGGAGGTCGGCTCCGGTGACTTTCGCCAGACATTTGCCGAGCTCGCCTATCAGCTGCTGCTGTCGATGAGCCGCCGCGAGCGGATGCATGGTCGCGCGACTGCGGCGTTCCGTGTCTTGAAGTCCTTTTCCATCGGGGTCCCCGGTGGCTTCGCTGCCAGGCTCGAGGTTGATACGGCGATCGGCACCGCGGACAGCGGCGATCCTGAGCGAGACCTGGCGGCGCTGCTGGTCGAGGTCGGTCTCGTCGCGCAGAGCGGAGGCACCGGCGTCGTCTTCTTCCTCGACGAGATGCAGGGTTTGGGCGACACGGCCCTGGCGGCCGTTTGCATGGCGATGAATCGGGTCGGGCAGCGGGGCCTGCCGGTCGCCCTCGTCGGTGCTGGCCTGCCGCCGTTACCGCGTCTCCTACGGACTGCCAAGCCCTACGCCGAGCGGATGTTTGCCTACCACGAGCTTGACCGGTTGTCCGACGCTGAGGCGCGGTTGGCACTCGTCGCGCCCGCCGGCCAGCGCGGCGTGGAGTATGAGCCTGACGCAGTCGACCTGATCGTTGGGGCCTCGGCTGGCTACCCGCACTTTCTTCAGGAGTACGGCCGGGTACTTTGGAACGAGGTCGAGCTCTCCCCGATCACCGCTCACGACGTCGAGAGCGCGGACGCTCTCATCAAAGAGACCCTCAACCGACGCTTCTTCAAGGATCGGTTCGAGATGGCTTCCGACGCCGAGCAGCGCTACATCGCGGCCATGGCCGAGCTGGGTGATGGCCCGGTCCGGTCCGTTGCTGTCGCAGAGCGAGCCGGCTACAAGGACGCCAGCAGCGCGTCGGTCGTCCGCGACAGCCTCTTGCGGAAGGACCTCGTTTACAGTCCGCGCCGCGGGCTGATCGACTTCACCGTGCCCCTGTTCGGCGACTATCTGCGCGGCGAACATCCTCTGGCTGGCTTCGACGATTAGGGTCGCCAGCTCTATAACGACCTATTCCCAAATAGGAATAAAGCGGCGCCGGACTGCGTAAGGAGGTCGGGATCTGTCTTTGCCCAGAGGTCGGCGAGGGCGACGAAGCTACCACTGAATATGTCGGAAAGCTGTCGCGAGGCGCGTCAGGTCTCGCGACAACCATCGGTCGGCCTTTGCTTAGCAATTTGGCTTTCCAGAGCCACTAAGCGTGCCCCCGGGTGGTTCTTGGTGTAGCTGGTCGGTCATTGACCACCCCCCTCTCAGCTTCGCTGAAATGGTGGTGGTCAATGACCTCTGATGGAAGGTGCAGGGGGGCAGGCAGAGTGAACCGCTCCGAGATTCTTGGAGGCTTGATCCGGTGAGAGGATTGGGCGATGGGAACAGGCAAGCGGTATCCAGTGGAGGTCAAGGAGCGGGCGGTGCGGCTGGTCGTCGAGCACCGCG
>Ga0075017_100001416_pt1 | contig 14607 bp, 9 predicted proteins | sample AleBraG_ABR_2012_FD_71475 | JGI IMG/M metagenome (GOLD analysis project Ga0075017, IMG submission 71475) | Freshwater sediment microbial communities in response to fracking from Pennsylvania, USA - Alex Branch Run_MetaG_ABR_2012 | ecosystem: Environmental > Aquatic > Freshwater > Creek >... | reverse complement strand
GTGCTGGTGCTCGACGAACCGACCGCCAGCCTGGACGCACGGGCCGAGTACGAGGTCTTCCAGCGGTTCGCCGAGTTGACTCGGGACAAGATGGCGGTGCTCATCTCGCACCGCTTCTCCACGGTGCGAATGGCCGACCAGATTCTGGTGCTGGCCGATGGGCGAATTGAGGAGCGGGGAACTCACCGGCAATTGCTGGCGCTGGGCGGGCGCTATGCGGAGTTGTTTGAATTGCAAGCCGCCGGTTACCGGTAGGGGGCGGATTCTCTGGGAGAAGATCAGCCAGCAGAGGCTCTCCAGAAAACGACCGGCGAACCCGTCCGAAATGAGTAACTGGGGCGTCTTTGAAAGCCGCATCGGGGCCTCACGCTCTGGAGGGGACACTGCTGCAATAGTTTTGAGCGAAGGAGTGCGGGCTCGAGCCCGCAGTGTTCCCCGTCCGGGTCCAGGGGACACTGCTGCGATGGATTTCGAGCGAAGGAGTTCCCGCAGTGTCCCCATCCGCGCCGGGAGCTTGCTGGCGCGCAGGATGGAGGTTCTGCCCCAGGGGCGCATAGGCTGCATCCATCCGTGGAAGCGATGCATCGAACATTATTAAGGTAGTCTTTTCCTCGACATATGTGGATAGTCCGACTCGCACTTCGCCGGCCGTATACGTTTGTCGTGATGGCCGTGCTCATCACGATTCTCGGTGGCGCGGCCATAGTCAGCATGCCGGTGGATATCTTTCCGAATATCGATATCCCCGTGGTGAACGTGATTTGGAGCTATCGCGGCATTTCCGCGCAGGAGATGGCGGATCGCATTACGACGCCGACCGAACGGGGTCTCACCACCACCGTCAACGACATTGAGCATATTGAGTCCCAGGCGTACAACGGCGTCAGCGTGGAGAAAGTCTATTTCCAACCTGGCGTGAAGATTGAGGCCGCTATCGCGCAGATCACCGCGTTTGTCGAGACCATTCTGCTGGTGCTGCCGCCCGGCATCTTTGCGCCCGCGGTGATTCAATACAACGCCTCCAGCGTGCCGGTCTTGCAGTTAGGGCTGAGCAGCAATACGCTGAGCGAACAGGACCTATTCGACCTCGGTCAGAACTTTATTCGAACGCAACTGGCCACCGTGCAAGGCGCATCGGTTCCTTTGCCTTACGGCGGCAAAATGCGGCAAATCATGGTGGACATCGATCCGGCGGCCCTCTACGCCAAGCACCTTTCCGCCGGTGATATCAGCACAGCCATCAACCTGCAAAACCTGATCCTGCCCGCGGGCACCGCCAAAGTGGGTGACCGGGAATACTTGATCCACTTGAACAGCAGTCCGCTGGTGGTGCAGGCGATGAACGATCTGCCCATCAAGTCGGTAAATGGATCCACGGTCTATATCAAGGATGTGGCGCAGGTTCGCGACGGATACGCGGTGCAGTCGAACATCGTTCGAGCCGATGGGCGGCGTGGCGCTCTGCTCACGGTGCTGAAAAGCGGCGGCGCATCCACGCTCGACGTGGTTCAGCGCGTCAAGGCGGCGCTGCCCCGCATCCTGCAAGGACTCCCGCCCGAGCTGACCGTAACCACGCTGCTGGACCAATCTCTGTTTGTGCGCGCCGCCATCAACGGCGTGCTGCGGGAAGGGTTGACCGCCGCCGTCTTGACTGGACTGATGATTCTAGTCTTTTTGGGGAGCTGGCGCAGCACCCTCATCGTGTGCGTTTCCATCCCGCTTTCCATTCTCACGTCGCTGATCGTGATGAAGCTCTTTGGCCAGACCCTGAACGTAATGACGCTGGGCGGACTGGCGCTGGCGGTCGGCATCCTGGTGGATGACGCTACGGTGGAAATCGAGAATATTCACCGAAATTTGGCTCAAAGAAAACCGCTGACGCGCGCGATCCTGGATGGCGCTCAGCAGATTGCGGTTCCGGCATTCGTCTCCACGCTGGCCATTTGCATCGTTTTCGTTCCCGTTCTACTGCTGACCGGCGCGGCCAAATTCCTGTTTACGCCGCTGGCCATGGCGGTGGTGTTCGCGATGCTCGCCTCGTACCTGCTATCGCGAACGCTGGTTCCCAACATGGTGCACTATCTGTTGGGCGCTGAGGTCGAGGTCTATCAGAAGGGGGAGGCGGCATCCGGAACGGGCTTGATCTGGGCGATTCACCATGCCTTCAACCACAAGTTTGAGAAGCTGCGGCGCCATTATCTCGGGGCGCTCACCCGGACCTTGCAGCACCGCGGTATCTTCACCACAATGTTTGTGGTCCTCATCACAGCCTCTATCGGACTGGTGTTTCTGGTCGGCCAAGACTTCTTTCCGTACGTGGATTCCGGGCAGATGCGCCTGCACGTTCGCGCTCCGGAAGGCACCCGCATTGAGCAAACCGAGCAAGACTTCGCCGCCGTCGAGGACGAGATTCACCAGATCGTTCCTCCCGGGGAGTTGGCCGCCCTGCTGGATAACATCGGGCTCCCGGCCATTCCCATTAACCTGGCATTTAGCGATAGCTCCTCAGTCGGCTCGGGTGATGGCGAGATTCTCATCTCGCTGAACCAGGAGAAACACCGGCCCACGCTGGAATACGAGAGGCTGATTCGCGAGCGTCTCCGCAAGAAGTTTCCGCAGATGATGTTCTTTTTCCAGCCGGCCAACATTACCAACCAGATTTTGAACTTCGGCTTACCCGCGCCCATCGACATCCAGGTGGTGGGCCGCAACGCAGCCGCGAATTTCGAGATCGCCAAGGACATAGCGCGCCGCGTCAGCCTGGTGCCTGGCGCGGCCGACGTCCACGTGCATCAACAGATGAACTATCCGCAACTGAATGTGGAGGTTGACCGGATCAAGGCGGAGCAGGCTGGACTCACCCAGCGCGACGTCGCCAACAGCGTGCTGATCTCTCTCAGTTCCAGCGGCCAGACCGCGCCCAATCAATGGCTGAACCCGGCCAACGGAGTGAATTACTCGGTGGCCGTGCAGACCCCGCAGTATCGCATCGATTCCTTTGATGCACTCGGCCGCACGCCCATCACAGCCGGCGCCGGCGGCAGCGCGACACAGTTGCTGAGCAATCTGGCAACCTACAAGCGCAGCAGTTCCGTCGGCGTGGTCAACCATTACAATGTGCAACCGGTATTCGACGTATACGCGAATACAGACCTGCGCGATTTAGGCGGCGTGGCTCGCGATGTTGACAGGATTTTAGACGAGACTCGCAAGAAACTGCCGCGCGGCACCTCGATCGATATGCGCGGCCAGGTGCGGACCATGAACGCCTCCTTCACGCGTCTGGGCATCGGTCTGATTTTCGCCATCGTCCTGGTGTATCTATTGATGGTCGTTAATTTTCAAAGCTGGCTCGACCCGTTCATCATCCTGATGGCTCTGCCCGGTGCGCTGGCCGGCATTTTGTGGATGCTTTTTCTCACGCAGACAACCCTGAGCGTGCCGTCACTGATGGGCGCAATCATGAGCATCGGCGTGGCCACAGCCAACAGCATTCTGCTGGTCTCGTTTGCCAATGACGAACGCATGGAAGGCAAAGACGCATTGCAAGCTGCGCTCAGCGCGGGCTTCACGCGCATTCGTCCGGTGATCATGACCGCCGCGGCCATGATCATTGGCATGCTTCCCATGGCGCTGGGCTGGGGCGAGGGCGGGGAGCAGAACTCTCCTCTTGGACGCGCTGTGATTGGCGGCCTGCTGGTCGCCACGATTTCCACCCTTTTCTTTGTGCCGGTGATGTACACTTTCCTTCGTCAGAAGGCCCCGCTCGATATGGACCGGCAGATCGAACAGGAACAGCATGAACAGGAAGGCATGGACCATCCGATTTGAGTACCATCACACAAGAACCTCCACGGCTTGACCGCGCTCCCATGCCAGAGAAAAAGACATCTTCGTCCTACGGGCGTCTGATCTGGATCACCATCCTGGGTCTGATTGTGATGGGTGGCTTGTTTCTCTTTGGCTACCTCCCGCACTCGCGCCGCGAGCGGCAACTGCAGGACTTGACCACGGAGAAGAAGGACTCCCTGCCACGCGTGAACACTGCCACGGCGAGGCTTGCGCCGCCGGAAAACGACCTTCTTTTGCCTGGCAATATCACTCCTCTGATGGAGGCGTCCCTCAACGCCCGCGCCGACGGCTACCTGAAAAAGCGCTATGTGGATTTTGGCGACCAGGTCAAAGCAGGCCAAGTGCTGGCTGAAATTGAGGCTCCGGAACTGGATCAGCAGGTGCAGCAGGCGCAAGCCAGTTTGTCGCAGGTGCAAGCCGCGCTCAGCCGCGCCGAGCATCAACTGACGCAATCCTCCTCAAATCTGCAATTGGCAAAAGTGACGGTGGATCGGTGGCGGACGCTCGCCGACCGTGGCGTGGTCTCCAAGCAGGAGTTCGATCAGCGCAACGCCGACTTCGCCGCGCAGCAGGCCGGCGTGGAATCGGCGCAAGCCGATGTGCGCGCGGCCCAGGATAACATTCGCGCCAGCCAGGCCAATCTCGACCGCTTGCGCAACCTGCAAAGTTACGAGAAAGTCACCGCGCCGTTTTCCGGCGTCATCACTGCTCGCAACCTGGACGTCGGCGCTCTGATCAGCACTACCGGGAGCACGCCGCTGTTTCGCATGGCACAGATCGAGGTTCTCCGCATCATTATCGAGGTTCCGGAAACCGACGCTCCCTCCATCAAGACGGGACAGCCCGCGCTGGTGACCGTGCAGGAACTCCCTGGTATGAAGTTCGAAGGAAAGGTCACCCGCACAGCGAATTCGCTGGACGCCAACACGCGTACGCTGATGACAGAGGTACAGGTGCTCAACCGCAAAGCCGTGCTGATGCCGAACATGTTCGCCCAGGTGCGTTTCACAGGTGTCCAGACCACTCCCGTGGTGCTGGTTCCGGGTGATGCCGTCGTTGTTCGTTCCAACGGAACTCTGGTCGCGAAGCTGGCGGAAGGCAATCGCATTCATTTCCAAGCGATCGAAGTCGGGCGCGATCACGGCAAAGAACTGGAAGTAGTCTCTGGGCTGCAAGGCGGCGACCGGGTAGTTTTGAATCCGACGGATGAAGTGCGCGAGGGCATTGCGGTGGAGCCGCTCACCCAAAAGCAGGACTCCAAAGCGGCGGCCCATTAAAATGGAAGCACCTCTATCATGAACCTGCGGTACTTTTTTGTACTGGCCATGCCGGTATTGGCATTCGCCCAAACCCAAGGCCAAACCAGCGAGCCCATTGTGCTTCCCAATCAGGGCGGCCGTTTCGATCAAATCACTGCGCCTTTTCGGGTCCGCCGGGTTGCGCCCGTGGATTTCACCAATTCCGGCCGGCTGGATAGCCTGGTGCGCGCCGGCCAGCTCTATCTGTCGCTCGAAGACGCGATTGCGCTTGCAATTGAGAACAACCTGGATATCGAGGTCCTGCGTTTTCTGCCTGCCATTACGAACACTGACACCTTGCGCGCCCGCGGAGGCGGCCTGTTGCGCGGCGTCACCACGAGCGTGCGGGAGTTGCCGCAAGGCGTGGGCGGACCGGGCAGCCCACTGATCACCACGGTCGGCGGAAGCGCGCCAGCGACCGTGCTGCCCAGCAGCTTTGGAGACCTGGCGGCCATCACCGCCACTAGCTCCGACCTCTCCATCACCGGATCGCTTCCTCTGTCCACGGGTTCGCCCGTGCCGCAGTTCGATCCGGTGCTGGCCGGCACAGTGAGCGGCTCGCATCAGACGGCATTGCAGACCAGCCCCTTCTCGTACGGCATCAATCCACTGGTCGGCAACTACACTGCGGGAAATTTCGGTTACGCGCAGGGCTTTTCCGCCGGTACTTCAATCAATGCGGGGTACACGGCCACGCGCGCCGACAACAACGCGACCCGCAGTATTTACAACCCCTCCACCGCGGGCACACTGGGATTGACGATTACCCAACCCTTGCTGCAAGGTTTCGGCCTGGCGCTCAATCGCCGGTACATTCGCATCGCGCAAAACGACGAGCGCATCGCCAGCAGCATCTTTCAGCAGCAGCTCATCGACACCGTTTCCGGGGTCATCCGGTTGTACTGGGATCTGGTCAGTCTCAACGCCGACCTGTCGGTAAAGCGCGGAGCGGTGCAGTTGGCGCAGAAGCTGCTGGAGGACAACCGGTCTCAAGTAGAGGTGGGCACGCTGGCTCCGTTGGAGCTGAAGCGGGCGCAGGCGGAGGTTGCGCGCAGCCGCCAGGATCTGACCAACTCCGAAAGCCTGGTGCTGCAGCAGGAGTTGCTGCTCAAGAACGTGCTCACCCGCAACGGCGGAACGGATGAACGGGTGCGAGAACTGCACATCGTCCCGCTGAATCACATTGAAGTGCCCGCGCAGGAAAGCATCCAGCCGATCCAGGATTTGCTGGCCACTGCCTTCGATCATCGTCCGGACGTGGCGCAAGCCCGGTTGCAATTGGAGAATTCTGAAATTAGCCTAAAAGGCTCCAAGAACGAACTGCTGCCCTCGTTAAACCTGATCGGCAGCCTGCAGAACAACGGCCTGGCCGGCATCACCAATCCGAACGCTCCCGGCAGCGCATTCCCAACCGGCTATCTGGCGAGCACCGATCCGCTGGTGGGCGGCACGGGCACTCTGCTTTCCCAGATTTTTGGACACAGTTACCCCAATTACGCGCTCGGCGTGCAGCTCAGCATTCCTTTGCGCAATCGCGTGGCGCAAGCCGACGTGATCCGGGACGAGTTGCAGGTTCGACAGACTCAGGTTCGCCAGCAGGCTCTCGGCAATCAAGTCAAACTGGAAGTGCAAAACGCGCTGGTGGCGTTGCAGCGAGCCCGAGCCAGCTATGAGGCCGCGGTGGAGACTCGCCAGTTGCAGGAGGAAGCGCTGGCCGCCGAGCAGGAGCGCTATACCGTGGGCGCCTCCACCAGCTTCTTTGTCATTCAGTACGAGCGCGACCTGGCTCAGGCGCGTTCCACGGAAGTGGCCTCGCAAGGCATCTACGCCAAATCGAAAGCCACGCTCGACCGCGCCCTGGGTCTGACGCTGATCAACAATCATGTACAGGTGGACGAAGCGCTGAAGGGACAAGTGTCGCGGCCGCCTTCGGCGCTACCGTAATGCGGAAAGCGTTCATAGGTGTCGCTGTGTTGCTGGTCATTGTGGCCGGCGCTTATTATTGGGAACTCGGCGAGAGCCCAGCGCCGCAAGGGCGATTCGAGCTCGATATGTCCGAAGTTCGGCGCCTAGCTGGTTCCATGCCCGGCTCCAAAGCCGTGGAGATCCGAGTGGAACATGTGGCCGATTTCCGCGCTCCCGCCACCGCCATGGTGGCCGGTGACGGCTGGCATCTCGAGACGATGTGGGCGCTCTCCTATCAATTGGTCTATCCGGATCACACCGTGATTCTGGATACCGCCATGAACGACGCCCAAGCTAAAGAGATGGGAAGCGCCGTCAGCGGCTTTCACCAGGAGGCGTACGACCGCATGATCCAAGGGATGTCGAGCGCGCAGTTGATCCTGTTGACGCATGAGCATCCGGACCATATCGGCGGTCTGGCCGCGCATCCGGAGCTAGTACGGCGGGCGCAGATGACCCGCGAGCAAGTGAACAATCCGGAGCACATGCTGCCCGCGCGCTTCCCGGATAACACGCTTTCCGGTTATCAGCCGCTGGTCTACGAACGCTACACCGCCGCGGCGCCCGGAGTGGTTCTCATCAAGTCCCCCGGCCACTCCCTCGGCAGCCAGATGATCTATGTGCAACGCCAGGATGGCGCGGAAGTGCTCTTTCTCGGAGACGTCGCTTGGATCCTGCGCAATGTGGAGTTGATCCGCGAGCGGCCCAGGTTCATCACGAACTCGCTTGCTGAAGATCGCGCGGCAGTGATGCGCCAGCTAGCGGCGCTGCACGCCCTTTCGGCAGCGCAGCCGAGGCTGATGTTGATCCCGGGCCACGATGCCGGACCCATTGCGGAACTGCTGAAGCGCGGCTTGCTGCGGGAGAGATTCGCGCTCCAATGAGCAGTAATGCTCAGGCTTGATCATCTTGAAAACCTTGTGGCCTGGGACAATGGAAGCCCGCATTAAGTTCGCTCCAGGAATCCGTTCGGTAAGCCCACGAAGTGAGCCAAGGGGACGCTGCTGTGATAGGTCTGTTCGGACTCTAGCCCACAGCGCCCCATCCGCTCGGGGAGCCGCTGGAAGTTCCTATATTTGAGACAGCGCGCCGCAGCCGCCCGCGCTGAAGAGCGAACACTACAAGCCGCGAGTAATAAAAAGCATCACCGAGAAGCTCAAGGGCATCGATAGCGGGTGCTCACGCGCAATTCGATCGCACACCGAATCGTCGCCACTCTTGTTTTATTGATTGCTATCCGGATCGCGTCTGGGCAGAACAAACCCATTCCATCGGCGGATTTACAGGTTGACGCAGCGGTGCTTCGTAGTGCCTTTGAAGCCCTGCATCCAGGTCTCTATCGATATAGCAACAAGACGGAGATGGACGCGAAGTTTGAGGCCCTGCAAAGAACATTCGCGCGTGCGCATACTCTACAGGACGCATATGTGGCTCTCTCGGTGTTCGCAGCCCAAGTGAAGTGCGGCCATACCCACCCGAACTTCTTCAACCAGAAAGAGGCGATCGCCGCAGCCCTCTTCCAGGGGCAAAATCGCGTTCCCTTCTATTTTCGGTGGTTGGATCGAAAAATGGTGGTCCTGGAAGACTTCGCTCCCGGCCAGCGACTTCCGCGCGGCACTCAGGTACTCTCCATCAACGGGAATCCGGCGAGAGTGATTCTGGACCGGCTCATGACGATCGCGCGGGCGGACGGCTCGAACGACGCCAAGCGGATCGCCTATTTGGAGGTCACGGGCGACAGTATTTATGAAGCGTTTGACGTGTACTTCCCGATGTTTTTCCCGCAGACCGGTATCAGCGTGCATGTGGTGGCGCAGCTTCCCGGCGAGAAGAAGCCGCGCACGCTCGTGGTTGAGTCCTTGACGTTCGAGCAGCGTGTCGCTCCGATTCGAAAGAGAGAAGCCAGCCGCCAAGGCGGAGACGATCCGCTTTTTGAATGGAAGTACCTGGACGGCGGCAGCGGGTACCTACGTATGCCAACCTGGGCTCTCTATGACAGTAAATGGGATTGGCGCACTTGGCTCAATTCGCGGTTGGATGAATTGACCGGGCGCGACTCCCCTGCGCTGATAGTCGATCTGCGGGGCAACGAGGGCGGCGAAGACATCGGCAACGAAATTCTCAAGCGCCTAGTTTCCAGTGATCTGAAGACTTCAAAATACCGGCGCTTGGTCCGTTATCGCCAGACCCCTTTCGAACTGGACGGCTACCTGGACACCTGGGACCCCAGCTTTAAGAATTGGGGCGCCGACGCAGTGGAGCTGGCGCAACCTTTGCAAACCGCCCCGCCCGTTCACTACTTCGCACTGACGAAATACGATGACGACGCTTCCGGCCAGGACGTTATCCATCCGGCTGGAAAACTCTTCCACGGAAAACTCTACGTCCTGATCGATGCGAACAACAGTTCCGCCACGTTCCAGTTCGCTCAGATCGTGCAGCAAAACAAACTAGGCACACTGGTCGGTCAACCGACGGGCGGCAACCAACGCGGCATCAACGGGGGAGCGTTCTTCTTTCTGCGATTGCCGAAGTCTCAGATCGAGATGGACATTCCGCTCATCGGCAGCTTTCCACTTGCGCCTCAACCGGACATGGGTCTCACGCCGGATGTGTTGACGACTCCCACTTTGCAGGACATGATTCAAGGAAGAGACGTGGAGCTGGCGAAGGTTCGAGAACTGCTTAAATAGCGGCGAGGTTTGAGGGACGAGCCGCAGGCAAACATCAATCTGGTCCTAGTACTTCCATGCCCGGGCAGGCCAAAACCATTCCGCTAAGCTTGTGTTTAATGAGTAACTTGCGACCCACGCCAGGGTCGACTCATCTTTTCGACTAGTTCAAGTGGATGATTGTGCGCATTGCCAGAGGCTGATAGTGTTGCAATCGGAGGTTTCCTATTATGATGCGTTTTACGCTTGCTCTTGCTACCGTAGCTTTTTCGATGGTCGCGTTCGCCCAAACCGCCAATGTCGTAGCGCCGTCGGACCTTTTCCAAGTCAAATACGCCGCCAACCTGAACATCGGGGATTCGTTTGTCAACATAACAAATACGGGTGCTACTACCAACATAATGGGCACCGGTGTAGGCGACCCAGGCACATCCCAGAATTTGTGCGCCAACATCTACACATTTGATCCCGCCGAGGAGATGGTCTCTTGCTGCACTTGCGTGGTAACGCCCAACGGTCTGCAGTCGTTGTCCGTTCTGAAATCGCTGATCAGCAACCCGTTGACTCCGGCGATTCCAACCTCCGTCGTGATCAAAATCTTTGCGACCACCGTCACCCCAACGTGTAATGCATCCGTCGGCGGTTCGATTTCCGCGCACGGCCTGCTGGCCTGGGGCACGACTCTTCACCAGAACACCTCGACCGCCAAAGCCAGCTATTCGGTGACAGAGACTCCCTTCTCGCAGGCCGTCCTGAGTGAGCCGGAATTGGATCACCTTTATACCACCTGCGGTTTCATTCAAGCCAACGGTAGTGGCTTTGGTATCTGCAAGGGCTGCAGTGCAGGTGGACTCGGCGCAGGCGCGTCCAACCAGTAAGTTTGCGAGACCTCTTCGCCGATGACGGCGCCGGCGTGCTTGCGCTGGACAACCGGCGCATCGTCTCGCACTTGAGAACGGTGCGCCGGCCTCCCATGCACTTCTGTTTCGTCATTCATTATTAGCAGGTCGTCTGAGTGAGCATATTAAAGCAGGCAGTACTACCGGTTACGACATTTTTAATGACGATTTGGTTGTAGGTGAAGCCCCAGACCTCAGTCGGCTTCGGACTTGCATTGTCGTCTACATTCAACGTGTAATCGACGGCTAGGAGCTCCGTCAGAGTCAAGATCAAGACGGCGCTACCGTCCACGTATTGTGTCAGAACAGCCCGCCTAATGTGTCTACCAAGCATCACATCTTCGAAAAGGTCGGTGCTGCAATCATCAAAGGACTTATTTACGACCAGGTTGGAAAACTGCGCTTTTCCCCCTGCTTGTCCTCCTCCGCTAGAAGGCGAGCTGGAAGCTGCGCCGGTCGTCCAGGCGCTCAACGGAAACGCATCTTGTCCGGCCCCCGTGGTGCAGGAAAGCGCGTCAATGGCAAGCACGGAGTTGAAGGACGAGCCGGTCGTCCCCGAACCGCCTACCGTTACTTGAAACGTTGCGTAATTGTTGACGTTCGCCTTAATCGAATAAAACCTTACGGACAGCGGATAGGTGCCGGCAGCCAGGGACGAAGCCGGGGAAGCGGCGGGGAAACCGGCGGTGATGGAAATGGTGGACGCACTCTGTACGGTCAGTGGGATGCTCCCCAGCGTGACCGAGAAAACGCCGGCGCTGTCCGACCCGAGCAGATTCACCCCAGAAATAGTCAGTGTGTTGGCGGCTACGTTGATAGATACGCTGCTAATGACTGGGTCGCCAGGACCAGCGAAGGCGGCTGTCGTCATCAAAAACAAGATGGACAGGGCCACTGCGATCTGAGTTGTCTTCGAAAAACATTGGTTGATCCAGAACACGGAAAATACCTCCTATGTCGCTGAATGCTTCTTTGTCGAGGAAGCAGGAGGAGAAGAGGCTGGGGCGTACGATCACATCCCCGTCGGGTGCAACCATACACCGCAAACAGGTCCCCTATCCATGAATGTTGAGCAATTCCAGGACCGCAATCGCGGTTTCCAGTTTCGATGGGTTTGCCGATGTAGGGTCCCGTGGCGATTGGCGTCACTATATTCAGTTCGGTCGGCCGAATCCGAAACCTTCAATTGGTTCGAAAACTTGATCTGCTTGATTCGCGGCGGCTCCTCCCGGCCTGAGTGGTAGTTCAGTGGCAATCATTGGGTACAGGTGCCGGCCGGCAGGAAAGCGGTCCGACATCTTGCGCTGAAACTTGCAGGGACAGTAGCTGAGGCGACTTTTCTGTGCGAAACAGCGCGAATCTTGGGTTATCTGGCTTTCGTACTGGTAATTCTGCCAGTGTTCTCCTGCGGACAAGGGACAAGTTTGAGTTGGTCCACGCGCAGCCCCAGTCGAGGGCGCCGGTGACGAAAGGGCTTTACGCTGTCCGCATGGCTTCCGAGCGGTCGGTCCCGCTGAGCGCCGCTTGCGCGGCTGCCAGCCGGGCGATGGGTACGCGATAGGGGGAGCAGGAAACGTAATCCATGCCCACGCGGTAGCAGAACTCGACCGACGATGGGTCGCCGCCGTGCTCGCCGCAGATGCCGATCTCCAAATCCCGGCGCGTGATGCGGCCCAGGCGCACCGCTTCCTGAATTACCTTGCCCACGCCTTCCTGGTCGATGCATTGGAACGGATCGGCCTTGAAGATTTTCAGCTCCTCATACTTTTTGGAGAATTTGGTGTAGTCGTCGCGCGACATGCCCAGCGTGGTCTGCGTCAGATCGTTGGTGCCGAAGCTGAAGAACTCGGCCACTTTGGCGATCTCGTCGGCGGTCATGGCGCCGCGCGGGATCTCGATCATGGTTCCGACCAGATACTTGAGATTCTTCATACCCGCCGCCTGCAGAACTTCTTTGGCAACGCGGTCCACGATCTCCTTCTGCATCTCGAGTTCACGCGCAAAGCCAACCAGCGGAATCATGACTTCCGGCAGCACCTTTTTGCCCTTCTTGGCCACCGCGACGGCGGCTTCAAAGATGGCACGGGCTTGCATCTCCGTGATCTCGGGATAAATCACGCCCAGGCGGCAGCCGCGGAAACCGAGCATGGGATTGAACTCGTGCAGTTCCTCCACGCGCTTCAGCAGCTCCGGTACTTTCTTACGAAGCTCGCCTACCGGAATGCCGTAAGACTCGGACATCTCACGCTTCTCCTTGATGCCGGCATGCGGCAGGCGCGCCAGGTCCACCATCAGGTTTTCGCGCTTGGGCAGGAACTCATGCAGCGGCGGATCCAGCGTGCGGATGATCACCGGCAGTCCTTCCATGGCTTCAAACAGGCCGATGAAATCCTTACGCTGCATCGGCAGCAACTTCTGCAAGGCTTTCTTGCGGCTCTTCTCGTCATCGGACAGAATCATGGCCTGCATGAACGGAATGCGGTCGGGCGCAAAGAACATGTGCTCGGTGCGGCAGAGGCCGATGCCTTCGGCTCCAAAGGCCCGGGCGGCTTTGGCGTCGCGCGGAATGTCGGCGTTGGCGCGCACGCCGAACTTGCCACGAAACTCGTCCGCCCACTTCATGAATTCCATTAAGACCGGCGAGTTGGGTCGGGCCGTCGGGATTGCAGCGGCCGGACCGAGTTGGCCAGCGAGAACTTAACCGGACGTTTGGCCGCCCACTCGTCAAGTCACTTCAATCAGCCGCAGTCCAGCATTTCGGTTCAAGGGTAGCAGCCGTGGGTCGAAGGTCACCGATGAGCGCCGATATCAAAGTCTCTGACGGTGTAATCCGAGGGTATGGCAAAAAGCGAAGGATCGGGCTCCCGACGCTGTAGCTCTTGGATTCTCGCCGAATGCTTCCTGTTGGTTCTAGAAGCCTCAGCCATACCGATCAACCCGAGATCCTTTGAGTACCAACGCTCCTCAACAGCAATCAACGCCGGGTGATCATCCGAGGTCTCGGTCGTACGAGTTCCTTCGAACTCAACTCCCTCGATCATTCGTTTCCCTAGGTTCTCTGTTGTCGCCTTCCAGTTCCCAGCAGGTAGCGCCTCTCCCACGCCAGGTAAACCGGGTCCAAAGAAGGATTTTGGGGTGATCACGCGGGTTGCGATCTTCGTTCGGTCGTCGAGAAGCGCCATGGAGCCGGCCGCCGGGTCGACGATCTGAATGACATGAAGGGATTCACCCGAAGGACCTGCGCCGACCCATTCAATTCTCAATCGGCCGAGGGCGTCGCGTTGGATTTTGCTCTTCCTGGTTTCCGTTGAGGAGGTTCCGTCTGGAAGCTTCCGCGTGAACTCTTCCACCTCTACTAACGATAGCGGCCCGCGGCGTACGGGGAAAACTAGTCCGACAGGGCCCGCAGGTGTGCGCTCGTCCGGTGCCTGCGCCGACGCGAAAACCACTAAAACCAGAGCAGCGATTATAGCTGAGATGGCCATTTGACACCACTAGTGTAATCGAAAGCGTAATCGAAGTGTGGACTTGAAGAACAACGCGCTGTACGTTGCGCCGAATGCACGAATCGCCGCGCCATTCGCCGTAAAGCTGGATTTGCTAGTTGCACGGCCCAGGTCCGGGTGCAGACGCGGCCCCATATACCGCAATACAATTCCCAGTCAACACTAGCCATTGCCCGAGCATATAGCTCGGACACGCTGGAACAAAAGTGATCCCCGGGTAGGAAGACTTGTTGCATTTCGGCGTGCCATACGCACACGCCAACATGGTGTAGGTACACGTGTCTTGCGTCACATAGGGTGGCGGTCCGTAGCTGGTGGTGTGGATGCCTATTAGCCAGTCATACGAAATAGTGATAACCGCGCACCCAGTTGGGGAGGACCACGGCTGCGAGTAGCTCCAGTTCCACGTGTAATC
>Ga0075017_100001415_pt1 | contig 14610 bp, 7 predicted proteins | sample AleBraG_ABR_2012_FD_71475 | JGI IMG/M metagenome (GOLD analysis project Ga0075017, IMG submission 71475) | Freshwater sediment microbial communities in response to fracking from Pennsylvania, USA - Alex Branch Run_MetaG_ABR_2012 | ecosystem: Environmental > Aquatic > Freshwater > Creek >... | reverse complement strand
AAGCCGGTGCAGCGCCGCATCCTCTACGCGATGAACGCGATGGGCCTGGCGGCGGGCGCCAAGCACGTGAAGTCGGCGCGTGTCGTCGGCGACGTCATCGGCAAGTTCCATCCGCACGGCGACCAGGCGGCCTACGACGCAATGGTGCGCATGGCGCAGGATTTCTCGCTGCGCTACCCCTTGATCGACGGCCAGGGCAATTTCGGCAGCCGCGACGACGATCCGGCCGCGGCGATGCGCTACACCGAGGCGCGCCTGACGCCGATCGCCCGCCTGCTGCTCGACGAACTGAACGAGGGGACCGTCGAATTCTCGGCCAACTACGACGGCAGCCAGCAGGAGCCGCGCCTGCTGCCCGCGCGCCTTCCGTTCGTGCTGCTCAACGGCGCCTCCGGGATCGCGGTGGGCATGGCCACGGAAATCCCGTCGCACAACCTGTCCGAAGTGGTTGGCGCCTTGCACGTCTTGCTGGACGATGCAAAGGCGGGCCTGAACGCGGTGATGAAGCACATTCCAGGTCCGGATTTTCCCGGCGGAGGCCAGGTCATCTCCAGCGCCGAGGAGGTGCGCGCGGTATACGAGAGCGGCCGTGGCAGCCTGAAGGCCCGGGCCCGGTACCGCTTCGAGGAGCTGGCGCGCGGCCAATGGCAGCTGGTGGTCTACGAACTGCCGCCCGGAACCTCTTCGCGGCGCGTGCAGGAGGAAGTCGAGGAACTGGTCAACCCGAAGCTCAAGCCCGGCCGCAAGTCCGTAAGCCCCGAGCAGCAGCAGCTCAAGCAGGTGCTCAATTCGGTTCTGGGCGCCGACTCCATGCGCGACGAGGCAAACCGCGAGGCTGCAGTACGCCTGGTCTTCGAGCCGCGCACCTCGAAGATCGATCGAGAGGACTTCGCCCGCACGCTGCTGGCTCACACCAGCCTTGAATGCAGCGTGCCGGTAAACCTGGTGATGATCGGCCGCGATGGCCGGCCACGCCAGAAAGGCCTTGTCGAGATCCTGCGCGAGTGGGTCGAGTTCCGCGTCGATACTGCGCGGCGGCGCAGCCGGCACCGCCTCGACCGGGTGCTCGAGCGCATCCACGTCCTGGAAGGACGCCAGGCGGTTCTCCTGAAGATCGAGCGCGTCATCGCGGTGATCCGCGGTTCGGACGATCCCAAGCCGGCCCTGATGCGCGAGTTCGGGCTGAGCGAGCGGCAGACCGACGACATCCTGGAACTGCGGCTGCGCCAGCTGGCGAGGCTGGAGGCGATCAAGCTCGAAAAGGAATTGGCCGAGCTTCAGAAGGACAGGACGGCGCTGAGCAAGCTGCTCGATTCGCCGGCCGCGCTGCGCCGTCAGGTCGCCAAGGAGTTCGACGAGGATGCCCGGAAGTTCGGCGATGCGCGGCGCACCCGGATCGAGGCGGCCGAGCGCGCGGTCGCCGAGGTCAGGGTGCTGGACGAGCCGGTTACGGTGGTCGTCTCCGAGATGGGCTTCGTGCGCGCGCGCAGCGGACATGGCCACGACGCGGGGCAGTTCGGCTTCAAGCCGGGCGACGCGCTGTACGGGGCGTACGAATGCCGCACCATCGACCACCTGGTGGCGTTCGGCAACAGCGGGCGCGTCTATACCGTTCCGGTGGCCCAGCTGCCTTCGGCGCGCGGCGATGGCGCGCCGGTGACCTCGATGATCGACCTGGCCAGCGGCACCCGGCTGGTGGCCTACGTTGCCGGCGCCGCCGACGTCCCATTGCTGGTCGGCACCAGCGCGGGCCGCGGCTTTGCCTGCCAGATCGGCGACCTGCTGTCGCGCCAGAAGGGGGGCAGGCAGTTCGTCGGCGTCGACGAAGGCTTCGAACCGATACGCCCGGCGCTGGTGGATCCGTCCGAGGGACGCTGGATCGCCTGTGCCTCCGAAAGCGGACGTTTGCTGGTATTCGAGGCGGGTGAAATCAAGTCGCAGCCGGCCGGAGGGCGCGGGGTGACCCTTATCGGCCTGGATGAAGGCGAACGCATGGTGGCGGCGGCCGTCTGCGGCGATGCCGGCGTCGTCGTGCGCGGCCTGTCGCAGCGCAGCGACAAGCCGGTCGAGGTGCGGATCGGGGCCTCGGATCTGCGCAAGTACGCCGGCAACCGCGCCCGCAAGGGGCTGCGTCTGACGCCGCGCATGCGGGTGACCGCGATGGCGCGGGCGTCCGGGACTTGAATCCGGCCGCGCCGCCCCCATCGTGAGTGCGGTGGCGCAGGTCTTGCAGAATGGGGAGACGAATTTGGAATCGGTGAAGGAGACTCTCGGCTTTCAGGCTGAAGTCAAGCAGCTGCTCAGGCTGATGATCCATTCGCTGTACAGCAACCGCGAGATCTTTCTGCGCGAGCTGGTCAGCAATGCTTCGGACGCATGCGATCGCCTGCGCTTCGAAGCCATCGCCCGGCCGGAGCTGATGCAGGCGGGCGAGGAGCTTTCGATACGAGCCGACTACGACAAGGCGGCCCGCACCATCACGATCTCCGATAACGGGATCGGCATGTCCCGCGCCGACCTGATCGAGCACCTCGGCACCATCGCGCGCAGCGGGACGCGCGAATTTTTCGATCACCTGACCGGGGACCAGCAGAAGGACGCGCAGCTCATCGGTCAGTTCGGGGTGGGCTTTTATTCGGCGTTCATCGTGGCCGACAGGGTCGAGGTGGTGACGCGGCGGGCCGGGCTGCCGGAGCAGGAAGCGGTGCGCTGGGAATCGGACGGCGCCGGCACCTTCAGCATCGAGCCGCATTCCCGGCCGGATCGAGGCACCGACGTGATCCTGCACCTGAAGGCCGACCAGGACGAACTGCTCTCGTCCTGGAAGCTGCGTTCCATATTGGTGAAGTACTCCGATCACATCGCCACGCCGATCCGCATGCCGAAGGAGTCCTGGGACAAGGACAGCAACGAGTTTCGGCGCAGCGGGGAACTGGAGACGGTAAACCAGGCATCGGCCCTGTGGGCCCGGCCCAAATCCGACATCACCGAGCAGCAGTACCGGGATTTCTACAAGCACCTGTCGCACGACTTCGGCGACGCCCTGACGTGGACTCATAACCGCGTCGAGGGCCGCAGCGAGTACATCCAGCTGCTTTACGTGCCCGAGCAGGCGCCATTCGACCTGTGGGACCGCCGGCATCAGCACGGTCTGAAGCTGTATGTGCGGCGGGTGTTCATCATGGATGATGCCGAGCAGCTTCTGCCCGCGTACCTGCGCTTCGTGCGGGGGGTGGTCGATTCCAACGACCTGCCGTTGAACGTCTCGCGTGAAATCCTGCAGGAAAGCCGGGACGTCAGGGCGATTCGCGAGGGCTGCACCAAGCGCGTGCTGTCCCTGCTGGAGGACGTGGCCCAGAACCGGGCCGATGATTATGCGAAATTCTGGGCCCAGTTCGGCCAGGTCCTGAAGGAGGGTGTCGGTGAGGACCCGGCAAACCGCGAACGTATCGTGCGCCTGCTGCGGTTCCGAACCCGCACGTCGGACGCGGTGCCCGGCACCTCGCTGGCCGACTATGTCTCGCGCATGCCTTCCGCACAGTCCTCGATCTTCTATCTGACCGCCGATTCGCTCGAAGCGGCGCGCAGCAGCCCGCACCTGGAGATATTCGGCAAGAAAGGCGTCGATGTGCTGCTGCTCACCGACCGGGTCGACGAGTGGATGGTGGGCTTTCTCACCGAGTTCGATGGCAAGCCGCTGGTTTCGGTGGCCAAGGGTGATCTGGACCTTGAGGGCCTGGCCGACGCGTCGGAAAAACAGGAGCAGCAGAAGGTCGCCGACGATCTGAAGGACGTTCTGGATCGCGTCAGGGAGGCGCTCGGCCCGAAGGTCGCGCAGGTTCGCCTGAGCGCGCGCCTGACTGATTCTCCGGCATGTGTGGTGGTCGATAAGGACCAGATGAGTGCCCACCTGCAGCGATTGTTGAAAGCCGCGGGGCAGGACGCGCCGGCCGCGGCCCCCATCCTGGAACTGAATGGCCAGCATCCGCTCGTGCTGCACCTGCGCGAAGCCGGCGAGCGTCTGTCGGACTGGGCCCACCTGCTGCTTGACCAGGCGATACTGGTCGACGGCGGCCAGCTGGCGGACGCAGCGGCCTACGTGCGGCGCGTGAACGAGCTGCTGCTCACGCCGCGGTGAGTCCCGCGGGGCCGCGCCCGGACTCCCGCCGCAGGACAAAGGCACGCCGGAAGGCCTCAATTCGGGTTTGGTGTTAGCTTCGAAGTGGGTTTAAGCTCGTCAGGCAGCATCCTTGCTTTCATGATCCGCCGCCGATGAGTGAAGAATCCGCCGACCGTACGCTCAAGGGCACCGATTCCCAGGCGATCCTGCGGCGGCGCGCGCAGTCGCGGCGGCTGTTCGAGGACTGCTGGACTCAGATTCGCAAGCCCATAGAGGACCGCCTGCCCCAGGCGCTTCTAGATACGCTCGGGCCCCTGGCCAAGTCACTGGGCGACGTCGACGGCAAGCGCGTGAAGGCGGTGCTGGTGCGCGACCGGGCATTCGTGCAGGCCTACCTCGAAGCGGCGCGCGCCGAACTGCTGGCGTCGGTCGCGCAGTTCGTCGAGGCACGCGTGGGAGAAAGCCCGGCCAAGCGCACCCTGTCGCTGATCGGGCATGCCGACTCCGAGTTCGACGCCGCGGTCGATCAGTGTTCCGCGCGGGTTCGCAACTCGGTCGACGAGGCGTTCGGCGCGGTCAAGCTGCGGCTGATCAACCTGCTGCAGGAATTCGACCTGAAGGACAACGACTCGCCGTTTCGCATCGCGTTGTTCGTTCGGGCCATCGCCGGGGCCCTGCGTCATATCGGCATCGGCGAGGCGGACGTCGTTCCCCTGATGCGCGTAACCTCGACCGCCATCGCGGGCCCGGTCGCGCAGGCTTACCAGGCGATCGAGCAGCGCCTGGCCCAGGGCGGCGCCGGGGACAGCGTTCCGACCTGGCACAACACGCTGTCAGGACAGCAGAATGCGGCCCGGGCCCGCGCCGGCACCCTAGGTCAGTCCGGCCAGACACCCAATCCGCTGCTGTCCGAGGGCCGAACCGGCAACGAGATCGTCAAAGCCGGAGATTCGCAGGCGCAGGCGGTGCTGATGTCGCTGCTGGAGCGCCTGCAGCCGGCGGCCTTCACGGGCGCCGGCATGGTGGGATTGCCCGCTGGCGCGATGGTGCCGGGCACTGGCGCGGCGGTGCCGCACTCCGAGCAGGTGGCGTTCCTGGAGGCACGGGTGCCGGGTTCGGGCTGGACCTTCGATCCAGCGCTGATTTCCGCCGTCAACGACGTGCTGCGGGCCACCGCGACGGCGGCCAGCGCGGCCCGCGGCGCGGCAGACGCCGAGGCCACCGCCGACCTGCGCAAGGGGCTGATCGAAACGGCCTCGCGCAAGATCGACAAGTTGACGATCGAACTGGTGGGCATGGTGTTCGATCGCATTCAGCGGGATCGCCACGTTCCCGGGGCCATCAAGGAGCAGCTGGCGCGTCTGCAGTTTCCGCTGCTGAAGGTGGCCCTCAGCGATCCGGAGCTGTTCGCCGACGCCAAGCAGCCGGCGCGGCAGCTGCTGGACCGGATCGCGAGCACCTCGATAGGCTGGTCGCCGGACGGTGAAGACAACCAGCGCTACTTCGAGCAGGTGCAGGCCGCGGTGGATTCGGTGGTCGATTCGAGCCTGGACGCCTCGCTCGCATTCGAGCAGGCAATGGCGAAGTTCGACGCCTTCCTGGACCAGCAGCGCACCCGCGACGACGATCCGGTCGAGCGCGCCCGCCGGGCATTGGCGGAAGCGGAGAACCGGGAGATCCTCGCGATCAAGGCCACGATGCAGGTGCGCAGCGCCTTCGACGGGGTCCAGCTGGAGTCCTATCTGCGCGACTTCCTGCTGGATGTCTGGGTACGCGTGCTGATCGAGGCATCGACCAGGGAAAAGACCGAGCCGGGCCTGGTTCGGCGTTACCTGGATGCGATACCGGAACTGGTCTGGAGCGTGCAGCCGAAGATCAATCCGGGAGATCGCAAACGCATGATCGGGACGATTCCGACGGTGCTGGGAATCCTGCGCGAGGGTTTGAGCAAGATCGACTGGCCTGCCGACCGGATTCAGCAGTTTTTCGGGCGCCTGATGAATTCGCATGCCAACGCGGTCAAGGCGCTGGAACTGGCCCATGGAAGCGTCGCGCAGTTCACGCCCAGTACGGTCAGGATCAAGCTCGACGGGTTTCGCATTCCGACCGATACCAGCGACGTTCCGTCCGAGCAGGTCAAGGTGTCCGACGAGGCGGTCCGGCACGCGCTGGCGGGCAGCGCCGCGGGCGTCACTCACCTGTCGGCGCCTCCGGAGTCGAGCGTCTCGTCGCCCGCGATGGATCACCAGCAGGCGGTGCGGTCGATCGCCGGCTGGACGCGCGGCAAATGGTTCGATCTGCGCACTGCGGACCAGACGGAACGCGTCGTGCTGCGCTGGGTCAGCCCGAAAAAGGCGCTGTACCTGTTCACCAATGCGGCCGGCGACCGCTCCCATTCGCTTTCCCCGGACAACCTGGTTGCCTATCTGCAGTCGGGATGGCTGGTCGCGGTTGAAACGGCTCCCTTGTTCGACCGGGCGGTCGATGGCGTCATGTTCGACCTGAAGCATGGTACGGAAAAGGCGGCTGGCGCCGGTGCTTGAGCCGGCGGCCCAACTCGGCGATATCACCCTGTCGGAGTCCGGCGGCGTCCGTTATCTGCATTTCGGGACTGAATGGATCCAGGGGGCGATGCGGATCGCCCGGCCATACGACCTTGAGCTGGAATATCAGCAGCAGATGATGTCCCCGCTGCTGCTGGTTCCCGCGCCGCGGCGTATCCTGCAACTGGGCTTGGGCGCCGCGGCCCTGACCAAGTATTGCCATCGCCATCTGCCGTCCGCTCAGACCGTGGTGGTCGAGCTCGATCCGGCCGTGATCGGGACCGCCCGGCGCTGGTTCGAACTACCTGAGGAGGACAGCCGCCTGACCGTCATATGCGAGGACGCCCTGGAGTTTTTGCAGCGGCCCCGCCAACGGCACCTCGCCGATTGGCTGCAGGTGGACCTGTACGACGCCGACGCGCGCGGACCGGTTTACGATGACCCTGCGTTCTACGTGGCGTGTCGCCACGCCTTGCGTGAACCGGGGGTTGCCTGCTTCAACCTTTTCGGCAGCCGGTGCCGCCCAAGCCTGGATGCTATTGCCATGGCCTTCGATGGCCGCCTCGTGATAATGGGAGAGGCCAAGGCGGGCAACCGGATCGCGCTGGCTGCCGTGGGCGACCCGATCTGGATCGAGGGCCGCCAGCTGCGCGAAAGGGCACGGGCCATCGAGTCCGAGCCGGGACTGCCGGCGCGTCGCTGGCTCAAGGGCCTGCGGCGGCACTCCCGCGGCGGCGGACGGCGGGTCGACCTGACGGATGGCCTGATGCTATGACGGCGCAGGCTGACGCAAGTCGTCCTATCGGCATCCTGTCGCAAAAGTTGAGGCGTATTTCGGGGCCATTGCTTGGCTTGACTTGTGACGGCGTGCCGTTACAGTCGGCGCACAGGCAGGTTGGCCCGCCTGGATTCGCGCCAGCATGAACTCCACGGTGCCGTTTGACAGCGCTCGCGCGCCGAGCGCACTGCCGTACCTATCGGCCAGCCAGACGCAGGCTCTACTGAAGTCGGCGGCTGCGATTTCCTGCGAGCTCCTGGGTGGCTCCTTCAACGCGATCGCCGTCAATGTGCGCGAGGCGCTGACCGGCCGCTGGGACTTCGACATCGGGACCCCGCTGGTGCAGCGCATGCTGACGACACGGGCCGATGAGCTTCGGCACGCCTTCCTGGCACGGATTCCGGAGCAGCAGGACAAGCTGATCGCGGAGCTGCTGATCGTCAAGACCAGCGTGCCCAACGCCCCGGTGGACATGGAATCGCTTTCCCTGGTCCAGCAGACCGATGATGCGGTGGACTCCATCGCCTCGCGCACCGCGAGGCGCATGCGGCGGGTGGTGGAGGAGCCGCTGCGAGACCTCAACCTGGTGGTCGGTTTCCTCACGGGACGTGCCTCGCTGCGCGACGCGGAAAACCCGTACGGCCCGGATGCCTTCACGCCCGCCCTGCTGGCGGCGCTCGAGGACGTGCACCTGCACCGCGATGCATGGGCGTTTTGCCTGGGACTGTTCGAGCGGCCCTTCGCCGAAGAGCTGGCGCGCGTCCAGCTGTCGCTGCTGGACCACTTCCGTACCCATGGCGTCGATGCAAAGCAGATCTGGCGCGAGCTGGCCAATCGCCAGGGCGTCGCCGGGGCGCCTCGTCCCGCGACGCGCAGCGAAGGCATGGCGAATACGGCCTCCGGCGGGGAGGGCGCGCCCAGCACGCAGGGTCTGCACGGACCCGGGGGCGCTGGCGCGGGCGCTGCCGCGGGTGGTGCAGGCACCACGGTTGGCGCAGGCGCCGCGGGTGCCGGCACTGGCACGGGTTCGGTCGCCATCGGCGGCGCCGATGCCCAACAGATCCTGACACAGCTTCTGGCGCGCCTGCAGGCCAACATCGGCGGCTATGCCATGCCGCCGATGACCGCATCGGGACCTGTCGGCGCACCGCTGATGTCGGCGATCAACGAGCTGCAGGGATTGGGGCTGCAAGGGGTCCATGGCGCCGTGTTCGCCGGCACGCCGGCGGGCTCGATCAATGCCTGGCGCGACCACCTGGTATCGCAATCCTCCCGCACGGTCGACAAGCTGACCATCGAGATCGTCGGCATGATGTTCGACCACATGCTGCGCGACAAGCAGGTGCCGGCGGAGATCAAGGCGCTGCTTTCGCGTTTGCAGTTCCCGGTGCTGAAGGCCGCACTGATGGACGCCGCATTCTTCGCCTCGAGCGCCCATCCGGCACGGCGCCTGATCGACCGCATCGCCAGCGCGTCGGCCGGTTGGGAGCCATACGGGGACGAAAACGAACGCTATCGCGACGAGGTCGATCGCGTGGTGCGCGAAGTGCTGATTCAGTTCGACCAGGACGTGGGCGTTTTCGATCGGCTGCTGGCGGAGTTCGACGCGTTCCTGGGCGAGATCCGCCCACGCGACTCCGACCCGGTGGCGCGCGCCAAGCGCGCGCTGGAAGAGGCCGAAAAACGCGAGATCCTCACGATCAACACGACGATCCAGGTGCGCCGGGCCTTCGAACGGGTGGACCTGGAACCTTACCTTCGCGATTTCCTGATCGGGGCCTGGGTCCAGGTACTGGTGGCCGCCACCGTGCGGGACGACGAAACCAAGGGCTTTTCGAAGCGGTTCCGCGAGGTCATCCACGAAATCGTCTGGAGCGTGCAGCCGAAGGCGACGGCGGAGGAGCGGCGTCGCCTGGTCGAGCTGATTCCGACCATGACGCGGATCATTCGCGACGGCCTGTCGCTGATCCGGATGACGCAGCGCGACCAGGACGAATTCTTCCAGCAGCTGATGGCCTCTCATGCGATGGCGGTCAGGCCGACCGACCAGGCCACCTACATCCGCCACTCGCTGCAATCGACCGAGCTGAAGGTCCGGCTGGAGGGCATCCAGCTCACGGGCGCCTTCCCAATGACCACGGTGCCCGGCGGGATCAAGGTTCCGACCGACGTGCTGATGCGCGCGGCCGCGGAGCACAAGGTGGACCTGAGCGTGCCCGATCCGCTGACCGACGTGGGCGAACTGGATCGCGCCGCCGAGGCGAACATCGACCAGAGCATCTCCTCCTGGGCGCGCGGAACCTGGTTCGAGATATGGAATGGCAAGGAATTCATCAAGGCACGCCTGCGCTGGATCAGTCCCCTGCGGACCCTTTTCATGTTCAGCAGCGGCGTGGACAACAAGGCGCATGTGATGTCGCCCGAGCTGATCAAGACCTACCTGCGGCGCAACTACATCCGGTTGCTCGAGACCGAGCCGTTGATGCGCCGCGCGGTTGATGCGGTGGTCTCGGAATTCGAGAAATCGCCCAAGCGGGCGGCTGAATTGGCGGCGCGCTTCGCGGAGGCCCAATGAGCGCGGCCGAAGTCGCGGTGGCCAGGCTGGCCCCACCGGCTCCGGTCAATGGCCGGGTCCCGCTGGTCTACGTGGTGCGGCAGCTGGTGGCGGATCGGTGGATGTCGGCGGCCGATGCGGACCGGGTATTTGCGATCGCCGACCGCGAGCGCCACGGCCATCCGATCGCGGTGCTGGCGGAGATGAACTTCCGCAGCCCGGAGCCCGAGCGCCGGCTGCTCGACCTGGAGACGCTAACTCAGTGGCTGGCCGACAAGGCCAGGCTGCCGTACCAGCACATCGATCCGCTGCGCGTCGACTTCACGAGGGTGGTGGATGTGATGTCCAGCGCCTATGCAACCGGCCAGTCGATACTGCCGATCGCGGTCAAGGCCTCCGAAATCGTGGTGGCGACCTGCGAGCCCTTCCTGGACGGCTGGGTTCGCGAGATCGAGCAGATTTCCAAGAAGACGGTGCAACGCGTGGTGGCCAATCCGGTGGACATCGCGCGCTACACGACCGAGTTCTACAAGCTCGCGCAACAGGTCAAGGGCGCGTCCAAGACTGGCAACACAAATCCGCTCAGCAACTTCGAGCAGCTGGTCGAGCTGGGCTCCAAGCTGGAAGCCAACGACGCGCATGTCATACACATCGTCGACTGGATCCTGCAGTACGCGTTCGACCAGCGCGCCAGCGACATTCACCTGGAGCCGAAGCGGGACCAGGGCGTGGTGCGTTTCCGCATCGACGGGGTGCTGCACCAGGTTTACCAGGTGCCCCCGGGCGTGATGAACGCGATGACCAGCCGCATCAAGCTGCTGGGGCGCATGGACGTTGTCGAGCGGCGGCGCCCGCAGGATGGCCGCATCAAGACGCGCGCGGTAGGTGGCCGCGAAGTGGAGATCCGCCTGTCGACGCTGCCGACGGCATTCGGCGAAAAGCTGGTGATGCGGATCTTCGACCCCGAGGTCGTGGTGCGCAGCTATTCGGAGCTGGGCTTTTCGGATTCCGAGGCTGGCGCCTGGGCCGAGCTGATCCGGCGGCCGTCGGGCATTGTGCTGGTCACCGGTCCCACCGGATCGGGCAAGACGACAACGCTGTATTCGACCCTGAAGCAGCTGGCGACCGATGAAGTCAATGTCAGCACGGTCGAGGATCCGATCGAAATGGTCGATCCCAGCCTGAACCAGATGCAGGTGCAGTCGGGAATCGACCTGGGGTTTGCAGACGGCCTGCGGGCGCTGATGCGCCAGGATCCCGACGTCATCATGGTCGGCGAGGTCCGCGATCGCGAGACGGCCGATATGGCGGTGCAGGCGGCGCTGACCGGCCACCTGGTGTTTTCCACCCTGCACACCAATGATTCCGTCTCGTCGGTGGCGCGGCTGGTCGAGCTCGGCGTGCCGCGCTACCTGGTCAACGCCACCCTGATCGGAATACTGGCGCAGCGCCTGGTTCGCACCTTGTGCCCGCATTGCAAGGCCGAGGTTCCCGGACCCGACGAAGCCCTGTGGCGCGCACTGGTCGCGCCGTGGCGCTCGACTCCCCCGCGCACGATCAACGAGCCGGCAGGCTGCCTCGAGTGCCGCCGCACGGGCTACCTGGGACGCACCGGCCTGGTGGAATTGCTGATCGTCAACGACGCCATTCGTTCGCTGGTGGCGCGCAGCGCCGAACTGCAGGAACTGCGCCTGCAGGCAGCGCGCGACGGCCTGCGCTCGCTGCGCGTTTCAGGGGCCGAGAAGATCGCCCTGGGACTGACCACCATGGATGAGGTCCTGCGGGCCGCGCCGCCGTTCAACGACTGAACCAGGGGCCCCGAAGCGCCGGACGGCCGGATCCGAATCGGTCCGATTATCCAAACGAGATCCAGACCCATAAGGCAACTCCCACCGAAAGCAGGACGACACCGAGTCTTTTTGCCACCTTCAGGAAGAACTCGAGAACGGCCGTATCTTTCTTCTTGTCGACTTCGAGCAGTGCCTCCGCCCCGCCGCCCACCATGAACATGGTCAGGCCCACCAGAAAGATGGTGAGCCAGTTGATGCTGGTGGTCGTCGTGAACCATTCCATGTTCGCCGTCCTCGACACCATAGACCGGGGACGGCGATTCTAATTGACGCAGGGCGGCGCTACTAATGGCTGCGGTTTTCCCTGATTTCGTCGGAACACGCGCTGGCCCAGCACACCGGCCCGACGCCGGTGAATCCCGCGTCGCATTTCGTGTAGCAAAGGCCCGCGCTGTACTCCTTGTTCGCGCCGCAGGTGTCCGGAACGGTACCGACCGCGCGCTTCGAAGTCGGCTTCAGGCAGCTCGCGCCGTCGTCATGCCAGCCTGACGGGCAATCCGGCGTGCAGATGTTGGACCCGAAGGCGTGAAACCCGCTCTTGCACTTCGGATAGGCGATGGCCCCGTTCATCTCGCAACCCTGGGGATTGTCATTCTGGCAGCGTCCCAACATCCCGTCGTTGTTGAGGGCATCCCCGAATTTCCAGGGGTAGCCGCCGCCGCGCCCGTAGGCAGCGGGCTTGAAGCATCCCACGCCGCTTTCGGTGAATCCGCTGGGGCAGTTCTGATAGCAAAGGAAGGCGGCTCCTGTGTATCCGGACGGGCATTTCTTGTAGCAAAGCCCGGCATTGTTTTCCTCATCGGGAGCGCAGGTGGTCGGTATGGTCCCGGCGCCGCGGGGACGGCTCAGGTCGCAGATCAGGCAGGTGCTCTTCGATGCCGACCATTCCTTTTGCACGGCGAAGTAGCCTTCCTTGGTGCTGATCGTTCCTGCGATGCCATTGCAGATATCGCCGACTTCGTTGCCGCCGGTCGACGCTTCCCGCCAGCCGGTACTCGTGTCGGCGTCGGTAATCGCCTCCACCATTTCGTGCGAAACGGCGCGCGTGGTCCAGTCGATCGTCTGCCCGGCGCCGGTTCCCCAGGAACTGGCATCGGTGAACGTGTTTGACAGCGAGTTGTAGCAGGAACAGTTGCTGGCGCTCAGGTCCGGCACCACCGCATAGGCGAAGCGAGCTCCCTTGGGCGAAGTCGTCATGCCGTGGTAGGCGCAGAAGGAAGTTCCTTTCGGGTCCGCGCCGTATTTGGGAGGCGCGATGCTGCACGCGTACTCCTTGGCACTGTTAAAAACGTCGACGCCGGACGGCAGGTGCACTACGTAGATCGAGTTGACGGTCTCGGGTGCGGGCAAAGTGCCATTGTCGATATTGCGGCCCAACTCGGATTTGATCTGATCGTCATCGATAGGATTGTTGGTGACCGTCGGCGAAATCTGTACGCCTTTCACGAACGACCCTGCGCCGATATGCCGGTTCCCGATGTCATATTCGTTCAGCCACTGGAAGAACTGGCTGGTGGCGAAGCCCTTGTAGAAACTTTCCATCTTGGTACGGAAGTCCTGCGCGATCGCCGAACCCCAGTAGACCGAGACGATCTTGATGTTTTGCAACAAGGGTACGTCGGGAGTCGCTCCTGCCGTCATCGTCCCGTTGCCTGGGGCGGTGCTCGAGTTGCTGGTCGAGGAAGCAGTCTTGGCGGTGCTCGTCAGACTATGTTTCATATTGCCGGTCGCAACCAGGTCCTTCGGCGAGCGCTGCACATGGATATTTGAGACGCGCGAGGCCCCCGGTGCGCCGCCTGCCGGCGCCTTGGGATCGACATTGCAGGTCAGGGTGACCGAGCCGCCCGAAGGTGCGGGAGGACTGTGTGCCGTCTGGGTCTGGCTCGAGGGTCCGCAGTGCCACTCGGCGGTGAAATCCCCGGGCAGCATCGAGAAAGGATCCTTGGGCAGGTGGATCTGATGTCGTAGGAGTTCGAGCTGGAAGGTGCAGCTGAACGTTCCGTTGCAGGCTGCCGCCAGCTGGGCCGTGGCGTTGCCATGGGGACCGCCCATGTTGCTGCCGTACGATCCGGCGACGACCGCGATAGCGTTGGATGTTTCCTTCGCCATCGGAGCCTTGCTGACGGGAGCCGGCGCGCACGCCAGCGTCACCGCGTGGCCGTTGGCTTCCGGCGCGGCTTTGACGGTCTGCGTCGGGCCCGAGGGACCGCATTTCCACTCGGCGACGAAGTCTTTGGTTTTTCCCGGCACCGGGTCCCCGATCTGACGCATGTTCACGGCATACGTGCAGGAAGGACGGTTGTTGCACGCCGCGCCAAGGGGCAGGGTGACGTTGCCGTGCTTTGCCCCGACATTGCCGCCGTAGGTTCCGGCAATGACATCGATCTCATTGGCCGGCACGATGGGATTGGTTTGCGCCATGAGTGGAAGCGCCGGCGAAATGGCCAGCAGCAGTCCGAGCAAGCCTCTGCTGCCCGCGGCTCGCACATTCGAGGCAGAGAGCGGCCGGCTTGCGCGGGAAAATCCGGTCTGCAGCGGCCGCGTCGCAGCCACTGCTTCAGTTGTTCTGAGTTGCATTTCCCACTTCAAACGACTTGATTTTTATTGGGTGCGGCGTGCCGGAGAAGGCGCTCGACGCGTTGCGCGCCTGGCAAACGACGGACCGCCGCATCTGTCACGCCGTGTTGACGATGCTATCGAGACACAGTTCCGTTGCCAAGCGGGACTTGAAATTTGCGCGAGCGCTGCGCGTCACGCCGGTGAAT
>Ga0075017_100001414_pt1 | contig 14611 bp, 12 predicted proteins | sample AleBraG_ABR_2012_FD_71475 | JGI IMG/M metagenome (GOLD analysis project Ga0075017, IMG submission 71475) | Freshwater sediment microbial communities in response to fracking from Pennsylvania, USA - Alex Branch Run_MetaG_ABR_2012 | ecosystem: Environmental > Aquatic > Freshwater > Creek >... | reverse complement strand
TCCTTGAGCGAAGCGCCGCCGACGTACTCCATGACGATGTAGCTCGCACCGCCATGGTTGACGAAGTCATAGATGATCACGATGTTCGGGTGCTGAACCTGGACCAGGAAGCGCCGTTCGTTGATGGCGGCTGCCATCGCCGACGCGTCGCCTGAATCGAGCAGGCCTTTCAACACTCGCCAATGATCGTCCAGATGCGTGTCCTGGGCGAGATATACCCAGCCGAGCCCGCCGTGCGCTATGCACCCAACGATGCGGAAATGGTTGTTGACCACTTCACCCGGTTGGAGCTTGATCCGGAAGTCGAACGCGGTCCCGCACTGCGGGCAGAACCCCTGCAGCCGCCCCGGCTCGCCGTCACGCGACCGTCCGACCGGGTGGCCCTCGGCACAGAATCGCTTCGCCTCTGCCAACTCCGGATTTCGCAGGACCACCGTCGAGGGATCGCGGTACGGCACCGGTGGGATCATGACGAGGCCTTCGCCGAGACGCCCGCGAGTGATGCTCGACCGGCTGGTTGTCGACGTCCCGCCGCTCGGCCGGGACGAGGTGGCCGCGCCGATCTGTGACGTTCCCGAGTCTTTGGTTCCAACGCCCGCCGACGTTGAATCGGACTGCGCCGCAGCCGAATTCAGCCTCGGCGGTGGCATGTGCGAAGTAGCGGAACTGTCCTCGTCAGGTGCATACGCTGCCGGTGTCGTCCGCACGGGCGGGCGGCCACAGACGTCGCAATAGCCGTCCTCGATCGCACCGGTGCAATCGGGTTGCACGCAGAGCAGCGGTCCGGGCGTCGACGGCACGGCTTCGATCACTACGTCACCTCCCGGTTCGCGCGCTCGAGCTGATCACGGTAGGCGCTGACCAACGCCTCCGCCCGCTCGAGGCTGCAGGGCGCGCTGTAAAGCTCGTCAACTGCGGCCTGGAACCTCTGGTCGAGTCCGATGTTCTCGGCGAGACCCAGGCCGATCGCTTTTGCTTGAAACGCTGTCAACCGACCGCGGAGTTCGTCCCGGGTGTCGAGGAGCTTCAGAACGGTGGCAGCGGTGTGGCTGGCCGCCGACGAGATCCCGAGTGCCCGCTTCTCCAGTTCAGCGAGCCGGCGCCCCGTACTCCCCCAGTCACTCGACGCCCGGTCCATGATCTGATCGAGATCCATGATCAGGACCTTCAGCTCCCGGATGAGCGGACCGAGCTCGACCGAATCAATCGAGGAGTCGATCTTCGGAGCGACTGCGTGAATCGTGGTGTGGGCAGCTTCGATCGCCCGGCCCGCTTCTGCGATGGCAACCCGAACGGTGTGCGCGAGGTCGTCGGCGTTATGACGAACTTGAATCGCCGCGATAAGCGCGTTCCTCTCGGCGCCGGCGTCCGTGATCGTCTTTTCGGCGACCGTCAGATCCAACGCCAGTGGGTCGTCTCGCCCCAGCTGAACGAGTGTTTCGAGTTGGTCGCGCACACGTTTCGCCGTGTTAGGAACGCGGACCTGAGCCGCTGCGGCCGCTGCTGCGACATCGGTGAGGGCCTGCAGTTCGGCGGCGCCTCGCGGGATCGTCTCGCTCCACACCTCGTCGACCCGTGAGACCAGTCCTCCGATGCGGTCGAAGGTGGCCGACATCTGCCGGAGCAAGTCGTCGCTGTGGTGCGCCGTCGACGGCGCTACTGCTCCGACGAGGGAGCGCGCCATGGGATCGAGCGGTGGCCCCGCGACAATCACGGTGCTTCCGTCGAGCATCGACTCGAGCTGGATCTGGGCATGCCGGGCCGGCCGCGGACGGTGCCCTCGCAGCCTGGTCAGGGCGGCGACATGATCGACCAGCGCGACGTATTCCTGCCAGAGCGCCGCGAGGTCGACTTCAGCCTCCTGCCATACGCGGGCAGTTATTCCGCTGAGCCTGCTGCTTCCGAGCAGGCGCCGCGCCGTGTAGTCATCCAGGTCGCGCAGGTTCTCTCCGACCCGCTCGACTTGATCACTGAGCTGTTCGATCCGCGCGTCGACGTCCATGCCGTATCCAGATGTCGCTACGAGGTGGGCTGGTAGCTGAAAATCGGCGAGGGGAGTTGCGGTGTCGGGAACTTCGTCGCGAATCTCTTGACCGACATCTCGAAATCCGTGGCCCACATGTGGTCACGCTCGGCGGTGGCAATCACTTTGTCGACGAAGGCTGTGAAGCGGGTTTCGTCCTTGCTGATTGCCAGCCCGTACGGCTCGTTCTCGAGTGCCGGTTCGAGTATCTTCAGATTCGGGTCCTGTACCGCCATGCCGGCGAGGATCGTGTCGTCCGTGCTGAACGCATCGACCTGCCCCTGCTGAAGCATCACCAGGCAGTCGGTCTCGTTCACCGCGGCCCAGGTATGAATGGGGGATGGGAGCTCAGTCGATAGTTGGTCCAACCGCTTCAGCGACGTCGATTTGGCTGGCGCGCACACCGTCTTCCCAGCGAGGTCTTTCACTGTCTTGATCGGGGACCCGTTCGAAACAAGGATCTTCTGATGCGCGAGATAGTAGACCGAGCTGAAGCTAACTTGAGCTAGCCGCTCGCAGTTGATCGTCATCGTCTCAGCGACGATGTCGACTTTCGATGGGTCGCTCTCGGGCTTGTCGGTGTAGGTGACCGCCTCCTGTCGGGAAGCATTCGGCACAACGACGAAATGAACCTTTGGTGTGTGCGTCGGGAAGATTGCCTTGTCGACCAGGTAGATCATGTCAATGTCGAAGCCCTGAAATGATGCCGGGTTGGTCGTCCTGTCGAGGTAGCCCCACAAGTAGGTGTTCTGATCAACGCCCGCCTTGAGGTAGCCGCGCTTTCTGATCGTCTCGAGCAGGTTGCCAGACAGATGGGCGCCGAGAGCGTTCGTGCACGGCTTGGGCCAGGGGGTTGGAACCGCGGTGCTGGGCACAGCGCCTGCCGGCAGAACCATCGGCGCCTGCTGCTGCGCCGCCGTCGCCGTCGGAGCGCTTGGCGTGCACGCTGCCAGCATCGCGAACAGGCCGATGCCCGCAATGGCCAGGACGGGCCGCCAGCGGAGAGGTCTTGAGCGCGTCATCATGTCGCCTACCTGTACTCGCGAAGCCGGGGGCGAAGCCCGATCAGCAGCAGGAGGACACAGGCTGCGCAGATGATCGGCAGCCCCCAGGAAAGCCCCATCAGGTCGGCGCGTGCGTCGCTGGTCGAGGAGTAGAACCTGCTCTCGGCGGATGCGATGCCAGCGGTCAAAGCGTCGTCGAGGCCTTTGGAGACAGCAGGCAAGTCGGTGGGCGCATTGTCCGACGCGTAAGCGATCGCAGCGGCGGGATTCCCGCTGTTGTCCGCATTTCGGATCTGGTCGTGGACCGCAGCCAGGAGGGCCACCCACGACCGCGCGCCTGAGCGCGGTTCGCCCGAAACAATACTTGCGAGATGGGATGCCACGCCGGGGTAATCGGCCTGGTAGGTGCCTACCGAATCTCGGGTCACCAGCGTGAGTTCGTCGTCCGACCTGGCCTGCAGGGCCAGAATCCGTGCCTCGGTAAGGGCCGACAGCGGAACGGTGCCGTGGTTGGTTGCATCGTTGACCGCTCGACTCTGCGCCGTGACCGCGAGTCCGACCCAGATCGCGGCAATCAGGACGAGCCCGGTCGAGACCAGCAGCGGGACATTGACTCTTCGCCGGAACCTGGCTCGCAGCCAGGACTGGACCACGAACAGAGCGACCAGAACGCCGACCAGGACAATGCCGGAGAGGACGAGCAGGCCCCGGCTGACGCCGGATCGCTGGTCCGCCGCAAGCCTGCCCTCCTCGGCGCGGTAAAGCTGGCCCGCCGCCACCAGAATCCTTGTGTGCATCAAATTGCTTGCTTCGCTGAGATACGCCGCGGCCACCGGGTACCCGAGCCGATTGTTCGTCTGGGCGATTTGGATCAGACCGGCGTAGAGCGGCACGTCCACGTTCAGCGTGCGCAACGGCGCCGCTGCGCCGGTCACGGCTCCGCTCAGGCGCGCGGCATCGGCCAGAGCCGCAGATGCGCGCGCGACGTCCGTCTGGTAACGCAGACGCAGGACTGGCGGCGTGCTCGGCCCGACGAGGAGGTTACCGGCCGCCGTCGTGTCCGCGTCGGACAACGACGTGTATGCGACCTGGGCGTCGACGAGGCCGGGTGCGCTGGTTGCGGCAGATTCAGAAGCCGCGCCTTGCCGGACCAGAATCGCGGCGGTTGACGAAACGGCCAGCGTGATGAACAACGCAATGAGAACGGTCCCGTAGAACCGGATCCGTTGTGGCGTCGAAGTACGCCAACCCTTACCTACCGCCGACGCGGCCAGGGCCGCCGGCGCAAACGTCGTTTCATCCGCCACGGTCATGGGGTTCCACTTCGAAATAATGGCTCTATCTGGCGCGGTTTTGACTTTGCAAAGTGTCGCACGGCCGCAGCCGGGGCGGGCTCCTTTTTTCGGCCTGGCCGCCGACCGGTGCGGAGGTTGGGTAGGGCCTCGCGATCCGTTCGACTCGGCACTGCCTGCCGACTTGAATGCGACGCATCCCCGTCGGCCTGCGGATCTCGATTCCTGTTTTCCGGCGATCTGTCAGGTGCGAGACAGCCACTCCCGGTCACCCCGGCCAGCCTGGGGGCGGGCGCCCCGCCCGCACACGGCATTCGCTGCATTCCGGAGGTGTTCCATGTCAGGCCTCATTTGTAGAACCGGCCGGAAACCCAGCCAGTATTGGGTCGCAGCGTCCGCTGCCGCCACCATTCTCATTGCCGCGGGGGGCGGGGTAGCCGCGGCACCCGTCGCGCACGCTGCCACCCAGTTGTCGCTGTGCTCAAACGCTGCCTCACCGCCGGGCCCGGTTCGGCATGTGATGGTGGTGATGCTGGAGAACCAGCCGTACACCAACGTTATCGGGCCGGGCAGCAAGGCTCCGTACGAGAACGGATATCTCGCAAGCCATTGCGGCCTCGCAACCAATATGTACGGAGCAACGCACACTTCCGCCGCGAACTACCTCGCCTTGACTGGAGGGCAGTTCCCAGCGTCCAGCCCGCCCGGATGCGGCAGTGTCAGCGCATGCGCCTCCTCAGCCGCGAGCCTGTTCTCCCAGGTCGACACCGCCGGGTTGGGCTGGGCGTCCTACGAGGAGTCCATGGCGACGCCGTGCGATAAACACACTGCCAGCCCATACAAGATCGGACACAATCCGGCGCTGTTCTACCCGCTCAGCGACTGCACGGCCGACGACCTGCCGGACCCGAGCCTGACTGCTGCGTCCGGGCCGTTGTGGGCTGCGTTGACCGGCCGCACACTGCCAGCCTTCACCTTCGTGACACCCAACCTGAAGAACGACGGCGAGGGTTCAGGAGGACTCGGGGCGGCCGACAGTTGGCTCCAAGCGTTCCTCACTCTCGTGGCCACTACTGCGACCTACCAGGACGGCACGCTGGCGATCCTCGTGACGTACGACGAAGGCACCGGCAGTGATTACGCCGTCGGTGAGAACTGCGCCGACCGGTCCGCTGATTTGGCAGGCAAGCAGCCGTCGTGCCACATCGCAGCTTTCGTGGTCTACCCCTGGGCTGCGGGGACCGACTCCACCTTCTTCACCCACTACTCGATCACCCGGACCACGGACGACCTGTTCAAGATGCCCGAGTTGTTCAACGCCGCATCTGCGAACACGCTGGTCGGGCACTTCGGGCTGTAGAACCCATCCGAGCAACGATGTATGTAGCTCAGTGCTTGCGCATGCGCCCGATACCGGTCAGCCCGACGCCGGCGACGACCAGCAGTAGGGCGATAACCAGGATCGGGAGCGCCGGTGTTCGTTGGCCGGTCGCAGGCAGCGTCGGCCCCGGCGCGGAAGTCGGCGAGTGGGTTGGTGGCCGTGTGGTCGGAGGTGGGCTCGGCGCCGCCTTCGCGTGGTAGGCGAGGACAGTGTCGTCCGCGAGCACGGTGAAATAGGCGGTGCCGTTGGCGACCGTAGGCGCTGTATCGGAGCCGCCGGTCCGGACTGTCCATAGCCGCGATCCGTTCGCGGCTTCGTCGGCGAACAGGATGGCGTGTCCAGCGCCGTAGATGACTCCGTTGGCCTCCAGGATGTGGCCTCCTCCTGCGCCGGTGTCCCGCCATATCGGCTGGCACACCGAACCGATCTTGCAAGACAGTCTGAACGCGTCCAGGGAGGGCCCGGCTGCCGCGAACAACCGATCGCCCACGATGGCTATTCCGGCGGGGGTGTTGATGCCTGGGGCGTGGTAAGCCCATAGCGGTTTGCAGGTCGGGGATCCGCATCCTGAGCTGTGAAAGGCGTCCACGGCGGCGCCGTTGCCATTGGCGACGTAGACGACGTTGCCCGCGACGGCCAGGCTGCCGTTGGGGTCATCTCCGGCGCCGGAAGAGAACTGCCCGATCCAGCTCGGCGAGCATTGCTGATGCCCGCAACCGAACCGGCTGAACGCGTACAACTGTCCGTTTCCGGCAGCCACGTAAATGTTGGTGGAGGTGACTGCAGCGCCGCCCTGAGCGTTGCCGGCGATCGGCGCGGTCCACTGCGGTGTGCAGGTGGCAGCCGCGCAGCCAGCCATGTCCCAGACCTCCAGTTCGGCTTGGTTCGCAAGGCCAGGCACGTCGGTCACCGCATACACCTGGGACCCAAAAGTGGTCAGGTTGCTGGAATCGAAGAACTGCCGACCCGGACTGGGTCCACTCCACTTCAGCTTTCCGGTCCACTCGTTCAGCGCGTATAGGGTGCCCGCGTAGTCGCCGACGAAGACGGTCCCTTGTGCGACCGCCGCTGCTGCGGTGATTGCAACCGGGGTTGGGAACTGCCACACCACCTTGCCGGTGGCGGCGTTCAACGCATCAATCCACGACGGGTTCTCGCCACAGCACACGTACACACCCTCGAACACCATGCCGCCGGCAACCACCGGCGAGGCAATTGTCTCCCCGGTCCCAGTGGAGTGAACCCAAGAATGGGTCAACCGTGACACGTTGGACACCGACAGAATTCGCTCGCCGGGATTGACCCGGTTCTGCCCATCGAAAAGTACCTGAGGGTACGGATCACCCGCCCGTTGAGCCGCCGCCGACGCCGGTATCGACCAGGCACCCACCGCCGCAGCCAGCACTGCCAGCGCCGCGGCGATGACACCCGACCGCCGACCCCACGGTAAAGGGACTACCGAGAAGACCTTCACGGGTCCGCGCCATCTGGCCATGTCGCCCTCCTCGTCCGGCCGCTAGTCAGCGTGGTTGCGCGGACCGTACACCCCGACAGCTGCCCGAGCCGAACCAATTCCCGGCTGGCCCCGCAGAATCCCGGTTGAGCGGCTCTCGAATCCGTTGCACGTGTGCGCGACGCTCAGAACGGGTTGAAGTATCTGACCACCTTGCCGACGCCAGGGCACGGCCGGATAGATGAGGCGTTGAAGGTTACGGTCCCTGGAACTTCGTTGTCGTCCGAGGTGGCATGGGGCGGCCGCAAGCAACCCAGGAGTGCGTGGGTGGTCGGGTTCGCGACGGCACCAACTGCCTACGGTGGCAACTGCGGGATGATCGTGTTCAGCGCGCTTAGCGCGGCCGGGATACGCGGCGTTATCACGACGGAGCACGCCGCGAACCACACCAACGCCGTGACGAGCCCACCGACCTGGCAGATTCGGCAGCGGCGACCGCGAGCGGTCAGCGTCCAGAACTTGTGCCCAGCGGGTGGCGGCGGCCACGACGGATCGGGTTGCCAGCCATCGGGCGGGATAAAACCCGCGGGTGCCGGAGGCCACGTCTCGGGCGCAACCCAGACCCGTGACGGAGGTCTCACGGTCGGTGCCACATCCGACATTCTGAGCGACAGACTCGCAATCCAGGCACGCACGAATGGACGAAACCACGCTCCGGTCGGCCCAGAGGTGCCATCGCGCGGGCTTGTGCGTGCGCAGATTCCGGTTCGGCTCGCCGCGAGCCGCACCGATCGGCACCTATACGCGGCTGACTATGGCTCCGACGACTCCTCGGCTGCCTGCCTCGCCGCTTGCTCCAGGCGCTCGAAGTGCAGTGACCAGCCAGCATCATCGAGCGTCGGCAGATTCCCGTTGTCGCTCTTGAACCCGGCCGCTCCATCGATCAGTTCCCGGACGAGGTCAGCGTGACCAGCGTGCCGGTTCGTCTCGGCGATGACATGCACGAGCATGCGGTGAAGAGTGATGTAACTGTCCGGCCTCCACCAGGGCACTTCGCCGACGGCGTCGAGGCGTAACGCCCTCACGGTCTCGTCCGAGTGTTTCCACGCTCGCTGGTAGAGCCCGACAATCTCGTTACGGCTCTGATCCGGTGTAGCCCACATGTCTGCGTTAGCCTCGGCGCCGTCGTCGAACCATGGCAGCGGCTCGCCGAAGGGTCGCCCGAACACGTCGCCCAAGTACCAGGCCTCGACGGATGCCACGTGCTTGACGAGGCCGAGCAGGTTCGTGCCCGTACGGACCAGTGGGCGGCGGACGTCGTACTCCGACAAGCCATCCAGCTTCCAGGCCAAGGCCTCCCGAGACACTTGCAAGTACCGGAGCAGATCGCCCTTCATCTCGTCAGAGTCCACCCGAGCGATACTGCCGGATCTTGAGTGTCGAAGCGAAGGAGCCATGCCCGACCCTGGGCGGCTCCTCGCCCTCCGCTCGGCCCCAAACACCCCGCACATGCTCCCGGTTCGGGGCGCGGCTGGGTCGAAAGCCACCCTGCGCTACGAGTGGGCGCACGGCCGTGGGCGCCGCAATCGTCGTCAGGGCGCCCGGTACGCGGTAATTCCCAGGTTGATCGTGGTAGCGAGCAACAATCCGCTATTGGTGAAGATCGACTGTGCGAATGTCTTGCCCTTGCTCAGCGGCAGTGTCTCGAGCAATGCGCCGGTGTTGCTGTCCAGCAAGAACGGTCCGGGGCCGCTCGAGAATGCCCCAGCGGCGATCACGCCTCCGGCGTCGAGTGTCGGGCTGCCGATGATCGGACCGGGAAGTCCGGTGGCCCAGAGCACTGCCCCCGTCGCCGGGTCCAGCTCGCGGATCGATCCTTTGTACGCGACGCCGCCGATGCTCGTGCTGTTGCTCGCAGCGAAGAGCCGGGTCCCGTCCCAGATGGCTGCGGCGTCGCACTGACCAGTTCCCTTGCGGTAAGCATCACCGATCTGCGTATCCCACACCGGACCGGACGCGATGTCGGAAGCACGGAACGCGTAGTAGTGCCCGTTCTTGTTGCAGCTGCCGATCATCTCGGTGGGAACTCCCGCGAGGGTTGCGACGAAAGCTGTGGGTGAGGAGCCAAAGTCGCTGTCAGCGGCCTGCTGAGCCTTCGGAATCGTCCAGAAGTCAGCTTTGGTCAGAGTCCCCGCGACCGGGTCGAGAGCGAGACGCATGATCGACACCTGGTCGGTACCCGTCGGCCCGTTCCCAGTCGAGGTGAAGATCTGCCCGTTATCGTCCGCGAGGACACTCCCCCACACGCTCGCACCGACCTTGCCGGGCGGCGTCGAATGGTACGTGGCGATGACATTCCCGGTCGCCTGATCGACGGCGATGACACCACCGGGGACGAGCGGATTGTCACACTCGGACGCGATACCGATGTAGACGACGCCGCCGACCACCGTGGGCGAGGACCAGTTGTAGTAGTCGTTGACCGTGGTCGAAGGTATTCCGACTAGGGCTCGCCAAAGCGTCGAACCGTCCGATGCGTTCATTGCGTACAGATAACCATCCGGTGCGGCGACGTACACGGCCGGGTTGCCAGTCGTCGGGTCCGGCGCAACCGTCGCCGTCGACGTGAAGCCTTCGGGACCGCATGTCGTTCCCGCAATCCAGCCGAACGGGCGCTGCCACACGACCGTCCCGGTTGTCTCGTCGAGGGCGTAGAAGATCCCGGTTCGGGCACCGACGTACACCCGCCCGCCGTACACCACAGGGGACGAGTACAGCCCGAGCGGTTGTCCGGTCTGGGTCCTGTTCGCCGGCTGCCAGTGCCAGACCCGAACCAGGGACGCGGCGTTGGCGGGCGTGATGGCCGCTGCCGCGGGGTTGTACCCGGCGTGGTCGGTGGCGAACAGATACGAGGACCAGTCGGGTGTGACCGGGGTGCTGGGGCGTGGCCTGCTCGACGTAGCACCGGCCGGACCCGGCGCTGCAAGCAGCAGGACGGGCGCCAGCACTGCGATCGCCGCCAGCGTAGCCAGGCGAAGTCTGGGCGAAATCTGATCGCGAACCTTCATCGCTGCCCCCCACGGACATCGAACGCGTACGTGCACCGTATGACCACAGGGCTGCACTCCGATAGTGGGTGCCGACTTTTCGCATCGGGGCGTCACCGCCGGTAGTCGGGCGCCTCCCGCACGCCCCTCAGTTCCGCCACCCAACGACTCCGGACGCGACTTCGATCTCGGCGCGTCCGCGCTCTCAACAACCGCACCGCTCGGCGGTTCTGCGCACGAGTGGTGTTGTCAGACCGGGTGGCAGACGTAGTAAACGTTCACAGGGTCGCCGGCGACATGGCGGGGTTCTTCGACGCGAAATCCGGCGCGAGCGAAGTACTCCAAGGCCACGTCCTCGCCCCACATCGTGCCGAGTCCTTCGCCGTCGTATGCGAGGGAGACGGTCATGCAGTGGAACAACGACGTGGTGTAGAGCCACGGCCCGGTCGGGTGATCCATGTTCTCGTGGACCTTGCTGCTGCCGGCGATGTCGGCGCAAAGGAACAACCCGCCCGGACGCAGCGCAGCGTGAATCGACGCGAGCACCTGTCGAGGATGAGCTTGGTCGTGAACGATGTCGAACCCGGTCACCAGATCGAATGCTCCGACCAAGGTGGCGATATCCCGGACCTCGAACACGGCGTTCGTCAGGCCCAGGGCGTTGGCCTCAGCCCGCCCTGCGTCGATGCCTTCGGCGGACAAGTCCAGGCCCGTAAAGCGGCTGTTGGGGAAGGCCCTCGCCATCAGATTGATCGCGTGTCCCTGCCCGCATCCGACATCAGCGACGTCGATGCCCGCGTGCAATCGCTCGGGCAAGCCGGGTACCAACGGAAGGACCCCTTCCACGAGTGCAGCGTCGAACGAAGAGGCGCTGTCCTCCGCCATCAACGCCTGGAAGGTCGGGAACTTGCTGTACGGAACTCCACCGCCATCCCGGAAGCAGGCGACGACGTCGTCCTCGACGAGACCGAACATCGCCAGGTACTGGGCTTGGAACGCCAGATTGTCCGATCCCGCCGCGCGGGTCAGGAATGCGGCGTGCTCCGGAGGCAGCCAATACGTGCCATGCTCGGGCTCGTAGTCGAGAATGCGACCGACCGTCGCTCCATTGAGCCATTCCCGCACGTAACGTTCACGCAGGCCCGCGGTCTCCGCGATCTGCGCGGCAGTCGCCGGCGACATCCCAGCCATAGTGTCGAACAACCCGGTGCGATGACCCACGCTCAACACGTAACCGAGGCCAGCCCCGTTGATGATCCCGAGCACGCGCTCCGCGAACGCATCCATCCGGGCCTGATCCAGGAGCGGATCCATCCGCGAATGGTAAGCGCGTCACATCCAGATTCGCACCTAATCCCACACCGGATCGGCGCTTCGGCGGGGGCGAACCGAGCGGCACTTCGGTGATAGCACTAGCGCGGCGAGCGGCGATCGGTCCAGGATTTGGACACCGGAGAGTCAAGGGCGGAAGGGCAGACCAATGCCAGCAAAGGTTGGGTACTTGGTGATCGATAGCCAGGAGCCGGAGAAGCTCGCTCTGTTCTGGTGCAGCCTGTTGTCGGTATCAGTCGCCGAGGCGATCGGGAACGGCGACTTCCTTGTGCTGTCACCGACCGAGGGTGGACTCACGGTTGGCTTTCAACGTGTCGCGGAGCCCAAGTCAGGCAAGAACCGGCTGCACCTGGATCTGGTCGTCGAGGACCTGGACGCTGTAACGGCCGAAGTCGAGTCCTTGGGCGGCCGGTGGCTTGAGCCGGGTGAGACCCGTGAGCTGGAGGGTTTCCGGTGGCGCATCATGGCGGATCCTGAAGGCAATGAGTTCGATTTGGACGTGCTTCCCGGTTAGTTCGAAGGGCGGACTAAGGGCGCGCCGACCGCTTTAGCTATCGTCGACTTCGTCCGCAAAGTCCCAGACACGGAGCGCGCCCGGCTCGAGGCGGACGATGACGTCACTGCCGCGGAGAGCCTCCGCGTCGCCAGCGGCCTCATCCGCGTCTTCGTACCGCGCTGCGATCCGTTTGGCGGTCTCGGTGACGTCCGCGTCGATGAAGCGAACTGCGCCTCGGACCTCGACCCCACGCAGCGGCGGTTGCGACTCCGCCACGACAATCGTCGCTCGCGGATCGCGCTGCAGATGCCGCGCCTTCGAATTATCTCTCTCGATCCACACGTTGAAGCCGCCCTCGCGCCACTCGTACCAGACCGGGGAGAGCAGGACGCTCCCGTCGTTGCGCAAAGTGGCCAGCACCGCCAGCAACGGCTCGTCAAGAAAGCCGCCCAAGTCCTCGATCGTGAGTCCCGTCCGCACGACGCGAGCATATCGCCGTAGCCTCACCACCGGCCCCGCCTTCTCGAGGACAGTTACGTTCGGTGGTCCGTGGCAGCGGACGGGGCTGTCTGCACATCCAGTGCGTCGGTTCGGCTGGGACGGTTCGATACGGCAACAGGCTAGGCAGGCGCCGCGCCCTCGGCGCCGGAGTTGTGGAGGCAGTCGTGAATCAAGTCATTGTCGTGATCGGAGCGGGCTCGATCGGTCAGGCGATCGCCCGCCGCGTCAGCGCCGGAAAGCACGTCGTGTTGGCTGACCTTCGCGCCGAGAACGCCGATGCTGCCGCCGAGGTAATGCGCGACGCCGGGTTCGAGGTGAGCACCGCAATGGTCGACGTGTCCTCGCGCGAATCGGTTCACGCACTCGTTGAATCGGCCACCGGGTTCGGCGAGGTCACCGGCCTGATCCACGCCGCTGGAGTCTCTCCCAGCCAGGCTTCCCCGGCGGCTATCCTCGCGGTCGATCTGTACGGCACGGCGCTTGTGCTTGAGGAGGTGGGGAATGTCATCGCAAGCGGGGGTTCCGGGGTGGTCATTGCGTCGCAGTCCGGACACCGCCTAGGGGCACTTACCGATGACGAGAACGCCGCACTGGCGCTCACGCCGGCCGACGAGCTGCTGGACCTCCCCATGCTTCGGCCCGACCAGGTGACCGACCCTCTCAACGCCTACCAGCTTGCCAAGCGTGGGAACTCGCTGCGCGTGATGGCCGAGGCAGTTCGATGGGGCAAGCGCGGCGCCAGGGTCAACACGATCAGCCCCGGGATCATCTTCACCCCACTCGCAAGGGACGAGTTGACCGGACCACGAGGCGAAGGCTACCGACGCATGATCGAGCTCTGCCCGGCCGGGCGCGGAGGCACCCCCGACGAAGTTGGAACGGTTGGTGCACTCCTGATGGGCACAGACGGGGCATTCATCACCGGCAGCGACATCCTGATGGACGGCGGCGTGACCGCGTCCTACTTCTTCGGAGAACTCGCCCCGAAGTAAGCGCGCACCAACCGGCGCCCCTAATCCCGGCTATGTGCGGGCCGCCGCTGGATGCGGATGGTCGTGTTCTCTCGTTCCAGCTGTCTGTCTTGCCGCCGGCTGCTCCAGACGATCCGGGGTCGCTTGCGTCCTGATTCGTGGGAGGGCGGCTGTCGCTGGAATGTGGAACTGGCATTTTGCGGCGCATCGTGACCCACGAGAGCACGCTGTTAGCTTGCCAACAACGACTCCCGCCGGCCGTCGTAGCACCCGACGTGTGTCTTGTAGGCGACAGCGGACGGAGAGCACCTGCGTGAGGCTTACGTGCAGATCACCGTCTTGTTGGCGTGATCGGCGGACGCAGGGAGGTAACGAGATGTCACGACCGCGGGCGGCTCAGTACGCCTACACACGAAGATCCACGCCGTTGCGGCCCGGAACGGCCCTGCGATGAACCGCGACGATGAGAATCGACTGGGCGAGCGCCTTGGTGCGACCGATCTGTTCGCCGCCTTGTCCGCCAAGACCTTGCGGCAGCTGGCCAGCAACGGCCACGAGATGTTCCTGGATGCCGGCAGGACGCTCACCGAGGAAGGTGATGGTCTGCTGGCTGAGGCCGATCTGTCGCCTAACCCGGTCTGGGCCGCGGTCCAAGCTGTCGGCCAGGGATCGGGCTTCTATCTGGTCCTGGAGGGAAGTGCAATCGTCGAGCGCAGCCCCAAGGCTGACATCGTGCTCCAGGCAGGTGCGTACTTTGGCGAGATCTCGCTCATCGACGGCCGCCCACGCACGGCAACGGTAAAGGCCGGGCCCACTGGGCTCATCGCTTTCGGGCTCTCGCCGGACGCCTTCCGGCCGTTGCTGGCCGCTCATCCCGACGTGGGCTACCAGTTGCTGAAGGTCATGTGCGCGAGGCTTCGCGCGGCCGAGGCAACGTGGGACGACCTACCCGACCCGGCTCACTTTGATATCGCCGTCACTGGCCTCAGCGCGGGCCACGCTCATCGATCGACCGGTAGAGGGACCGCCGGCCCGGTACTCCCTTGAGCTGATGTTGGCCCATGCCCTCGAAGGCCAGGCCCGACCCCGCGACGAGGTCCTTGACGGTGGA
>Ga0075017_100001413_pt1 | contig 14611 bp, 15 predicted proteins | sample AleBraG_ABR_2012_FD_71475 | JGI IMG/M metagenome (GOLD analysis project Ga0075017, IMG submission 71475) | Freshwater sediment microbial communities in response to fracking from Pennsylvania, USA - Alex Branch Run_MetaG_ABR_2012 | ecosystem: Environmental > Aquatic > Freshwater > Creek >... | reverse complement strand
ACGTTGGATTGTTCTCGAACACGAACGATCCGCCGCCGCCCCAACCACCGGATGAAGCCGGGCCTCCTCCCCCGCCCGGCGCACCCCCGCCGCCGTAGTCGCCGCCGGGATACGGGGTCGTGCCTTGGAGGATCGAGAGATTCTCACCAGCGAGGACCGGCACCGTGGCCACCATCTGGCCGCCCGCTCCACCCAGGCCTCCTGCCGACGAGGATCCGCCCGAGCCGCCCGCCATGGTGACGGTGATCACCGACACCCCGGCGGGGACCGTCCACCCTTGGGTCGTTCCCGCCGAGCCGAAGCTGACCGTGCAGGTCGTCGCGTCGCACGAGGGTGTGGGGTCAGCCGATGCCACCGCGGGGTGGAGCGCTCCGATCGCGAGCACGCCCAGCGCTGCGGAGCCGACCAGCACGGCGAGCGCGCCACGGCTGATCCGGTGATCGGGAACGACGTGCACCTGCGGCTCTCCTTCGACCAGCGGCCCATCAGGCATCCCTGGCGTGGCGCTCACGCTACGGCGGCCCAGTGGGGAAACGGCGGATGCTGACCTTGTCGGAGCTCGCGTGCTGTGACGGGGGAGGCCACCGTTCTCCAGCCGACGAGCTGCCCGCGAAGCCGAAGAGGAGCGCGGAGCGTTAGCGAACGTCCCGCTACGTGGCTGGCGCGGTGCAGCTCGTGGTGCCCTGGCCGCATTGGCCGGTCACCTTGAAGCTCTTGGGTTGAAACGCGACCTCCGGTTGCCCGACGTCGATCTGGATCGTCGCCTTGTCGAGGAGGGGAGTCGAACCGATGTCTCCCCTGACGCGCTGACCGTTGACGAAGACGATCACCTGGCCCCTGACCGGGCCCACCTGCGACGAGCTGAGCGGCTGGTCCCAGATGGCAAAGAGCTGGCCCAGGGTGAAGACGCCCTTGGCGGGAGCCTCGACATGGACGATGTCGTCGGCCGTATGGGTGTGGATCCAGTAGAGGCAGTTGCGGACGCCCACGTCATAGAAGAGACCGGTCGGGAACTTCTCGACCAGCCGCGGCTGCGTGATGCCGATGCCCGCCGGAAGCTTTCGCTCGTGACCGTTGACGAACACGGAGACGTAGGTGTGCGTGTGGAACTTGACCGACTCTTCTGATTCGGTGACGCACCTGATCCCATCGACCGGTTGACCGGTCATGGTGGTCGAAGCCGAGGTCAAGCTCGGAGCACTCGAGAGCGGCACGCCTTCGGGACCGGCCGCGGCGCTCGAGCCCGAAGACCCGAAGAGTGCCCATGTCCCGACAGCCGCCGCCACGACGAGGACGACAACCGATCCGACGACGATGAGGCGACGTCGCGAGCGACTCGGGTTCTCCTCAGCGGTCTCCATCTATTGACCCATCGCCCGAGATCGCATCATGGAGGTGGTTTCCTCATCGTTGGGCATCACCCGAGGTGGGTGAGTGCTGTCGCCCATCATGCCCACGTTGTGCTCGAGGTGCGTGTCGCCCGGGTTCCCATCGAGACCAGCCACGCCGACAGCCACGAGAGGCTGGAGAGACTGGAGAGACTGCCAAGGGTGGTGGGTCTTCCTGTGCGGATCGAGGGAGCTCATGAGCCAGGCTCGGAGGCTCGGCTGAAGCGGAGGGGGTCTTCGTCGAAGCGAGCGGTGCACGCGGGGCTGCAGAAGCTGAACGAGGTGTCGCCATAGGCTCTCGTCGCCGCAGCGGTGCTCGGATCGATAGCCATGCCGCAGACCGGGTCCGTCACTCTCGTCGTCGACGTGGGCTTCATCCCGAGCGAGACACCTCTCGCGCCCGAGGCCATCGCCTCGGGCACGGCGTCAGGCGCCGAGAAGCGCTGAGGGTCCTGATCGAATCGCTCGGCGCACCCGACTGAGCAGAACCAGTGGTCCATCCCGAGGTGGGAGCGATGTGCAGCCGCGCTCTGAGCGTCGACGCTCATGCCGCAGACCGGATCGATCAGATCGTGAGAGGGGTGCTCACCGCTCCCGGCCGTTCCGTCACCTGCCTGGTCCGCGTAGCGCTCCGGATCGAGCGCAAACTTCGTCTGGCAGCGATCAGAGCAGAAGGAGAAGCGGCGACCCCCGGAGGTGGCGTGCGCTGGGGCGTCAGCCGTCCGGACCTGCATGCCGCAGACCGGGTCGATGGCGTAGCCCTGGCCGCCGCCGAGACGAGCTCGGTGGCGGGCCAGCCACCACACTCCGGCGGCCACTCCTAAGAAGATGATGTTGAGGATCGTCGTGTAGTTCCACTCGACGTGCGCAGTCGAGACGGTGACTGCTCGGTGGGCAGGGATGAGACCCAGGCCGGAGAAGATCCCCTCGGTGGCCAGCCCGGCAAGGACCATCACGACGTAGAAGAGTCCCACCATCCGGACCGTGAGCTCCCAGCCATAGAGCTTGCGATAGATGAGGATCAGCGGCATCGCGATCAGGTCGGCAAAGATGAACGCGATCACCCCTCCGAACGAGATCCCCCCGGACCAGAGGGCTGCCGCCAACGGGACGTTCCCGATGGAGCAGACCCAGCTGATGACGGCGATCAGCGGACCGACGAGAGCGTTCTCGAGGCTGGTCCAGAAGCCATGGCCCTGGAGGAAGAGCGCGTTCCACACGTGCGTCGGGACCAGCACCGCCAAGAGGCCGGCCACCGAGTAGCCGATGAGAAGCTCCTTGCGCAGCATGGTGACGTCAGCCACGGCATAGCTCGAGGCATCAGACCAGGCTGCCGGCGAGCGGAGCTTGGTGCCCCACGTCTCGGCCTCGAGCTCGTCTTGGCGCTCGTCGGTCACGCCGGTCATCGCCTGGTGGTCATGGCCACCAGGCGTCTCGCCGCGCACCCGCTTGAGCGCCCGCGCGACCACCGGCGCCGTGAAGACGATGCCGCCACCGAGAGCGAGCAGCACGATCATGATCGGGCCGCCCACGAACTCGGCGACAGCGAACTGCCAGCCGAGGAGGATCAGCATCACGATCCCGAGCTCGATCACCAGGTTGGTCGAGGCGAACATGAAGACCATCGAGCTCGTGAAGTCCGCTCCCTTGGCGAAGAGTGACTTGGCCATCGCTGAGGCTGCGTACGAGCAGCTGGACGAGACCATGCCGTAGCCGGACGCGCGCGCCACGGGTGCGGGCCGGCGCGAGCCGAGCTTGGCGCGCATCTTGTCCTTGGAGACGAACGCCTGGACAACCCCAGAGAGCGTGAAGCCGAGCACCAAGGCCCACAGGGTCTCCCAGAACATGAAGAACCCCTCGCGCAGCCCCCGGGCCACGTCGACGGCGACCGAGGAGTCGGTCGCCAGCTGAATCATGACTTGACCAGCCGAGCAATCGCCTCTGAGGCCTCTCGGAGCTTGGCTTCCTTTTCGGTGCCACCGGCGTTGACCGCGGTGGCGACGCAGTGGGCAAGGTGGTCATCGAGCAAGTGGAGCGCCACCCCCTGGAGCGCCCGGGTGGCAGCTGCGATCTGCTGGAGGACGTCGATGCAGTACCGATCATCCTCGACCATCTTGTGCAGACCTCGCACCTGACCCTCGATCTTCTTCAGCCGAGCCAGGACCGCCGCCTTGTCATCTGCATACCCAGGTGATGCCATCTGTTCCTTCCTCTCTCCGCTCGTCCGATCACAGTCGTGATCGGCTACGCCGGGACCACGAACGTCGTGCCTGTGGTGTTGACGTCGTGCCACGGCTCGTCGCAGAGCAGCACGCAGGTGCCCGAGACCCTCAGCCTCAGAGAACTCTATACCCCTACGGAGTAAAGATCGCCTTTGTTGGGTGAAGTGCTCTGACGTACTGATCGCCGCGGACTCACTCCGAGGCGCGACGACAAGTCGACTCCTGGTGAGCGTTCCTCCACCGTGGAAGGAGGGGTCTTGGTTACGAGTGATCCCTGCTCAGGCCCCGCCGTCGAACGAGGGGGCCCTGTCGGACCGTTTGGACTCCGATCCGCTGATCCATCACGACGGGGAGCGAACTTCAGGGCTCGGGTCGATCGCTGATGGCCCAGGAGGCTGACTCGTGCAGCACCGGACGCTTAGAAGAGGCCTTTGATCAGATTGAAGAGCGCTGCGCCGACCGTCACGATGAGGAGGATGCCGCCCACGCCGAGCCCCAGGCCGATCGCCAGCGCGACGATGTCCTCCAAGATGATCGAGAGCGCCACGAAGACGGCGCCGAGTGCGGGGAGCGTGTCGAGGCCTGAGAACGGTGGTGCCAGGGCGCTGGCCAAGGCCAGCGCTATGAAGACCAGGCCCAAGATCCTCACGAACCACCGCTGTTCATAGAGTGACGCCAGCCGGGGCCTCGAGAACCGCTCCAGCCACCGAACGCGACGCATCATGAAGGGGATGGCCTTGCCAGTCGTCGCTGGACCAAGGGCGCGATCTCTCCAGCGTGCAGGAAGCCAGATCGACCTCGCTCCGATGACCATCTCTGCGGCGAGCACGATGGTGATCACCTCAAAGACATGGGTGACCCCTCCTGTGGGCAGCGGGAGCGCAGGGACGAACATCAAGAGCAGGATCGTGACGGCGAAGCTCTTCTCGGCGAAGACGACGCCCAGGGCGCCGATCGTCTTCTCGCCGTCGGACTCAAGCCACGTCTCGAGCTGGTCGCTGAAGGCTGGATCCTCTGTCACGAGGGCTGCTCCCGCACCTCGAGGGTCGTCGTGCCGGAGGGAGGACGTATCGCCACGCCAACGCTGCTTGCTTGAACCGGAACGCTTGAGGCGTGCTCTCTCGCCATCAGGGGCCGCGCGATGGCTCGGCTGCCCCTCGCACCGAGCGCCCGTCTGCCTTGAGCGTGCGAAGCGACAGGCGCGGCGCCGCAGCGTGCTCGGGCAGGCCGGGATGCAGCGCCTTGGCATAGGCGCCGTAGCGCCCGGCCAGCGGCGCGGCGCTCGCTCCGTGGGCGAGCACGCTGAGCGCCACGGTGACCACCACCGCACCGAGCACGACCTTCGCGTCCTCAGGCGCCAGGCTGTCCGCCGCGATCAGGCCGAAGACCACCGACGCCAGACCACGTGGTCCGAACCACCCGAGGAAGCTCACGGTCACGCGATCGAGTCCCGATCCCACGAGGGACAGCGCCACCGGCGCCATGCGCACGATGCTCAACGCCAGGACGGCGAAGAGCAGAGCGCGCCAGCCCGCGCCCTCAAGGCCAGGCACGAGCATCACCGCTCCGAAGGCAAACCACACCACCAGAGTCAAGAGCGTCCCGACGCCCTCGGTGAACTCCAACTGATCATCGGCCTTCGACGAGATCGAGCCGAAGGCGATCCCTCCGACGAAGGCCGCCACGAAGCCATTGGTGTGCGTCAGGAGCGCCAGCGCGTAGGCGAGGACCGCGAGGGCGAGGACCGCCAGAGGCCTGAAACCGGGTCCACTCCAGCCCGCCCTCGTCGCCCAGTGGAGCAGGATCCCACCGAGCAGACCCACGCCTGCGCCGATCCCCGCTCCACCAAGCAGATCCACGACGGCTTTGCCGATCCCCCCAGCGCTGAGGGACTCTGCAGCCAGCGCTCCGGCAAGGAACAGGTTGACGAAGGGCGTGGCGATCCCGTCGTTCAGTCCGCTCTCGACGTTGAGCACCCGGCGCACGCGGGCCGGCACTCGTTCATCCGACATGATCGCGGCGCCCAGAGCGGCGTCGGTCGGCGCCACGATGGCTCCAAGGGCAGCAGCCAGCCAGAGCCCGCCGGCGGGGAACAGAGCCCACGCCACCAGCGAGCCTGCGGCGATGGTGAGGGGCAGACCGATGCAGAGGAGGCGGGCGGGTATGGCGGCGTCGGCTGCGAGGGCACGCACGTTGACCCGGGAGGCATCGGAGAAGAGGACGAGCGCCAGTGCGATCTCTGCCAGGGTGCGGATCGTCGAGGAGTGAAGCGACAGGTGCACGAAGCCAAGAGGGCCGTGGGTCACCATGAGACCGAGCACCACGAAGGCCATCGGTGCGGTCACGTGCCAGCGATCCATCCGCGCTGCCACCAGTCCCCAGCCGAGGAGGCAGGCAGCGAACACCGAGAGGGACGTGACGCCCAACGTGTGGTCCACCACCTCGCTCCCTTCCTCGGTGAGGTCGCCCGCTGCGTCCCTCGGTCTTGGTCGTCGATCACCTTCTCACCGATCGCGCCAGATCGCCGTCTTCAGCCCAGGTTCGTCATCGGATGCCCACGCCGCCTTGGCTCCGTATCCCCGAGCGCAGCGTGCTGAGGCGGCGAACCAGGCCGACCAGCAGCCGAGCGCTCAGCTCCAGGTGTTGACCAGCACCGCGGCCCCGTTGACCCGATCCGCTGCGAGGTCACCAAGCGCTCGATCAGCGTCTTCCATGTCGTAGGGGACCGCCGAGACCCGAATGGGTATCTCGGCCGCTGCTTCCAAGAAGGCCTCACCGTCAGGGCGCGTGTTCGCCGTGACGCTGCAGAGCGTCCGCTCCTCGAAGAGGTGGCGCTGATAGCTCATGATCGGGATGTCGCTCAGATGGATCCCGGCGACGGCGAGCACGCCCCCGCGATCGAGCGCCTCGAGCGCAGGCAGGACGAGCTCGCCGACCGGCGCGAACAAGATGGCCGCGTCGAGCGGCTCAGGCGGAGCCTCATCGGCGCCCGCCGCGCTCGTTGCTCCGAGCTCGAGGGCGAGAGCCCGAGCCTCGGGGGCTCGCGTCATGACGTGGACGCGGGCACCTTCGGCCAAGGCGATCTGCGCCGTGAGGTGAGCAGAGCCGCCAAAGCCGTAGATCCCCAGGCTCCCTCCCTCAGGGAGCTGCGAGCGCCGAAGCGCCCGGTAGCCGATGATCCCGGCGCAGAGGAGCGGCGCCGCCTCGAGGTCACCGAAGATCTCTGGGATCGCGTAGGCGAACGCCTCGTCGACGAGCACGAACTCGGCGTAGCCTCCGTCCACGTCCCATCCGGTGAACGTGGGCGTCAGGCAGAGGTTCTCGTGACGGCGAGCGCAGAAGCGGCAGACGCCGCATGCTCGAGCCAACCAGGGGACCCCCACCCGATCTCCCACCGCAAAGCGAGAGCACGCCGGGCCTTGCTCGTCGACGAGTCCGACGACCTCGTGACCTGGTGCTACGTGAGGTCCCTTGGGGGTCAGATCACCTTCAGCGAGATGGAGGTCCGTGCGACAGACCCCACAGGTCCGAACGCGGACCCGCAGCTGGCCTGGGCCAGGCTCAGGCACGTCTCGCTCAATGAGCCTCAGGGGTCCAGACGCGATCGGCCCAGGGGTCTCGACGACCCAGGATCGCATGGTGCGGTGCTGCACCTAGTGCCGCCTCGCTCCACCCGTGCGAGCTCCGTGCATGACCACCACAGGACAGTGTGCGTGCGAGACGCAGTACTCAGAGACCGATCCAAGCCACATCTCGGCGATCGCACCCAGGCCTCGACTCCCCACCACCAGCAGCGCAGCATCACTCGAACGCTTCGTCAAGACCTGCGCGGGCCAGCCTTCGATGACCCGTCCGTCGATCGTCACGTCAGGATGGGTGCTTCGGACCAAGGAGACAGCGCCTTCCAAGGTGACCGCCGCATCGCTCGCCGGGTCGAAGTTCGACGGAGCTGCAGCCACGCCGTAGCTGATCGGCCAGTGCCACGCCATGACCGGCACGAGCGCGCAGCAGAGCGACCGTGCCTCGTCAGCGGCCCAGCGGAGCGCCTCGATCGAGCAGGCGGAGCCATCGACGCCGACCAGCACGGATCCCTTGGCCTCGCCACGCCCGTCGTCAGTCGAGCTCTGCGTCGCAGCGCTCTCAACTGCAGCCTTCGTTCGCTCGTCGTCGACGACGGCGACTGGTCCCGGCGCTCGGTGGACGCATTGGCGGGCGACTGAACCCATCAAGAGTCCCTTGAAGCCACCTCGGCCTCGTGATCCCACCACGAGCAGCGCCGCGCCGGCGCTCTCGCTCAAGAGGACCGGTACCGCGAGATCTTCGATCTCCTGATGCTCGATGCTCAACGTCGCAGAGACGCTCCTCGCCTCGTCGATGGCTCGCTGCGCCACCTTGGCCATGAGCAGATCGATCTCCTCGGAGGTGGCGAAGAGGTCTTCGGGCAAGAAGGCGGAGACGATCCTGAGTGGCACCTCTCGACGTGCCGCCTCGCCTGCGGCCCACCGGACTGCAGCCAGAGAGGGCTCCGAGTCATCGAAGCCCACCACGATCGACCCAGCGGAGCTGACTGCGTCACTCACGCTGGTGCTCGTGGTCATCGTTGCTCCTCGCTCCAGCTGGCTTGTCCGGTCAGGCGTGCTGTCCACTTCCTCAAGCGTTGCGACTCCGCTCGAGGACCGTCTGCGCTGCCTGGAAGGCGTCGCGGAGATCGTTGGCGAGCTCCTCGAGCAGATACCGAAGGCCGTCGTCCGTCTCGATCTCGCCGATGGACAACTTCGAGCGCGCCGCCAAGTAGACGTTCTCGGCCAAGGTCAGCTGTTCGCGAACCTCGTCCTTGACGTCAAGCCCGGCGAGCGCTGCCTGCACCTCGAGCTCGTCGACCTTGGCGCGCCAGACCTCAAGACGGTTCCCGAAGCGCTGCACAAAGTCGTGGACCTCCGGTGAGGGTGCCTGGAATGTCTCGTTGACCAGGTGTTGATCTCCCACGGGGGTACTCATGGTCTCCTCCTTCTCCTGTGGCTTCCACCACCAGTCTTCGCCTCGAGCCGAGGCGTCCACTAGGGCCAAACGTCACATGACTCCGCCGCCCTCGATCTGGCCCCCGGGTCGGCGCACCTCGATCGGGTTGCTCGGGTTCGAGGGCGTGTGCTCGGCGGTGCCGGGAGGTACCTCGGACTCATTCGAGAACAAGCGACGAAGCGTCAGGTCCCTCAGCCGGGTCGCCTCCCCTCGTCACACCCTGGATCTCGGTGGCGAAAGCCCAGGTGAGCGGCCTGGAATCGGCCGCTATTCACCATGAACCTCCGATGACTCCTCACCCTAAATGGCAGAAACTGGCGTACCCATTCTGCTCCGCGGTCCGGCACATTCCTAGCTATCGGCGGACGGTCCTTCTTCGATCTTCTGAGCATTTCTATTTAATCAATCTACTCATCAGTATTCTGACGCACTTCTCAAGTTACATTGTTGCTATCTTGGCAGACTCACTTCGAGTCCCGCCTGGTTCTGGGTCCGGCCCTCCTCGATGTTGGATCTGAGGCGATCTACAGGAGCTCGCCTGCTGTCACGCGATCGACACGAAAACAGCCTCCCGACACTCGAATTTGAGAAATTTCTCACAAATATATTTCTTCCTGTGACCAGGGGTAACAAAATCTAGAGCCGGAAACTGCTCGATCCCTGACCCTCCAAGGGTCCTCATTTGGTAACAGCCGGGCCCTAGTGTCTTTCCTCGTGCCCGAGCGCCGGGTGCATGGTTCCGAGCCAGCGGTCAACGGAGACCTTCTCGTAACGAGGACTTCTTTCGGACCCCAGGAGGCGATACATCAAGAACTAAATGGCGTCTGAAACAGGGTGCGGAATTAGCACGCTCAGGCCGCCACGGGTTCTTCCGGCCAATCACGCTTGCGAGAGGATGACCTAAATCCCGGCTGATTTACCCTGCAGCCCGCGAGATCACTGAAATAAAGGCCGAGTTCCCGCATACCGACCAACTGACAGATCACGACGCCCTTTGTGGCCCGTTGACCCCGAGGAAGGAAGGACGCGGATAAATGAACCGTCGTCATTTCGCTGTGGTGGCCGCTTCGGTCGCTGTAGCAATCTCAGCCACCACGGTGGCAGCCGCTGGAGTTCTTGCTCCTTCGGCATCCGCTGATAACACGGCCCATGCCGTGCAGCACAGCTCGAGCATCCCCGCTCGAGACGTGGCTCAGGCCACGCACCATCACCAGACGCCTGCGCAGCGACGAGCTGCCCAGGCAGAGAAGGCCAGGCTCTCCCGGTTCTACGCCGCGGTCGCTGCGCAAGACGCTGCGATCGCTGCCGAGAACCAGGCAAAGCTGTTCAAGGCGCTCGAGGCCCACTCGGTCGTCCAGAACTCCATGTTCTCGTGCATCCGCCAGGCAGAGTCTGGTGACAACTACGGGTTGACCTCAGGTGCCTACGGCATCTTGATCTCGACGTGGAACGCCTACGCATCGATCTGGAGCCCGTACGGCTCCTACTCGGTGCCTGGTGCCGCCCCTGCGGCGGTCCAGGACCTCGTCGCCTACCAGCTCTACCTCATCGGTGGTGGCTACGGCGGCTGGCACGACTACTGCACCGGCAGGTAGGCAGCCGGGACGACTCTCCTCAGGCGACGACGCGGGCCTTGTCCGCGACGGCGTCGAGGAGAGACGTCCACGCTGTGGAGAACGACGCCTTTCCCTCGTCTTGCAACCGGAGCGCCAGCGCGTCGAGATCGACGTGCGCGCCCAGCTCAGCGAGCTGGGCGCGCGCCACGGTCGCCTTGGGGTCGAGAACGTCGGCGACCTTGCCGTGGTCGGCCAACGCCAGCAGCGTCGAGTCCGGCATGGTGTCAATCGTCTCAGGCGCTGCGAGGGCCTCGACGTAGAGGGTGTCAGGAGCCTTCGGGTCCTTGGTCCCTGTCGAGGCGAAGAGCAGTCGCTGGACGGGAGCACCGGCCGCGAGCAGCGCTTGGACTCGCTCGGAGCTCACGAGATCGCAGTAGGCCCCGTAGGCGTCCGCCCCGACGGCGATGCCCAGCGTGTTGACCAGCTCCTCGGGCAGCTCGTCGGCCACGGCCACGTCCCAGCGGCTGATGAAGAGCGACGCCACCGAGGAGACGTTGAGATCGAGCCCCGCAGCTTGACGGCGCTCGAGACCCTCGAGGTAGGCGTTGGCCGCAGCCAGATACTGCTCCGTCGAGAACAGGAGCGTGACGTTGACGGGGACGCCTGCCGCGATCGACTCGGTGATCGCCGGCAAGCCAGCGGGCGTTCCGGGAATCTTGATGTAGAGGTTCGTTCGGTTCGCCTGGGCAAAGAGCGATTGGGCCGCCTTGACGGTGCCCACGGTGTCATCAGCCAAGAACGGCGAGACCTCGAGGGACACCCAGCCATCGACCCCCTTTGACGCCTCGTGGACCGGGAGAAACAGGTCAGCGGCCCGCTGGAGGTTGTCGATGGCCAGCTGGAAGAAGAGCTCCTCGCCCTGATGTCCCTCGGCGGTGAGCTCTTGGATCTGCTGGTCATAGGACGTGGACTTCGACACAGCCGCGTTGAAGATCGAGGGATTCGACGTGAGACCGACCACCGAGAGCTCCTTGATGTAGTGCTCGATCGTGCCATCGTCGAGAAGGTCTCTCGTGATGTTGTCGATCCAGATGCTCTGGCCCAGGTTCGAAAGATCAGCCGTGCTCGTCATGTGGCTCCTTGAGGTCGTTCTCCACGCCTCCCAGACTGCCACCTCCAAAACAGGCCGCGGACCGCGGCGTGACTCAGCGCTCCGTGGGCCTGGTCAGGGCATCGAGCTGCGAGAGCGCCGCGTCGAGCTCACCGGCTCGACGCCGACGCGCCACGTCCGCCTCTGCCAGCTGCGCTGCGGTGGGGGCCGTGGGGCTCGAGCGCAGCAGGTGCTCTGCTTCAAGGCAGAAGATCACGCCACGGAGCCCCTCTGCAACGGAGGAGGCCGCCTGGCCGCGAAGCTCGTCCGGGGCGCTCTCCGCGGCCCGATCCATCGTCCGTGCCGCGTCCTCGCCCTGGGCTCGAACCTGGCTGATCTGAGCGTCGCCACCCGTCGGCTGGGCAAGCAGCAAGGAGCGAGCCAGGGTCGCGTTCTCCAAGCTCGAGCGGGCCTGTGGGACCCAGGCCTCGCCCGCTTCGCGTCGATGACGAGCACCCATCAGCGCGGCGACGCCGGCCACGATGAGGGCCAGCAGGGCGATGCCCCCGAGGATCCACGCCCACGTCGTGGCGTTGGACGACGACCCCTTCTGCTTCACGGTCGTCGTGGTGGCGTGCTCGGTGGTCGTCGTCGCCTTCTCCGTCGTGGTGGTCGGTGCCACCGTGGTCGTGGTGGGTGCGAGCGTGGTGGTCGTGGTGGGTGCGAGCGTGGTGGTCGTGGTGGGTGCGACCGTGGTGGGCGTGGGAGCCGCCGAGGCCACGGCGGGCACAGCGAGGAGGGCGACAACCGCTCCTGCGGCCAAGGTGAGGCGAAGGGTGGGAACTCTCACGACGTGACCTCCGAGATCAGCGCGACGTCGGTGCCGCTGCTGGGCCGTCATGCTACAAGCCCACCTGCACGAACGAGTGGTTCAGACGCGACAGAGGATCTCGCCGCAAGGGACGTCGAAGCGCCCATCGGTTGAGGTCGCAAAGCGCGTCCAGTCCTCTGAGATGGCTCCAAGCTCCTCGCGTGTAGCCAGGCCGTTCTCGAGGACGACGTCAGCGAAGCGCGAGGCCATGATCCTCTCGGACCACAGCGAGCCCCACCACCGCCTCTTCTCGTCGTCGTCATAGACCCAGGTCGAGCTGGTGGAGCTGACGTCGTCGAGGCCGGCCTCGGCGGCCCAGCTGGCGAGGAACCTCCCGGCATTGGGCTCGCCCCCCGAGAGGCGCGCCGAGGCCTGGTAGATGGCCATCCACCGATCGAGCAGCGCTGACGGTGGCGACCAGCGCATGGCGCCGTAGTCAGAGTCTCGTGCTGCGATGACGCCTCCAGGTCGGACGATCTCCTTGACCGCTCGCAGCGCCCCGATGGGGTCAGCAACGTGTTGGAGCACCATGTGCATGTGCACGGCGTCGACGCTGTGTGGCTCGAAGGGCAAGGCGAAGAGGTCGGCGGCCAGGAACGGGGTGGTCGGGCTCGTGACAGCCGCCTCGCCCAAGACCTCGGGACTGGCGTCGACGCCGATCACGTGCCCGTCTGGCACCAGCGCGGCGAAGTCCGCCGTGATGCTCCCCGGACCGCAGCCGACGTCCAAGATCACCCAGTCGGGCTCGATCACCTTGACGAAGTAGGCGGCCGAGTTCTCGGCCGTGCGCCATCGATGCGAGCGCAGGACGCTGTCGTGGTGGCCGTGGAGGTACTGCTCGTCGCTCATGGCTGACCTGCGCTTCGTATCGGTGTGGTGACTGGTGGGCTTCCGAAGGGATCGGGCGGCAGCTCGTGGCGAAGTCTCGGGCCGAGCCTGCCCGCGATGAGCACGATGAGCACCGTGTTGAAGATCAGGATCTGGATGGGAAAGGCGATCTCCGCCGAGGTCCAGACCGTCACCGTGGCCAAGGTGATCGCCGCGTTGATGAAGGTGGTCAGGTAGGTGTTGACCGACTCGGTCTCGGGAGCTTTGTAGGCCTTCACGATGGTGGGGAGCCCGGCGAAGGCGTCAGCCGCCATGAAGGCACCCAAGGCCACCGTGTTGTTGCTGGTCACCAGCCAGAGGACCAGGCCAGCCACCGAGACGAGGCCGCACGCGATGTCAAAGGGCCCGATCTTCCACATCCCGAACGGGTTGGCGAACGAGGCGATCAGCACGATGAGCGGTCCGAAGCCGATGACGAACGTCATCACCGACTGGAGCCCCACGCCTTGTCGGACCTCGGCCGAGAACGCCAAGAGCGGCGAGATCGTCCAGAGGAGCCACGTCACTCGGTTCGGATGGGTGTCGCCCCGGAAGGTGTCGCGCGCGTAGAGCAACGTGCCGGACAGCCCGATCGCTGCGCCCAAGAACACGAAGTTCGGGTTGATCACGGGGTCGATTCTCCCACAGGGCCCCTCGTTCAGACCCTCAGAATCAGTGGCTCAGGCCACCTCGAGGGCCGTGAAAGACTCTCTGAAACGCCATGACCGACCTCCCCGTCACGCCGTCGAGCCCTCGAGGCCAGCAACGTCGGCGCGCCCGTCGGCGGCGGCGCCTGCTCATGATCAGCCTGGTCGTGGCGGTCCTCATCGTCGGCGCCCTCGTCGGCGTCCTGCTCAGCCACCACAGCGCGAAGGGCTCCAAGACCACCCCGACGCTGGCCACCCCGGCACCCTCCTCGACCACGTCCTCGTCCACGACGACCACCACCCAGGCTCCAGGGCCGGGCTTCGTGGCCGGCAAGGTCACCGCCGTGGGTGATTCGGTGATGGTCGATTACCAGCAGCCCTTGGAAGAGGCCATTCCCGGGATCATCGTCGACGCGGCGGTCAGCCGTCAGTGGTCGACCGGTGAGCAGATCCTCTCGGGGCTCAAGAGCGACGACCAGCTCGGCGCCACCGTGATCGTGGCGCTCAGCACCAACGGGCCCATCTCCGCCGCCGACTTCGACGCCATGATGTCGATCCTCTCGGGTGCGTCTCGTGTGGTCTTCATCAACACCCACGTCGATCAGCCGTGGCAGGACCCGAACAACCAGGTCCTGGCGGCTGGCGTTGCCGCTCATCCGAACGCGGTCCTCGTCGACTGGAACGCCTTGGCGAGCCAGCATCCCGAGTGGTTCGGCTCCGACGGCACGCACCTTGCCATCAACGGGACCGGAGCCCAGCAGCTGGCCCAGCTGATCGCTTCGAAGGCCAGCTGAACCGACGCTCTCGGCCAAAGCCGTGAGGAGGCCCTGAGGAGGGTGGCGCCAAGGTGGTGGGCTAATCTCTCTGCTCCCGGGGCTATAGCTCAGTCGGTTAGAGCGCAGCACTGATAATGCTGAGGTCGTAAGTTCGATTCTTACTAGCCCCACTCGG
>Ga0075017_100001412_pt1 | contig 14619 bp, 11 predicted proteins | sample AleBraG_ABR_2012_FD_71475 | JGI IMG/M metagenome (GOLD analysis project Ga0075017, IMG submission 71475) | Freshwater sediment microbial communities in response to fracking from Pennsylvania, USA - Alex Branch Run_MetaG_ABR_2012 | ecosystem: Environmental > Aquatic > Freshwater > Creek >... | reverse complement strand
GTCGGCTTTCGCATTGCTCCGCGTATCAACGCCGCTGGGCGAATGGATGTTGCGCGCGACGTGATCGAGCTGTTCAGCGTGAAAGATCCGGCGCGAGCCCGCGAACTGGCCGCCAAACTCGACCAACTCAACACCGATCGCCAGGAAGAAGAACGCCGCATCTTGCGGTCGGTGGAGGAGCGCTTCACAGGCGATCCCGCGTTGAGCGCTGCCTACTGCATTGTGATCGACGGCGAAGGCTGGCACCGCGGCGTCATCGGCATCACTGCAACGCGGGTCGTGGAGCGCTACAACCGTCCGGCAGTGGTGATTTCGCGCGAGGGCGAAGAAGCGTTCGGGTCGGGGCGCTCGATTCGGGCGTTTCATCTGCTGGAGGCGATCGAGTCGTGCAGCGGCCTGTTCTCGCGCTATGGCGGACACGCCCACGCCTGCGGGTTCGCCATGCCGGCCGCCAATGTCGAAGAATTGCGCACGCGGCTCGATGCGTTTGCGCGCGCGCGGCTCACGCTGGCGGACTTTGATCCGGTCCTCGATCTGGATGCAGAAATCAGCCTCAGCGAGATTACGCCGGAGTTATTTCAAGCGCTGCACTTGCTCGAGCCGTACGGCGTGGGAAATCCCGAGCCGGTGTTCGCCGCTCGCGGCGTGCAGTTGACCGCGCCTCCGCGCATTCTGAAAGAAAAGCACATCAAGCTGAAGCTCCGGCAGGCGCCACCTCAGCCGCCGTCCGCAGAGTCGGAGGAGCTTTCTGCCGGTGCAATTCTGGCCACGCCGCGCTGCCACCCAGACGGCGCCGCGATCCGCCGGTCCGAAAAATCCGTTGCTCTAGTCAACGGCGACGCGAGTTTGGTGAGAACTGAGAGCCGAGGACCGAGCACTGGTCTGAGAATTACCTTCGACGCTCTGGGCTGGCACATGGCCGAACGCATCGCGCAAACGCCGCTGCTGGCGGGCGATACGCTGGATGTTGCCTTCACCATCGGCCACAACGATCATCCCGAATACGGCGGCCTGGAACTTTCGCTGCGCGACTTCAAGATCCTTTCGTCGAAGTGAAGCAGGATGCTAAGGTGGCCAGCGTGTCTTTGGGTTTACATCGCGTGCTACGAAGGTTATAGTTCCACATTCTTTATGCCGTTTCAGACGATCTTCTGCAACCGCTGCGGACATCCCAGCACAGATGATGCCCAATTCTGTCAGCGCTGCGGCGTAGCATTTGCCATCCAGCCACCTTCCACCGTCGAGCCCGCCTCGGAGAACGTTGCGCCTCATTATGCCGGTTTCTGGATTAGAGTAGTCGCCGGCTTTCTCGATTTCATGTTAATGTTCGTGGCATCGTTTCCCGTCAAACTCCTGTTGGGGTCGATCGTTACCGCGGTCGGAGTTAGTTCCGAAATGCCCGTCCACGAGACGCTTGTGATGAGGCGTGTGGCTCGAATTTCCGCCGGCTTTCTTCTCGTATTTGCGTACCGGGTAACCATGGAAAGCTCTGTGTTTCAGGCGACGCTGGGAAAATTGGCGGTTCGTTTGAAGGTTACCGATCTGGAAGGTAAGCGCATCTCATTTGGCCGAGCGAGCGGACGCTACTTTGCTAAATGGCTTTCCGCACTGGCCCTGGGACTTGGCTATTTGATGGTGGCTTTCGACAACCAGAAGCAAGGATTACACGACCGAATGGCTGGGACATTGGTGCTCTACCGAGATCGTACACGTTGATCTCGGTCGCTGAACACATGCGGGTTTCAGATCACCACAAATGATAGTGTCCGTTCCGCCGCGCCATCTCCACGCTGACTCCGAACAGTTCCGTCAACCGCTCCACCAGCAGGATTTCTTCTTTCGGACCGTCGGCCACGACGCGGCCGCTGCTCATCAGCACCACGCGCTGAATCTCCGGCACAATGTCGGCCAGTTCATGGGTCACCAGGATGATCGCCGTCCCGGAATTCGCCAGCGCGCTCATGGTATGGCGCAGCGCTTGTTGAGCCGAGAGATCGAGCGAGTTGCAGGGCTCGTCGAACAACAACGCCCGAGGCTTATGAACGAGCGCACGGGCGATCAGCACGCGCCGCGCTTCTCCTGACGACATCTCGCACACGGGGCGGTCTGCCAGATGCGAGATCTTCAACTCGGTGAGGGCGGCCTCGGCCTGCGTGCTTTGTTCGGGATCGACGGCGTGATTTGGGTAAATGGCGGTGCTGCTGAAGAACCCCGACATCACAACATCTCGCCCGCAGGCGTCTCCGGTGCATGAGAGCATCAGATCATTCGACACGATCCCGAGGCGGGAGCGTAGCGCGAACACGTCCCAGCTGTCTTCCCCGAGAATAGACATGGAAGAGTCCGCCCGCGCCACCGGATAACACTCACGGGTGATGGTCTTGATCAGCGTGGACTTGCCGCACCCGTTCGGCCCGAGAATCGCGACGTGCTCTTCGGCGCCGATGCGCAGGCTGAAGTCATCGAGCGCGATCTTCTGCCCGCGCATCACGCGCAGGTTGCGGAAATCCAGAAGGGGCGGGTTTTCGGCCGGCATCATTCGAGTTCTTCTAAGTGTAGATGAGGTTCAAGTGGTCGCATGAGGAGTATCTCCATAATCCCGGCGGGGCGGTTTCTTAGCGCACTTCCCGGTTCCTTAGCGTGCTTCGCGTTCAAAAGCTCTTGAACGCAAAGTTCGCTAAGAAAAGCCGCTAAGAACGCTAAGTAACCCTTCGTGGCATTACACTGAACTCAGATGCCGCTCCAGGTCTATCGTCTGCGACGCGTGCTGGCCGCGACCGCCGTGCTGCTCACAGTGGTCGTGGCGGGGATGTATTTCTACGCGCGTTCGCGGGCCCGCAATGTCTTGAAGGACGTTCCCAACAAAATCGGGTTTGACATCAAGCAGACGGCCAGCGGCTTCCAGTTTTCCAAGTCTGACGGAAAGCGCACGCTGTTCAGCGTCCAGGCCAGCGACGTCAAGCAATTCAAGCTCAATGGCAACGCCGAGTTGCACAACGTCAGCATCCTGCTCTACGGCCGCGATTCCTCCCGCTTCGACCAGATCTACGGCGACGATTTTGCCTTCAACCAGAAGACGGGCGACGTCGCCGCCAAGGGAGACGTACAAATCGATCTGGTCGCCAACCCGGCGGGCCTCGCCAGTCCCGATCAATCCACTCCGAAAGAGCTCAAGAATCCGATCCACCTGAAGACGCGCGATCTGATTTTTAACAAGGACACGGGGAACGCGGAGACCGAGGCGCGCGTCGAATTCCGCACGCCGCAAGCCACGGGATGGGCCGTCGGCGTGAAGTACGCGGGCAAGAGCAACACCCTGACTCTGGCGTCACAGGTACACGTGGTCTTAACTGGCGCTAATGCTGCCGTTATCGAGGCGGATCGCGGAATTATTACCAACGAGCCCCGCGAGATTGTGCTCGACCATCCTCATGTAGAGCGGGAAGGCGGAACATTGCAAGCCGACCAGGCGGTGTTTTATCTGGGCCCCGACAACCACGTGAAGCGCGTCCTGGCCACGGGAAACGTCAGCACCGAGACGCGGATGCCGGCGGCAAAAAGCACGGCGGCAGCGGGAGGCCAAACTGATTCTGCGGCCACCGAACCGGCCCCGGAGATGCGCAGCCGGGCGGACCAGGCCGAGTTCCTGCTGACGGGGAAGCGCGACCTGCTCCGCACCGCGACGCTGAGCGGCAAAGTTCATGTCGAGCAAACCGGAACTCAACCGATGCAGGGCGACGCCGGACGCGTGATCCTGGACTTCGCCGGACAGAACCATCTTGAAAAAGTGCATGCGGTCGACGGCGCGCATCTTGCGCAGAGAACTGCGGGCGCCAGAAAGCCTGGAGAGAATTCGGGGCCCCAGGATTTCGAACTCACCGCGCCGGTCATTGATTTCCTCGTGGCGCAGGGGCATATTCTGCAGAGCGCTACGACCTCCGGCGCGGCGCAGATCACGATTTCCTCGGCGCAGGGATCCGGTTTCGCTTCGGCGCAGCCTTCTCCAACCCAGGCTTCCCCCCAGCAACGAACGGTGGTCACCGCTGGCAAATTCGAAGCGAAGTTCGCTCTGGCTGCAGGAAGAAACCACCTCAGTACAATTCACGGCGCACCCGAGGCCCGCATCGTCAGTGCGAGCGCCGGGCAGCCCGACCGCGTCAGCACCAGCGAATCCGTCGACGCAACCTTTCTTCCGCAAGGCGGCATCGAGTCCATCACACAGCAGGGAAATGTCGCCTACACGGACGACCAGGGACCCGACAAACGCATGCAGGCCCGGGCAAACACCGCACATTACAGTCCCGCCGATCAGATGCTCGTGCTTACGGGCAGTCCGCGCGTCACCAACGGCGGCATGGCAACGACTGCGAAGACGATCCGCATCAACCGCGCGACCGGCGACGCCCTGGCCGAGGGCGAGGTCAAGAGCACCTACAGCGAGGTCAAGGAGCAACCCGACGGCGCGCTGCTGGCCTCCTCATCTCCGATTCACGTGACCGCTCGCACCATGTTGGCCCACCACAACACAGGCGTCGCCCTCTATAACGGCAACGCGCGCCTCTGGCAGGACGCCAACATCATCGAAGCGCCGTCCATCCAGTTTGACCGCGACCGCCGGTTCGTCACGGCGCAAGGCACACCTGCCCAGCCGGTGCAGACGATTCTGGTTCAAACCGAAAAAGGTGGCTCGGAAAAGAAACCAGGAAGTCGAACAACAGGCGAAACCGCGGCGAGGAAGGTGGGTGGGCAGGCCGGCGCGAGCCCGATCTCCATCACCGCAACGACTCTTACCTACGCCGACTCCGAGCGCAGAATTCACTACGAAGGCGGAGTTGTCGCGAAGGGCGCTGACTTCACCGCCTCGGCAAAAACGGCTGACGCCTACCTGCTTCCCCACAGTCAAACCTCAACGAATCAATCGTTTGCCGGACCCGGCCAACTCGACCGCATGGTCGCCCAAGACGACGTCATCATCCAGCAGCCCACTCGCCGCGCCGAAGGTCAGAAGCTGGTCTATACCGCGGCCGACGACAAGTTCGTCCTCACCGGCGGACCGCCTAGCATTTTTGATGCCGAACAAGGCAAGATTACCGGGGTTTCGTTGACTTTCTTTAGACGCGATGATAGGGTGCTCGTAGAAGGCGAAGCAAGTACTCCTGTGGTAACTCAAACGCGAGTGGCACGATAAATGCGGGCACGTTGAATGCGTACTCTGGCCACGGAAGAAATCGGCAAATCGTATCGTGGCCGCCGCGTTGTGAATGGGGTCAGCCTGACCGTCGAGCAGGGCGAAGTGGTTGGACTACTCGGCCCTAACGGCGCAGGTAAGACCACCACTTTTTACGCCATCGTTGGCCTGATCCCTCCCGATACTGGCCGCGTGTTGTACGACGGTCAGGACATTACTGACGTTCCCATGTATCTCCGGGCGCGCCAGTATGGCATCAGCTATCTCCCGCAAGAAGCTTCGGTTTTTCGCAAACTAACGGTCGAAGAGAACATCCTCGCGGTGTTAGAGGCGCAGCCGATGTCGTGGCACGAGCGCCGCGAGAAGATGGAAAAGTTTATTGACGAACTGGGACTGGAGCACATCCGGCAGAATCGCGGATATGCCCTCTCCGGTGGGGAACGCCGGCGCGTGGAAATTGCCCGCTGCCTGTGCATCAACCCCACGTTCATCTTGCTGGACGAACCGTTTTCCGGGATCGATCCCATTGCCGTGCTCGACTTGCAGAAGATCATCAGCAGCTTGCGCGCCAGCGGCATCGGAGTCCTGATCACGGATCACAACGTGCGCGAAACTCTTTCGGTCACCGACCGGGCCTACATCATCGATGACGGCAGAATCTTCCGTCACGGGCAGCCCGGCCAGTTGGCAGGCGATCCGGAAGTGCGGCGGGTGTATCTGGGCGAGAGTTTCTCGCTCGTGTGACAAAAGCGTGAACCACGAAGGACACGAAGGTTCACGAAGGAATTCCTTAGTGTTACTTCGTGTCCTTCGTGGTTAAAGGTTCTCGTATTTAGGAAGAGTCGGCCGAACTCATGGTTTTGTTGCAGCATAGACTGAGCGTCAAGCTCTCACAGCGCCAGATCCTTACCCCGGGCCTGGTTCAGATGGTCTCCGTCCTCGCGCTCAACAAGCTTGAGCTCAAGGACATGATCAATGCTGAGATGGTCGAGAACCCGGTCCTCGAAGAACTCGAAGACTCGGTTCCCCTGCTCGACGAAGTCGGCAAAAAAGAAGAGGACCGCGAGCGCGCTGCTGCCGCGTCCAACGAAGAAAACCCGACCTCCGCGGTCGAGAAGAAAGATCCTTTCGAAGAGATCGATTTCGGCTCATTCTTCCAGGACTACCTCGATCCCGGCTATCGCACTCACAGCGAGATGGAAGAGATCGAGCGGCCGAGTTTCGAGAACTTCCTGTCCAAGCCGACGAATCTCACCGACCACCTGGCATGGCAACTGGGCGCGCTAAGTCTGCGCCGCGAGGTCCACGAGGCCGCCGAGCTCATCGTTGGCAACCTCAATGAAGACGGCTACCTGATCGCCAGCGACGACGAGTTGCTGGGCGTGGCTCCCCCCGCTCCTCCCGAAGCCGACGCCGCGACTGCAAAAAACATCGTCAGTGAAGCGCAAGCCCTGGGCCTGGCCGAGGTCGCCGTCGAGCCGGAAGCTGGGACAACCGCAGAGGGAGGCATCGCGGATACGCCCGCTCTTGAGGCCGACGCTGATGCAGACGCCGCACTCAATCCCGACCCCGTTTTCAGCGCCGCCGAGATTGCGCTAGCCGCCGAGCCACTCACGGAGGCATCTTTCTCTGCGCACTCAGGAGATTCCGCCGCTGCGGTCGCTCCCGCTCCCGAGCCCCCAATCCAAAGCGCAGTGCAAGCGCCGCCGGTCTACACGCCCAGATTCAACGTGACCGACCTGCAGGAAGCCCTCGAAGTAGTCCGCCAGTTGGATCCTCCAGGTGTGGGCTGCCGCGATCTGCGCGAGTGCCTGCTGCGCCAGCTTCGTTATCACCAGGCGCAGCTCGCCCTGCACAAAAACGGCAATGGTACGGCGCAGGTTCTGCAGGATGCCATCGCGGTCGTCGACCAGCACCTGCGCGGCCTGCAGAACAAGCAATACAAAGAGATCGGCAAGGCCATCGGCCGTCCCATCGAAGCCGTGCAGCAGGCGCTGGAGTACATTCGCACCCTCGATCCCCGGCCCGGCCTACGCTACAACCTGGTGCAGCCGCGGCTCATCGAGCCCGACGTTGCCTTCGTCAAGCACGGCGACGAGTGGCTCGTCATCATGAACGATGAGGACATGCCTCAGCTTCGCCTGAACCCGGCCTACAAGAAGCTGGTCACGCGCGACGGCACGAACGACAAGAACACCCGCGACTACGTCAAAGAGCGCTACAAGAGCGCCATCCAGCTCATCAAGAACATCGAGCAGCGCAAGCAGACCATCACCAAGGTCTGCTACTGCATCGTCGCCCGCCAGCAGGATTTCCTCGAACGCGGGATCGATCAACTGAAACCGATGATGATCAAGGAGGTGGCCGAAGAAATCGGCGTGCATCCTTCCACGGTAAGCCGTGCCGTGGCCAGCAAGTACGCCCACACACCACAAGGCGTATTCGAGTTGCGGTACTTCTTCAGCGAGAGCGTGCAGGGCCCTGAAGGCGGCGGCACATCGCTGCTCATCCTCAAACGCCGCGTTAAAAAGCTGATCGAAGAAGAAGACCCCAGCCGTCCGCTGACCGACGAGCAGATCACCCGGATCCTGCAATCGCAGGGCATCCAGGTAACCCGCCGCACGGTGGCCAAATACCGCGAAGACATGCGCATCCCCAGCACGCACCAGCGCCGGGTGAAAAAATAAGTCGATAGTCGTTTGTCGTTGGTCGTTGGCAAACAGCTAGGACCATACGACGTTAGGCTAACGACTAACGACCAACGACTAAGGACTCAATGCAGTGCCCGATTTAACTCGATAGAACGTATTCTTAGGAGGGGCGCTCATGAACGTGGAATACACCGGAAGACACTACGTAGTCACTTCCACCATCCGCAAAGAAGTAGAAACCGGCCTCACAAAAATCCGCAAAATTCTGGGCGATAGATTTGAAACTAAGGTGATCCTCGCCGTCGAAAAGCACCGGCACAAAGCGGAAATCACCATCAGCCCGCGCAACGGCCCGCTGGTCGGCCTGGCTCAAGCCAAGGATATGACCATCGCCGTCAACGAAGCTCTCGATCACCTCGAGAAGCAGGCCGTCAAATACAAGACGAAGTGGCTGTCGAAGAAGCGCTCGGCGCGCAAGAGCGAAGAAGTGAAGAAGTGGAACGGCGGCCATGTTTCGCCCCAGGAAGAATTGTCTACCGCGGTCGGCCTGTCCGAAAAGACGGCGGTTCCAGTCATGGTCCACAAATATCCTGCCATTGCCAAGACCACAGAGGTCCACCTGGTCCGCTCCGAAGACGCCGTCGCCATGCGCCCCATGACGCTCGAAGAGGCCATCAAAGAAGCTCACTTTAAAGATCGCGACGTCTTCGTCTTCCGCGACCCCAAAGGCAAAGTCATGGTCCTGCACCGCACCAGAGACGGCAAGATGGAGCTGATCGAAGCTCCGTAGAATGTGAAATCGAAAACCTGGGTGCCCCATTTCTCGCGATCTTTGCGAGAAGTGGGGCTTTGGGCTTTAACCAAATCGAATTCGCGGCGCCTATCCCAGGCCCGCGAACTATCTAACCCGCGCGCTACAGCGTATGATCCTCCCGCCGTCACAATCCATTTCAAATTGAGGAGATCCCATGAAGAAGCTCTACGGGTTCGTGGTTCTGCTGCTGTGCCTTGCGCCAGCACTGTTCGCGCAGGAGCATTACACCGAAGGTCCCATCTGGCGCATTCAGTTGATTCGCGTCAAGCCCACCCAGATGGACGCGTACCTCACCAGCCTGCGCCAGTCCACTAAGCCGCTGATCGAAGAAGAGAAGAAGCAAGGCATGATCATGGACTACAAAATCTTCCTGAAGGAAACCAAGAACAATCCGGAAGATTGGGATATCTGCGTAGCCATCCAGTACAAGAACCATGCCGCGATGGATGGCCTGGCCGCCAAGGGAGAAGTCGCGCGCGACAAGATTATGGGCGGGAAACAAGCCGCGCAGCAACTCGGCGAAAAACGCGCCGAGATTCGGGAAATCGTCAGCTCGGAACTGCTGCAGGAAATCTTCCTGAAGTAGCGATCAATCTTGAGTGTGTGGGGCGGGCGCTCTGGCCCGCCCTTGGTCTTCCCCGCGCAGATCGCAGAGGTTGCTCCCGGTCTTCCACTATTGATACGTTTTAATAGAGGCGATTCGCGTGTTAGAATTCGCCGCCGAGGGAGATTTTCGTCATGATGATCGCCGCCTGCAAGACATCTTCCGTCCTGACGTTTCTGATTTTATCCATCGTCCTCAGTTCGTTTGCCTCCGCGCAATCCGCAGCCAAGCTTTCCGTGCACTGGGAAGAACTCACCGCCGCCGACTTCCGCGAAGGCATTCACCGCTCGCAGGGCACCTGCCTGCTCCCGTTCGGAATCCTGGAGAAGCATGGCCCGCATCTTCCGCTCGGCACTGATCTGCTCGATGTCCGCTACGCTGCGCTGCACGCGGCCGAGCAGGAGTACGCCGTCGTCTTCCCCGAGTACTATTTCGGCCAGATCGCCGAAGCGCGCCACGAGCCTGGAACCATGGCTTACAGCCGCAACCTGCAGCTCGCTCTGCTGCAGGAAACCACTGACGAGATGGCCCGCAACGGCTGCAAGAAGGTCCTGATCGTCAACGGCCACGGCGGCAACGAGTACCTGCTTCCGTATTTCGCGCAGACGCAACTCGACAAGCCTCACGACTACGTGGTCTACGTGTTCGACGAACGGACGCCGGACAAGGGCGGTCCGCCGAAGAAGACCACAATGGATTGGCACGCCGGCGAAAGCGAAACCTCGAAGATGATGATTTCCCGCCCCGACACTGTGCACCTGGACCGTGCCACGAACGAATCCGGTGCAGATCAGAGCCGCCAGAAGATTCCTGATGATATCTACACCGGAATCTGGTGGTACACGCGCTTCCCGTTCCACTATTCCGGCGACGGATCGGTTGCGACCAAAGAGCTGGGAGAGTTTCAAATGAAGTGGTGGATTGACTCGATGGTGAAGGCAATTTGCGCGGTGAAGGCCGACGACGTCAGCCTCAAGCTGCAGAACGAGTTTTACGAAAAGAGCACGCACCCGCTGGACACGCAACCGTAACGAGATTTCAGATTGTTGATTTTAGATTGCAGATTGGAAAGCGCTCTAATGCAGGTAGTCGAAAATCTGAAATCTGAAATCAAGAATCTGAAATCGCCTTTACGAGCTTCCGATCAGCACGCCGGTGATAAACACCAGCACGCCGCCGAGCCCGACTTGCAGCGCGGCCGTCATCCAGGGCGTATCCATATACCGCTGGCGAATCCACGTGATCACTCCGAGTTCCGCCAGCACCACCGCTCCTGCGGCCCATAGCGCCGCGCGGAAGTCGCGAATCAGAAATGGCAGCGTATGTCCGATGCCGCCCAGAGCGGTCATCGCTCCGCAAATCACGCCCCGCACCCACGGATGTCCGCGACCTGTAAGGCTTCCATCATCCGAGAGGGCTTCCGCGAAACCCATACTGATGCCCGCGCCGGCCGAAGCAGCCAGGCCCACCAGAAACGCGTCCCAGCTCTTATGCGTCGCAAAGGCCGCGGCGAACACCGGCGCCAAAGTTGAGACCGATCCATCCATCAGTCCTGCCAGCCCCGGTTGCACGATCTGCAGCACGAACAGACGGCGCTGCGCAACTTCTTCGTCGGCCTTCACATTGTCCGGCAGTTTCTGCTTGTCGAGTTCCTGGGCGCGTTCCTCGTGTTCGCGCTCTTCGTTGGCCAAATCGTCCAGAAGTTGCCGGATGCTCGCATCCTGCGTGCGCGCCGCGGCTTTCTCATAGAAACGCCTGGTCTCAACCTCCATGGTCGAAGCCTCTTTGCGCACCGCCTCAATGCGCAGCGGGCGCACCAGCCACAACGCGGGACGATCGACAAATCCGCGCACATCCTGTCGGCGGATCAGCGGGATGTGTTCTCCGAACTTCTTTTGAAAGAGTTCGAGCAGGCGACGCCGGTGTCCCGACTCCTCTTCTCGCATCCCGTCAAACATTGAGGCCGTGGCCGGATAATCCTGCCGCAGGCCCTCGGCAAAATCGGCATACACACGCTCATCTTCTTCTTCGAGCGCGATGGCCAGAGCGAGCACTTCCCGTTCCGTGAGGTCTTCGAACTTTTTCATGACGCCATAGCTTACCTGTCCACGCGGTATTGAGACAATCTGGATTTCTAATTCCGAGTACGGATCGGGCGAGGGGCACGCGGCGGTATCTCAGTTGGCAATCCGGCAGAGAAACCGAGGCCGGTGCTTCAATGCTACTATCCAGATCATGACGCCCCGGAAGCCCTCAGGCCCGATGCGGAAGAAGTCGAAGCGGAGCGCGAAGAAGTTATCCCGCGCTGCTTCGCATTCCTCGGAACTGGTCATTATTACCGGCATGAGCGGTTCAGGGAAGGCCTCGGTATTGAAGGCCTTCGAGGATCTGGGCTACTACTGCGTCGACAATCTTCCGGTCGAACTGATCCCGCAATTTGCCGAACTGGCGGTGCAATCGAGCGAGATTCGCCGCACCGCCCTGGTCGTGGACGTGCGCGAAGGTTCCAAGCTGGAACAGTTACCGGGCATTCTGAAGTCCGTCCGGCGCATGATCCCGACCAAAGTCGTTTTCCTGGAAGCCTCTGACGCGGTCCTGGTGCGGCGCTTCAGCGAGACACGCCGCCCTCATCCCCTGGGCACGGATTCTCCAGTAAAGTCCGCGCTCAAAACCGAGCGCCGTCACCTCGGTGCCATCCGCAAGCTCGCCGACTTTGTGATTGACACATCGAAGTTCAACGTCCACGAACTGCGCGCCCACATCACCGAGCGCTTTCAGGAACAGTCGGCGGAGAACAGCATCCTGGTTTCATGCGTAAGCTTTGGTTTCCGCCAGGGCGTGCCGGAGGACGCGGACCTGGTCTTCGACGTGCGCTTCCTGCCCAACCCTCACTTTGTGCCCGAGTTCCGTCCGCTGACGGGGCGCGATCCGCGAGTCGCGAAATACATCCGCTCATTTCCGCAGACACGGGAGTTCATCTCGCGCATCTCGGACCTGCTCATCTACCTGCTGCCGCACTACATCCATGAAGGCAAAAGCTATCTGACGATCGCATTCGGATGCACCGGCGGACAGCACCGGTCGGTTATGATCGCCGAAGAAGTGGGCAAACACCTCCGGCGCGCGGGATACCGCGTCAAGGTTGTTCACCGCGACAGCCCGAAGTAGCCCCAGCCGGGAAACTGAAACTTCACTCCTCCCGGTGCGCGACTCAAGTAGAATAAGGCCTTGCACTTCATGCCTATGCGACCGGCAGCAAGCGCTTGCAGCCTGCCCCGCGCGGGAGCCCCATGCGGCAACTGATGCGGCTCGTCCGGTATGCGCTTCCGTACTGGTGGCAGATCCTGTCTTCAGTTTTACTCATGGCGGCGGTGGGCGCGCTCGATGCGTTCAAGTACTTGCTGGTTCGTCCGGTCTTTGATCGGGTTCTGAATCCGGCGACCGGGTCGAAGGATATTCAGCTCTTTGTTATTCCCGGCACGCACCACCCGGTGTACTTGCAGCAGTTTGTTCCCGCGCATTTCACGAATGCGTGGACCATCGTGGCCTTTGCGCTGATTGCGTCCACTATCCTGAAAGGAATCTGCGACTACTCCGGCACCTATCTGGTGAATCATGCGGGCTTTGGCATGATCACCGATTTGCGCGACGATCTTTACACCGCCCTTCTGCGCCGCTCGGCTGCATTTTTTTCCACCCATACCACGGGAACACTGCTGTCCACCATCATCAACGACATCGAGCGAGTCCAGTTCGCCATGTCGACCGTGTTGTCGGAACTCCTGCAGCAGTTCTTCACCTTTCTTTCGGTGGCTGTCGTGGTCGTGATCCTGGGGGGGAACCTGGCCTGGGTGTTGCTGTTGTTCGTCCCGGTGATTATTTATTCGTCGCGCAAGATCGGTTCGCGCGTGCGGCACACCACGCGGCACGGCCAGGACAAGCTGGCGGAAATCCAGGACATTCTGCACGAGACCATCACCGGCAATCGCATCGTGAAGGCCTTCAACACGGAGAACTGGGAGATTTCCCGGTTCCGTGCCGCAGCCCGCCGCCTTTTCCGCGCGAATCTTCGGTCGGTTGCGGCGACCGCAATCAGTTCGCCGCTGATGGACATTGTTGGCATTGTGGGAATTGCTCTTCTGCTTTTATTGGGCCGCGGCCAGATCGCCCGCAATCAGATGACGCCCGGCGTCTTCGTCGCTTTCATCACCGCTGTCTTCAGCCTATACAACCCGGTCCGCAAGTTCGCGCTTTTTTATAACAACTTTCAGCAGGCACTGGGTGCGTCGTCGGAGATATTCAAGTTCATGGATCTCGAAGATGATGTGCGTGAGAAGCCGCGGGCCAAGACCCTACCAAAGTTCTCCGGGAGCGTGCGCTTCGAGGATGTGAGCTTCGCTTATGCCCGGGAAACGGAAGGGCAGGAGAGACGTGAAATTCTGCGCGGCATCAATCTCGAAGTCGAGCACGGCGAGGTACTCGCGATCGTGGGCTCCAGCGGCGCGGGCAAGAGCACTCTGGTCCACCTGATCCCCCGGTTCTTCGACGTCTCCGGCGGTCACCTGCTCATTGATGGCCACGATGTGCGCGACGTAACTCTGGCGTCGCTGCGAGCGCAGGTCGGAATCGTTACGCAGGAGACGGTGCTGTTCAACGACACCGTGCGCAATAACATCGCTTATGGCCAGCCTCATGTTCCGCAAAAAGAAGTCGAGGCCGCAGCGCGTGCCGCCCTGGCTCACGACTTCATCCTCGCCCTTCCGCCGGGTTACGATACGATCATTGGAGAGCGCGGCGTGCGCCTCTCCGGTGGCGAGCGTCAGCGGCTGGCGATTGCGCGAGCTCTGCTGAAGAATGCGCCGATTCTGATTCTCGACGAAGCGACTTCCGCGCTCGACAGCGAGTCGGAGGCGCTGGTGCAGTCCGCGCTGCACAATTTGATGAGCGGCCGCACCGTCTTCGTGATCGCGCACCGGCTTTCCACGGTGCGCCGCGCGGATCGAATCGTAGTCATTGAGAATGGCACTATCGCTGACGTCGGCGCACACGAAGAGTTGATGCAGAAGTTAGGAACGTACCGGCGTCTCTACGAGTTGCAGTTCGCCGAGGTGGATTCACCGAAGGCAGTCGCGCAATCTTAAGCAGGCACGATCTTAGCCACAAATCACGGTCTCTATGCCCATACGCTCGATGACGGGTTTTTCGCAGGTAAGAGGTGAGGTGCAGCGCCAGAATGCAGCGAACGCCGCTGCGTCAATCGCAGAATCGAGTCACACCAATAGCCGGCTCGCTTTTGCGCTCTCGCTGAAGTCGGTGAATCATCGCTTCCTTGACCTGCACTTCCGATTGCCCTCGGGCACCG
>Ga0075017_100001411_pt1 | contig 14619 bp, 11 predicted proteins | sample AleBraG_ABR_2012_FD_71475 | JGI IMG/M metagenome (GOLD analysis project Ga0075017, IMG submission 71475) | Freshwater sediment microbial communities in response to fracking from Pennsylvania, USA - Alex Branch Run_MetaG_ABR_2012 | ecosystem: Environmental > Aquatic > Freshwater > Creek >... | reverse complement strand
TCGACCAGTCGGTCGGCGGCCCGGCTGTAGCGGGCCGGGCTCCGCAGGCTCAGCCCCCGCTCGGAGCCGGCCGTGGCCATGGCCACGTTCCAGCCCCGGCCCACCTCGCCCAGGACGCGGTCGTCCGGTACGAAGACCTCCTCGAAGAACAACTCGGCGAAGCCGGTCTCGCCGTCGATCTGGGGGATCGGCCGCACGGTCACCCCCGGGGCGGCCATGTCGATGAGGAAGTAGGTCAGCCCCCGGTGGCGCTCGGCGTCGGGGTCGCTGCGGAACAGACCGAAGCACCATTCGGCGAAGGCGCCGCGCGAGGCCCAGGTCTTCTGGCCGGACAGGACCCAGCCCCCCTCGGCCTCCGACCGGCGGGCCCGGCTGCGGATGCCGGCCAGGTCGCTGCCGGCGTCGGGCTCGGACCAGCCCTGGCACCAGATCTCCGCGGCCGAGGCCATGGGGGGCAGGAACCGGGCCTTCTGGGCGTCGGAGCCGAACTCGAACATGGTCGGGGCCAGCAGGAAGACCCCGTTCTGGCTCACCCGCAGGGGGGCCTGGGCCCGCCAGTACTCCTCTTCGAACACCAGCCACTCGAGGATGCCGACGCCCCGGCCGCCGAACTCCTCGGGCCAGGACACGACCGACCACCGGTCGGCCGCCAACTCGGCCTCCCAGGCGCGGTGGGCCTCGAAGCCGGCGGCGGTGTCGAGGGACGGGAGCGAGCGGGGGGCGGGGGCGTGGTCGGCCAGCCAGGCCCGGGCCTCGGCCCGGAACGCCTCCTGGGCGTCGGTGAAGTGCAGCTCCATCGGTCGGTCCATCGGTGGCGTCCCTCGCTCGGCCGGATGCGATCCTCGCACGGCGCGGTCGGTGGGAAATCTGACACACCTTCAGATTTCCGGCAACCGTGGCCCATGGGCAACAATGTCCCCATGGCCAGCGCTGTGATCGTCGACGTCGTCCGCACCCCGGTGGGAAGGAAGAACGGGCGTCTGTCCGGCTGGCACGCGGTGGACCTGGCCGCCCAGCCCCTCGCCGCGCTGATGGCCCGCAACGACCTCGACCCGGCGCTGGTGGAGGACGTCATCTTCGGGTGCACCATGACCGTGGGCGAGCAGGCCATGAACATCGGGCGCAACGCGGCCCTGGCCGCCGGCTTCCCGGACACCGTCCCCGGCACCACGGTCGACCGCCAGTGCGGCTCGGCCCAGCAGGCCGTCCACTTCGCGGCCCAGGCGGTGGCCTCCGGCGCGATGGACATCGTGATCGGCGGCGGGGTCGAGGCCATGAGCCGGGTGCCCATCGGATCGACCACCGAGAGCGGGCCGGGCGAGGCCTACGGACCGACCGTCCACGGGCGATTCGACTTCATCCACCAGGGCCTCTGCGCCGAGGAGATCGCCCGTCGATGGGGGATCACCCGCGAGGAGATGGACCGCTTCGCCCTCCGGTCGCACGAGCGGGCCGCGGCGGCGATCGTCGAGGGCCGGTTCGACGACGAGATCCTGCCGCTGGCCACCCGTCGGGCCCGCGTCGAGGACAAGGTGGCGGTGGCCGGCACCGACGAGGGGGACCCGGCCGACGAGGGCCCGCTCACCTTCGACGAGGGTGTCCGGGCCGGCTCGACCTACGAGAAGCTGGCCTCGCTCCCCCCGTGTTTCGTGGAGGATGGACTGGTGACGGCGGCGTCGTCATCGCAGATCTCGGACGGCGCAGCGGCCGTGCTGATCATGTCCGAGGAGCGGGCCGGCCAACTCGGCCTCACCCCCCGGGCCCGGTTCCACACGTTCGCGGTGGCCGCCAACGACCCGGTCATCATGCTCACCGCCCCGATCCCGGCAACCACCCTGGTGCTCGAGAAGGCGAAGCTGTCGCTGGACGACATCGATCTCATCGAGATCAACGAGGCGTTCGCCTCCGTGGTGCTGGCGTGGGAGCGCGAACACCACCCGGACATGGACAGGGTGAACGTCAACGGCGGGGCCATCGCCATCGGGCACCCGACCGGCGGCTCGGGAGCGCGGCTGATGGCCACGTTGCTGAACGAGATGGAGCGGACCGGTGCCCGCTACGGGCTGCAGACCATGTGCGAGGGCGGCGGTCAGGCCAACGCCACCATCATCGAGCGCCTGGGCTGAGGTCACCGTCGGCGCGGGCCCGCCCCGCGCAGCGGAGGCCGGAGCCCGCCGCTACGCGGGGAGGTCTGTCTGCGGGGTGGTCTCGGCCTTCTTGGTGAAGTCCACGTGGTCCGCACTGATGGGGCGCGACATCAGATACCCCTGATAGAGGTCGCATCCGAGAGCGGCCACCCGCTCGAGTTGCACGGGGGTCTCGACCCCCTCGGCCAGGACGACCAGGCCCAGTGCCTTGGACAGCTGGACGATGGCGGCCACGATGGCCTCGTCGGTCTCCAGGATCCCGAGGCCGTCGACGAAGGACTTGTCGATCTTCAGCACCTTGACCGGGAACCGCTTGAGCCGGGCCAGCGAGGACTCGCCGGTGCCGAAGTCGTCGATGGCCAGGCCGACCCCCATGGCGTGGATCCCGCTGAGGGCGTCGATCGTCTCCTGGGTCTCGCTCATGAGGAGGGACTCGGTCACCTCGAGCACCAGTGCCTCGGGCGGCAGTCCCGAGTCGGCGAGGGCATCGGCGATCGAGGAGAGCAGCGACGTGTCGCTCAGCTGGTGCACCGAAAGGTTGACGGTGATGTAGGCGTCCTGGGCCCCCGGCACCTCGTTGCGCCACCTGGCCATGGTGGAGCACGCCTCGCGGAGCACCCACCGGCCGAGCGAGAAGATGAGGTCGGTCTCCTCGGCGAAGGGGATGAACTCCATCGGGCCGAGGAGCCCGCGGGTCGGGTGGTTCCAGCGCACCAGCGCCTCCAGGGCGACGATGTTGCCGTCGGCCACGGAGGCGATGGGCTGGTAGTGCACCACGAGCTCGTCGTGCTCGATCGAGTGGCGCAGGTCGTCGTAGATCTCGAGGCGGGCCACCGAGTTCACCCGCAGTGACTCGTCGAACACCTCGATGCGGGACCGGCCCTTGCCCTTGGCTTTGAACATGGCCGTGTCAGCCTGTTGGAGGATGTCCTGGGCGCTCTGGCGGCCCTTCTCGACGAAGGCGACGCCGACACTGCATGTCACGACGACCGACCGACCGGTCGAGAGCCGGAACGGTGCGTCGATGACCCGTGAGTACTCCTGGGCCAGCTCCACCGCGTGCTCCTCGCTGCGGACGTTCGGGCTGAGCACCACGAACTCGTCGCCGCTGAACCGGCTGACGACGTCGCCCTTGCGGGCCGCCGTCTTGAAGCGGCGGGCCAGCTCGAGCAGCAGCTCGTCGCCGCTGGCGTGGCCGAAGGAGTCGTTGACCAGCTTGAACCGGTCGAGATCGATGAACAGGACCGCCAGGTTGGTGTCGCTCTGCATCGACATCAACAGTTCGCGCTCGAGCTCGTCGTTGAAGAAGGACCGGTTGCCGAGCCCGGTGAGCGAGTCGTGGTAGGCGAGCCAGTGGAGCTGCGCTTCGGCCGCCCGCCGATCGGTCACGTCCGTGAACGAGCAGACCACCATGGGGGACTCGGTCTGGCTCGCTCCCGAGAGGAGCCGCGAGCTCATGGACAGCCACTGGCGGCGACCGTGCTCGTCGGTGACCCCGATGACGACGCCGTCCTCGGACTCCCCGGTGGCCAGGGTCTTGACGTGCGGGAACATCGTCGGGGTCAGGGGGAAACCCTCGGTGGACGTGGCGATGGACGATCCGGTGAAGAGGCGGTGGCCGTCGCCCTCGGTCAGGCGGCTCCCGAGGATGGTGGCGGCAGCCTGGTTGTGGGCGCTCATCTTGCCCGCCTCGTCGAAGAGGATGATGCCCTCACTCAGTGAGGCCACGACGGCCTCGTAGCGCTCCTCGGCCGCCCGCCTTCCGGCTTCGGCCTGGCGGGCGTCGGTGAGCTCGGTGCACACGACCACCCAGCCCGAGGGCAGGGTGTCGTCATCCATCAGCGGGTCGATGGAGACCAGGACATCGACCGAGGATCCGTCCTTGCGGCGGTGATCATGCTGTCCACGCTCGAGGATGGCGGCGCTGTCGGTCCGGTTGGCCGACACCACGGTGCCGATGGAGAGCCCGGCCACCTCGTCCTCCGACCACCCGTAGATGTGCTGGGCGGCCTCGTTCCAGCTCTCGATCCGCCCTTCGGCGTCGATGCCGATGATGGCGTCGGAGACGTGGGCCACCAGGCTGGCCCGGTAGCGGGCGGCGGCCTCGGCGGCCCGGCGCTCGGAGACGTCGCGCATGATGACCTGGTAGGCCGGCTTGCCTCCCCATGTGGTGCGGATGCTGGTGAGCTCCATCACGGTGGAGGTGCCGTCGGGGGCGACCACCCGTACCTCACCGTGCTCGAAGAACTGGCCCGGCTCGGTCAGTTGGGCCAGCCGTTCGATCATGCCGTTGATGTCGGTGGGGTGGACGTAGTCGGTGACGGGATGTCCGTAGTGGTCCCACATCGACTTGGCACCGAGCAACTTGACGCCGGCCCGGTTCCCGTAGACCAGCAGTCCGTCCTGATGGACGATCACCACGTCGGGCGAGACCTCGGTCAGGAGGCGGTAGCGGTCGACGAGGTCGCTCAGCTCCCGCTCGAACCGCTGCTGGGCGGTGACGTCGATGACCACGCCGCTGTAGGTCGACCCGGGGGTGCCCCCGGCGACGGCGTGCTCCCGGTCGACGGGCATCGGGGAGGCGCGGATGACCGCCACGCGGATGGTCCCGTCGGGACAGGTGACCGTGTAGTGGAGGTCGAACTCCGACGGCGGGACCCCGGCCCGGATGGGCGCCAGGATCGGGGCCAGCAGGTCCGAGCCGATATCGGTCGGGTCGCCGAAGTCAGCGGGGGGGCGGAGTGCCTCCGGCTGCTCGTCCGGGGTGCCCGGCTGGATGGAGAACCCGCGGATCCCGGTCGGGAACCCGAAGAACTCCTCGATGGGGGAGGACCAGGTGACGGCGTCGCATTGGCGGTCGTAGATCCAGGTCACGGTGGGCAGACCGTCGCCGGTGAGGTCGATCTGCTGGGAGAGCTCGAACGGGTGTTCCGGGAAGTTGCCGCCCCCGAGTTCGACGCGGTCGAACGAGACAGTCCGGCGCCCGCCGTCGAAATCGCTCGTCGTCACCATAGGCCGTTGGTATCGGCGGTCTAGATGTCAATCTTTAGCCTTTGCCCACAGGCCAAAGCTCCCCGTCAGCTGGAGGGTTCTCCCAGTACGATGGCGGTATTGAAGCCCCCCATACCGATCGACGACTTGAGCATCGGGCCGGGTCGACGAGGGGTCAACCCGTTGACGAGTCGCGGGTGCCCGGGGGCCACCTGCGGAGGGGCGGGGATGTACCCGGTCTGGTACGCGTAGATCGTGGCCATGACCTCGACGGCGGCGCCCGCAGCCTGGCAGTGTCCGACCAGCGGCTTGATCGAGAAGATCCCGGCGGCCTCGGGGAAGAGCTTGTCCAGCATCGTGGCCTCGGCTGCGTCGCACTGGGCGGTCCCCGGCCCGTGGGCGTTGATGTAGGCGATCTCGGACGGATCCACACCGGAGGAGGCGAGCGCTTCGCGGAAGCAGCGCTCCAACTCCTGCATGTCGGGGGCAACCGCCACCAGATTGAAGGCGTCCATGGTCATGGCGCCGCCGAGGATGGCGGCGTAGGCACCGGTGTCCTCGGTGGAGAGGACCATGGCCACGGCGGCCTCACCCCCCACGAAGCCCTGGCTGCCCTCCTGGAACGGGCGGCAACCGTCGAGCGGTGGGGTGTCGAGCACGGCCACACCGAGATCCTTGAAGCGGCGCAGGTTGATCGGGATGCCGGACAGGTCGGTGGCCAGCAGGATGACGTCGGTGGCGATGCCCGAGTCGAGCCACGACTTGGCCGTGATCATGCCGGCGTTGGCCGAGGCGCACATGGCCGACACCGACATGGCCGGCCCGTGGAAGTCGTTCTCCTTCATCAATTGGGAGATGACCGTGGACGGGAGCATGTTGACCCACCGCTTGACCCGGACCCGCTCGGGCGCCTCGTGGTAGTAGTCGCTCCACATCTCGGCGTCGCCGAGGACGAGTGAGTGCACGACCCCGACCACCCTGCCCGGCTTCCATCCCCGCTCGGTGGCATCGGTGATGGCCTCCCGGGCGGCGAAGCGCAGGGCCTGCATGAACCGGCTCGGACCGTCCCGCCGGTCCCCCTCGTCGGTGATGGTGGCGAGGTAGGCCTCGCCGCCGTCGACGTAGCCGTCGAGCCCCTTGGTCAGCCGCACCGCGCTCTCGCCCAGGAGGAATCCGTCCCAGACGTGCTTGCGGCCCCATCCGTACCCGGTGACGGCGCCCACGCCGGTGATGTTGGCGGGGGCGTACCGCCGGGCAGGCCGATCCGACGAGGCGTGGTCGACAGCGTCGGACATCTGGCCTCCCCGGTTTTGTAGATCACTGGTACAACCTCAACCGGCACGCCGACCGTGCCGCATCGGCTGACCGTTGATTCAAAAGTATGGCTCACTCGCGGAGGCGAAACAATGGGCAATGTTCCCGAATTTCGCGCACGCGCGCGGTGTGTCGGGTCCCGGGTGACGTGTGGCGGCCATCGGCGCCAGATGGCGCGCCGTCGCCCCATCCGGTGGCGTCCCGTGTGGAACTACGCGCCCAGTCGGTCGAGTACCTGTCCGGCCTCGCCCATGATGCGGCTGATGAGCTCCTCCACCGTCGGGAGTTCGGCGATCTCCCCGACCACCTGCCCGGTCGGCAGCACGCCGACGTCGGTGCGCCCGTCGACCAGGGCGGCCTTTGTCATCATCGGAGCGTTGGCGGCCATCACCACCTGCGGCCACGAGAGGTCGTTTCCCTGCTTCATGGCGCTGCCCTCCTTCAAGAGCGCGAGGAAGGTGGTGTCGGTCTCCTTGCGGAACGCACGCGCGTTGGCGAGCGCCCGGGGCAGCGCCCGGACCCAGCCCGACCGCTCGAGGTGGTCGACCAGATCGGTCCGGATCACCCGTTGCGGGGCGCCGTCGACCGCAGTCGACACGATGGTGCCGGTCACCGGTGTCGACAGGTACACCTGCTTCACCTCGTCGGGTACCCGGCTCTCCTGGGTGAGGAGGAAGCGGGTTCCCATGGCGATGGCCGATGCGCCGTAGGCCAGCGCGGCCACCAGGCCCCGACCGTCGAAGAATCCGCCGGCCGCCACCACCAGCACCTTGTCCCCCACGGCGTCGACCACCGCGGGGGTGAGCAGCGACGTCGGTACCGTCCCGGTGTGGCCACCGCCCTCGCCGCCCTGGGCGATGACCGCGTCCACCCCCCAGCCGGCCACCTTCTCGGCGTGGCGACGGGCACCGATCGTCGGCATGACCACCAGCCCGGCCTTCTGACAGCGTGTGACCAGTTCGGGGTTCGGGGCCTGGGCGAAGCTGGCCACCCGTACGTCGTGTTCGATCATCAGGGCGACACGGTCGCCGACGTCGGCGACGTCCGTGCGCATGTTGACGCCGAAGGGCTTGTCGGTCCGGGAGCGGACCTCGGCGACGGCCGTGACCAGTTCGTCATAGGTCATGGTGGCCGAGGCCAGGACGCCGAGCCCCCCGGCTTCGGCCGTGGCCGCCACCAGACGGGGGCCGGCCACCCAGCCCATGCCGGTCTGGACGATGGGGTAGCGGACGCCGACCAGGTCGCAGAAGGCGGTGTGCAGCGCCGGATGGCTCACGTGCGGACCTCGCGGTCGCGCAGGCCCCTCGGGTCGAGCACGGTGCGGAGAAGCTGGAGCTCCTCAGGGGTCGGATCGCGGGTCTCGGCGACGTCGCCCCCGACGACCAGTGCGAAGGCGGTGGACTCCACCACCTCGTCGACGGTCACCCCGGGGTGGACCGAGACCAGGCGCATCGACCGGTCCGGTGTGGCGAAGTCGAAGACACCGAGGTTGGACACCACCCGGCGGATCTCGTGGAACCGCGTGGCCGACGGGCCGGCCGCGGCGGCCCGGGCGTAGCCCACGCCGGACACCACGTCGACCTGTTCCACGAACGAGCGGGTCGAGTGGTTGGGTACCCAGTAGCTTGTCGTGTGGTTGACGGTGTTGCCCGGCGCGCCCCGCACCCCGATCAACTGGGCCTTGGGCCGTGCCCACGTACCGATGGCACTGATGTTCTGGTTGCCGGTCCGGTCGATCTGCGACGCCATCATGATGAGGTTGCGGCGTCCCGACCACACCACGTCGAACACCCGGCGATACGGCATGTGCGACTCCAGAACCAGCGACGTCGGGGCCGCTCCCAGAGGCGGGGCGCCGTCGACCAGTGCGGCGTCGCCGTCGGTCAGGACGAGGTCGGGCGCGAAGGTGAGCCGGGCCAGTCGGGCACCGAGTGCCGGGGCGGTCCCGAATGCGCTGGCCATCACCTCGCCGTCGCCGCGGAACACCTCGGCGCAGGCCACTGCGCAGTACTCGGCCCGGGTGACCCCGGTATCGGTGACTTCGGTCATGCGCCCTCCTTGGCTGCCTTGGCCGCGGCGCGCTCGACCGCGGCCTCGCGGGTGGCCGCCTGGTACCCGGCCTCGTCCACGGCCAGGAACCGCTCCTGGAACGTGGCCCAGGCGTCCGGGTCCCCGGCCGCCATCACGTACTCCTTCTGGAACCCTTCGTCGCGCCCGTAATCGGGGACACAGGCGGTGAAGTGGGCACCGCCGGGCGTCTCGATCACGCCGTCCGTCAGGAGCCGGCTGATGCAGAGCGACTGCAGTGGGCCACCGGCCAGGAGTTGGTCGGTGGCCACCACCTGCTCGGTGGTGACGAACCGCCGGTCGGCGGCACCGAGGAACAGTTCGTCGAAGAACGGGTCTGGCCCCAGGATCTGCCCGGACCCGGCGGCGTCGGCCCGATTGACGTGGACCACAGCGGCGTCGAGCCGTAGCGCCGGCATGGCCACGAGCTCCTCGCCGTCGTCGTAGGGCGAGCGGACCGTGCGCAGGGACGGATTGACGACCAGGACGTCGGACCCGAGTCCGGAGCGGGTCGGAAGGAAGGGGATGCGCTGCGAGGCGGCCAGGAGCCCGAGGTAGAACATCCCCTCGTCGACCTCCATGGCCTCGATCGTCCCGGACTGGCGTGCCACCTTGAAGTGCGGGTCGGTCGGGATGGAGTCGAGCGTCACGAATCCGTAGACGACCTTGGCCACCTTGCCGGCCGCGGCCAACAGGCCGACGTCGGGACCCCCGTAGGAGACCACGGTGAGATCGGTGAGGTCGGAGCGGAGGATGGCCCGCACCGCGGCCATCGGCTTGCGCCGCGAACCCCATCCCCCGATGCCGATGGTCATCCCGGAGTCGAGCTCGGACACGAACTCGTCGAGGGTCAGTCGTTTGTCAGCCATGGATGGGTCCTGTCTGCCCGGTCGCGGCCCGGTGTGCGGGGCGTCGTGCGATGGTCGGCCCGTCGACCGTGGGAATGGTCGACGGGTTGATGGTGCGCGGAGAGATGCCGCGCGGTGAGACGGTGGTCATCGGACCAGTGGTCGAGGGGGTCATCTGGTGGTGTCGGCGTCCCGCTTCTCGACGAAGGCGGCCCGTTGCTCGTCGGCCACGCCGGCCACGTGCAATTCGTAGGTGAATCCCTGCTCGAGCCGGTAGCTCCGACGGACGTCGACCGGGTCGATCCCGTTGAGGGACTCCTTGGCCCGACGGATGATGGTCGGGCTCTTGGCCGCGATGTCCTCGGCCACGTCGAATGCCGCGTCGACCAGGTCGTCGCGGGGGACGACGCGTAGGACGGAGCCGTAGTGGAGGAGCTCGGCGGCGGTGGCCGGCTTCGCCGTGTAGACCATCGAGCGCATCCGATGCTGGGGGACGAGGCGCGAAAGGTGGGTGGCCGCACCGAGTGCGCCCCGGTCCACCTCGGGGAGTCCGAAGGTGGCGTCTTCCGACGCAACCACGATGTCGGCGTTACCGGCCAGGCCGACCCCGCCGCCGAGACAGAAGCCCTGGACGGCGGCGATCACCGGTACCTCGCACTCGTAGACGGCGGCGAACGCGGCGAAACATCCCCGGTTCGCGCCGATCAGCGCCTCGTCGCCCTTGGCCTGGATCTCCTTGATGTCGACGCCGGCACAGAAGCCGCGACCCTCCGCCCGAAGGATCACCACACGGTTCTCCGGTACCCGGCCGGCGGCCAGGACGGCCTCGGCCAGACCGAACCAACCGGCCACGTCGAGGGCGTTGACCGGGGGATGGTCGATGACCACTTCGGCGATTCCGGGCCGGTCCTGATGGGTGACGATGGGCATGGTCTGCTCCGGGGATCGCGGCGTGGCCGCCGAGCCCGTCCGGGCCTGGGGCGGGGCGGGGACACGGTCACGCACTCGGCGTGGATTGGTGTGTGCCTAGTCCCCGGCGCCGCCACCGGCTCCGCCCCGGGGCCGGCCCGGTGCGGTTTCCGATCTGATGCGGTGTCAGGTAATAGTGGTCAGGACAGTACCAGTCGGAACCAGGGAGGCAGCAGTGGCAGCGCACCGGAGCACCGACGACCGTGACCCACTGGACTTCGGCGGCCGGGTGGTGATCGTCACCGGGGGAGGACGGGGCATCGGTCGCGGCATCACCGAGGCGTTCCTCGGTGCCGGAGCCGACGTGATGGTGTGCGGCCGGACCGCGATGGCGGACGACACCCTGCCCGAGGCCCGGGACCGCTCCGGCACCGTGCGCCGTGCCGGCTTCGTCAGCGCCGACCTGCGCGATCCGGACCAGGCGTCGACGCTGGTGGCGGCCACGGTGGACCGGTTCGGCCGCCTCGACGTCCTCGTGAACAATGCGGGTGGCTCACCCAGTGCCGCCGCCGCCACCGCGTCGCCCCGGTTCTCGGCGTCCATCGTCACCCTGAACCTCCTTGCACCTCTCTATTGCGCGCAGGCGGCCAATTCGGTGATGCAGGCGCAGGAGGACGGCGGTTCGATCGTCAACATCGCCTCGGTGAGCGGCCTGCGTCCCTCGCCGGGAAGCGCGGCCTACGGCGCGGCCAAGGCGGGGCTGCTCAACCTCACCCAGACCCTGGCCGTCGAGTGGGCCCCCAGGGTCCGGGTGAATGCGCTGAGCGCCGGATTGGTGGCCACCGAGGCCGCCGACGAGTACTACGGCGGGCCGGAGGGGATGGCGGCGGTGGCGGCCACGGTGCCGCTCGGCCGGTTCGGGACCCCGGGGGACATGGCCGGCATCTGTCTCTTCCTGGCATCGCCGCTCGCCGCCTATGTGAGCGGGGCCAACGTGGTGGCCCACGGGGGCGGCGAACGTCCGGCCTTCCAGGTGGCGGTCGAGACGACGCGGTCGTGACCGGGACGCTGCGACCCGGAATCGCCCGGGCGGGGGCATCGCCGTACTCAAGTTTGCCCTGTTCCCGGACGATGTGAGGAGCAGAGGAACGGTGATGGTCGAACCGCCCCCAGCCGGGGGTGGCAGAGCCGGTCCAGGAGTTGCAAGAGTCATGTTGACCTATCCGGAGCCGACATTCACCCTGCAGGGGACCCCGTACCTGGAGTACCTGCCGGTCGTCGACGTCTCGACCGGCCGCCTCCTCGGCATGGAGGCGCTGGTGCGCTGGCGCCACCCGACCCGTGGACGGATCTCCCCCGACCTCCTTATCCCGGCGGCCGAGGCCAGCGGGGACATCGTGGCCCTGACCCGGTGGATTGTGGCGGCCGCCTGTGAAGAGGCCTGCAACTGGTCCCGCAGCATCCAGCTCGGGGTCAACTGCACCGTGGAGCAGTTGCAGCGCGGCGAGGTGTCCCAGGCCGTCGCCGAGGCGCTGCGCCAGACCGGATTCCCGAGCGACCAGCTCAATATCGAGGTGACCGAGGACGCTGTGGTCGACGTGACGGCATCGGCCGACCTGCAGGCCATCAGTGACATGGGGGTACAGCTGTCGGTCGATGACGTGGGCACCAACTGGTCGTCCTTCGAGCCGTTCAAGCGACACGCCATCAGCACGGTAAAGATCGACGGTTCGTTCATCGCCGGTCTCGAATCGAACCTGGGGATCAACCGTCTCGTGGTGGAGACGGTGATCCACATGGCCCACTCCCTCGGGATGTCGGCCATCGTCGAACAGACCGAGAACGCCGCGCAGGTGCGGATCGCCGCCGGATTCGGCGCCGATGCCGCGCAGGGGTTTTTCTTCGCCCACCCCATCGGCCGCGTCGATGCGCGTACCTTCGCCGCCGGTCCGGACATCCCGGTCTTCTCGCGGACCGAGGCCCGGACACTCCTCTTGGCCGATGGCGTGTCCGTGTCGGTGGAATCGCTGCTGACCGATGTCGAGCCGGAGCCGGAAGCGTCCGCCGCCCCGCCCGCGCCGCGCGCGGTGCCCGACGCCGACCTGCCGGGCTCGGACTGACCCTGCGGATGGGCCGCCGGGTCGTGGTGGGAGCGGCCCGGAACGGAGCCCCGTCAGCCCCCTGACCGGGTCCGGGTGTGCGGCGACGGGTTCACCGGTCGCCGCGCCAACCCGGGGTGACGCCACCAGGACTGGGCCGAACTCCGCCGCGATGGCTACCATGTCCTGTCCGCCCGCCGACCGCCTCCTCTTCCAGGCCGGAGTGGTCCGCGCCCCCTAATTGCCTGGTATACCCATGCCCGTGAAACTCGCTGTCATCTCAGAGTCGCGCCCGGGGGAGGATCGCGTGGCGATCGTCCCCGAAGTCGCGGCAAAGCTGGCCAAGACCGGAGTCGACGTCGTCCTGCAGTCCGGTGCCGGGGTGGGCGCCCGATTCCCGGACGACGACTACGTCCGGGCCGGAGCCACGATCGCCCCAGACGCCCCCTCGGCGCTGGCCGGTGCCGACTTCGTGGCCCACGTGCAGCCACTGACGGTGGACGAGGTCGCCATGCTCGCCGAGGGCGTATCGGTGATGAGCTTCCTCCAGCCGGTGGCCTCGGCCGACGTGGTCCAGGCGCTGGCAGCCAAGGGCGCCACGGTGTACAGCCTCGACCTCCTGCCCCGGATCAGCAGGGCCCAATCCATGGATGCGCTGTCGTCGCAGGCGACGGTGGCCGGGTACCGTGCCGGGCTGTCCGCCGCCGAGCACCTGGCCAAGTTCTTCCCGATGTTCATGACGGCGGCCGGCACCGTCCCACCGGCCAAGGTGCTCGTGATGGGCGCCGGCGTGGCCGGCCTGCAAGCCATCGCCACCGCCCGTCGCCTGGGTGCCGTGGTGCGGGCCTACGACGTCCGTGCCGCCGCCAAGGAGGAGGTGCAGAGCCTCGGTGCCAAGTTCGTGGAACTCGACCTCGAGACCCAGGACGGTGCCGGAGGCTACGCCAAGGAGCAGTCGGCCGAGTACCTGGCAAAGCAGCAGGAGCTTCTGGCGGCCGAGGTGGCCGCCTCGGACGTCGTCATCACCACAGCGCAGATCCCCGGACGAAAGGCTCCCGTGCTGGTCACCGAGGCGATGGTGCACGGCATGGCCGATGGCGCGGTCATCATCGACATGGCCGCCGACTCCGGCGGCAACTGCGAACTGTCGAAGCCCGGCGAGGACATCCGCGTCGGTGGGGTGACAGTCGTCGGGATGACGAATCCGCCGGCATCGATGCCGACCCACGCCAGCTTCCTCTACGCCCGCAACATCGCCAACTTCCTCGGCCTGGTCGTGAAGGAGGGCGTGCTCGCCCCCGACTTCGAGGACGAGATCGTCGTCGGCACCTGCGTGGTGCGGGCCGGCCAGGTCGTCCACGGGCCAACCGCCGAAGCCCTGGGACTCCGTGTGCCGGACCCGCCGGCCCCGCCGGTGCCGCCGGCCGCGACCGACACCGATCCGACGGGCGCCCCGGCAGGGAGCGCCGACACTGAGCAGGGGGAGTCATGAACACCACCGGGATCCTGGAGTTCCTGACGATCTTCATCCTGGCGGCCTTCGTCGGGAACGAGGTCGTCTCACGGGTGCCGAGCATCCTGCACACGCCGCTCATGTCGGGCAGCAATGCCATCCACGGCATCGTCCTTGTCGGCGCCATGATCGTCATGGGGACCGCGTCGGGGGCGGCGCAGGTCGTGCTCGGGTTCTTCGCGGTGCTGCTGGCCACGCTGAACATCGTGGGTGGGTTCACGGTGACCGACCGGATGCTCGAGATGTTCAAGGCCAAGCCAGGGGACAGCGCGCCCAAGTCGAAGAAGCCCGATGCCGAGGGTGGTGCCAAGTGACCCTCGCCATCTGGATCGACCTGATCTACCTCCTGGCCGCCGTCGCCTTCATCATCGCCCTGAAGGGCCTGAGCTCGCCCAAGCAGGCCCGCAACGGGAACCTGCTGGCCGCGGCAGCCGCCGTGGTCGCGGTGGGAGCCACGTTCTTCAACCCCGAGGCCGAGTTCAAGCACCACACCACCAACCTCATCCTGACCATCGTGGCCATGGTGGTGGGTGCGGTGGTGGCCGTGCCGGTGGCACGGCTGGTGAAGATGACGGCGATGCCGCAGCTCGTCGCCATCTTCAACGGCGTCGGGGGCGGGGCTGCGGCACTCATCTCCATCGTGGTGTTCCTGCAGCACTCGCAACTCCCCGCCAAGCCGGCCGTCTACACGATCGCCGAGGGCCTGCTCGGCCTGCTCATCGGCTGCGTGT
>Ga0075017_100001410_pt1 | contig 14634 bp, 13 predicted proteins | sample AleBraG_ABR_2012_FD_71475 | JGI IMG/M metagenome (GOLD analysis project Ga0075017, IMG submission 71475) | Freshwater sediment microbial communities in response to fracking from Pennsylvania, USA - Alex Branch Run_MetaG_ABR_2012 | ecosystem: Environmental > Aquatic > Freshwater > Creek >... | reverse complement strand
CGAAGCCCTCTCCGCCACCCTGCGCCCGGGCAACGCCACCGCCAACACCGTGGTCGACCACGGTGTTGGCGGTGGCGTTGCCCGGGCGCAGGGTGGCGGAGAGGGCTTCGCCGGTGGCGTCGGCGAAGCAGAGCATCGGGTGAAAACCGAAGCCTTTCTTGTAGTTCGGCGCGGCTCCCTCCTTGTTCTCCGAGTGCACCTCGATCAGCGAGGCGTCGATGTCCAGCAGGACGGGCTCGTTGCTGGTCGTGAGTCCCAGACGGTCCCAGACCGTCGCGCGCACGTGAGCGGTGGACCTGGCGAGCTCGACCAGCGTCTCGGCGTCCATCTCGTGGAAGGTCCGATAGACCGTCGAGTCACTGGCCACGTGGCCGAACAGGGCGCTCTGGAGGCGCAGGTGCTCGATGTCCGCGCAGCTCTCGCCGCCGCCGGCGATCACCAGGGCCACCTGGGTGAGCACCTTGCCCCGGTCGTGCAGCGGTGCCCGTTCACCCCTCGGGGTGAACCGAGATGACAGCGAATGACCAAGCCCCAAACGATCCGCAAAAGCGCCTAAAGCGTGCAGCCCAACGTGGGCCACGACGCCCGCGCCGCCCGGTTCCACACTGACGCGGTTGGTGGTTGTAATCTGCATCTCAGAAGTGCCCTTCGTGTTTGGAAAATGGTTGTCTTAGCAACTCCAGTTTCCTTTGCACGAAGGGCATTTTCGCGGATGGCGGTCAATCCCTCACCCGACCTCGTGAATGATCGGGGCTAGAGGACATCGTTGATGAGTTGATCGAGGAATACGGCGAGTCCAATATCACACGTGAGCAACTAATGGCGCTCGGGGAGTCCGAGCTTCAGTCGAAAGAACTTCAAGAGACCATTCGCGAAAAAGGCAGCGTGAAGTTCCCGGTTGATGTCTCGTTCGAAGATCTAATGGACCTCGCTGATGAGAGCGTGGTCGCAGACATTCAGACTGTGGCCGAGCCCATTGTCTCTACGATCAAAGGCGCACTCGACGATTCGGGTGGCGTAGCGACCAGTGCCATTGCCTTCGAGCTCATTGCAAGACTGCAACCACTCGGAAACGTCATGCGTAGCGGGATCCTTTCTAACGCGTGCGGCGCACTCGAACGCCATCTCACACGTCTCGCCTATCTGGCTGGCGAGCTCCCTGCTACCGGGACCCGACCGCTCAGTGCGCGAGACCTCATCGAGCTGACAAACACGCGACTCGGCGAAGACCTCGACCGAAGTGGTGGACTCAGCGACATCATCAGCGGCATCTTCACCGAGCGCAACTCACTGATACATCGTGAGGGCCGCGTTGATTCAGTATTCGTGGGTCAGATGAAGGACCAGCCAGTGAGTGAAGAGAATCTCGGAGCTGTGCTCGATCTCACCGACGATGACTTGCGGGGCAAACTCGACTACCTACTCGGCTACGCGCTTCGAGCGATCTTGCTCGACTGGTACAGACTGGGAGAGAAGCGCACTTTTGACTCGATGCTTTCCTTTGCCCAGATACATCTGTTGGCGCAAGAGCATTGGATAACACTCGCTTTAATTACTGACGAACCGTTTGAGGCAATGGAGCTGGAGGACTATCGAGCGACGACGAGAGTCAACTACCTGCTCTCGTTGAAGAACTTGGCGGACGACTCAGTTCGCGAGGAGTACTACCAGCGAGTGCGCGCGTGGGAGCCACCGGACGATGACACCTGGCGGCTCGCGGTATTGGCGCTACTAGACCGGAACGCTGAAGCGGTGTCGATGATTCTTGCGAAGCCAGAGCTGCGTGACCTATTGGAACCAATCAACCGCGTATTCGCAGAACTAATGGATGACCCGCGTCTATTGTGACGGCTCAATTCACGTCTAATGGTGAGACAGATCAAATGCTCCAGCACTGGCGACGAGAACTTTCAGACCACTACGGCTGGTTGCTCGCTTCATGCTGGAGGTGACCGGCCAGGTTGCGTTGCCGGTTCGCGGGCTTAGGCTTTTCGCGTGGAAGGCATCAGAACTAGCGCCATGATTGCGCGGGACGAATGACGCCAAATCGCTCTGGGGTCAGCACGACGATCGTTCTGTGCATTTTTTGCAATGAGATGCGACCAAAGGCTGATGAGGACGTGTTACCGCTTTGGCTGTCTCGCGAGCTCAACCCCACGGGTCGGGTCATCACAGAATTCATCACGGAGATGCCGGGGCAACCCAGAATCAGCCGCTTCCAGCCTTTCGCGAATCTTGCAACCCTAAAACTGGAACGTGTCTGCCACGTTTGTAACAACGGATGGATGTCTGAACTTGAGAATAGGACGCAGCCATTTTTGATTCCGATGATTCGAGGTAGCGTTGTTCAGCTCAGCGCTCCGGCCCAACGGCAGATCGCCGCATGGACGCAGCTGAAGTGCCTGACGCTTGATGCGTTCTACCCTCAGACGCATGACGGCATCCGTCACTTGCCCGAGAGAACGGCTCACGCTTTCTGTCAGACCTACCAACCTCTCTTAAGTTCCACGGTGACGGTTGGCCAATTCGTACCGTCGGCGGCGAACGAGAAAATTCGCTGGGGGCGATATATGAGTAGTTTGCCAGCGACTGATGTCTACGCCTCGTTGGACGTGGTGGTGTGCACGCTCGCCCTCGGACAACTACTCATACAGGTCTCAATCGCTGCTTCAGGCTTTGAGCAACCGAGGGAAGCCCTTCATCATCTGGTTCGGCGCTATCCGATGTTTGATTGCTGGCCAACCGACCGGGTGCAAACGTGGCCGCCACCGCACGCCGTGGCAGGTGACCAGTTTGATGACCTGGCAAAGGCTCTGGTTTACGTGAATAAGGCGACGGAGATTGCGGGACCGCATCAGCCCTAGACAGCTCTAGTGCGGGGCTCGCGAGCCTAGAGCGCTTCCTTGAGAATCCTCAGAGATGAAGATCTAGGCGTCAAGCGAGGTTTCCAGGTCGTAGGTGACTTTCGCCGCGGTGTAGGCGCTAGCCACTTCGTTGGCGAACTCTCTCAAGTTAGGAAGCCGCGAGGCGTTGAGCCAACCGGCGATTGTCTTCGCCTCCACCTCGTCACCGTCAAAACCGAAGAGCTTGTTCGCTCTCTCGCGGAATTCATGGGTGGAGAGTGCCGGTATCCCAAGTCCGTTACGAAGTCCTTTGTACGAACCGAATGGAACGGCCACTTTGCCGTCGGGATAGATACCAATCACCGTGCGCCAGCCGCCAACGCCGGGGCCACGTGATTCCAACACCGCTTGGGGCGGGTGCTCCATGATCCGGTGCTTGCGATCTGGACTGTCCCACTCGTCCATGAGCTCACCGACCACTCTGCGAAGATCCATTGACTCAAACATCTCATCGAACTCAGCCCGGTCTAGTCGGCGCCTGACCGTGGCCTGTTCGAGCGCTACGGCTGCGGTAAATGCGTTGGGTGACACGACGGGCAAGAAGAGAGGCGCCCAATCACTGTCACCAATACGGACAGCTTTAGCTTCGACGAGCCACACTGCCACCCCGTGCTCCGGATCGTGGTCACGCAATTCGTTCAGGTAGTGGGCCACTTCGCGGAATTCATCGCGATGTTTTTCGGCCACGACGATAAGGCCCCTGGCGTGAGCGGCCACGGCGTAGGCGAGACCCCTCGTCAAGTGATCGTGGTTGAGCGCCCCGTACTGGTTCTCGATAACAAAACTGGTCCCATCGGCGCCGTCAGCGAGGATGTCAATGCGGCGCCCGCCGGCAGTAGGTACTTCGGCTCGACCGAGTGCGGCGAGGTCCACTTCAATGGCGGCACCAATGGCGTCCACTTGTTGGGCAAGGAGGGGTGTGAAGTCAGAGGCTTCGCCCTTCCAAGCATCTTTGAGCGTGCCAACGACGAGCTGGCCCATCGTGGAGGACGGTTCGCTAGTCACAAGTCGAGCGTATCGGGCTGACTTGAAGCGCGTAGTTAGAGGGTCTGAACGGCGGATCGTGCTTCTGCAAGAATGCGCGAGTGGATATCGACCCGACACTCTCGGTGGCCTTCACGATCGAGGCCAACCCCGGGTCCTACGCCCTACTGCTAGGGGCTGGTGTTTCCTACGGCGCAGTGCCTACGGCGTGGAAGATCCTCTCCACTTTGGTCGAGCAGCTTGCGGTTGCACAAGGAGTGACGACAAGCGACCCGATGGCCTGGTACCAAACAACTTACGGGAGGCCCCCCAACTACAGCGAAGTGCTCGCAGGTCTCTCGCCATCACCCGCCGGGCGAGTCGGACTTCTGCGCCCGTTCTTCGAGGGATCACCTGCAACCGGGGATGGCGTCGAAATCGAGGCACCTCAGCCCACCGAAGGTCATTACGCCATTGCACGGCTCATGAAGGCTGGATTCGTCAAAGTTGTTCTAACCACGAATTTTGACCGGCTTCTGGAACAAGCTCTCGCGTCAATCGGGGTTGCGCCTACGATTCTCTCGACACCTTCCGCGATGGCTGGCGCCCTGCCGTTACACCAACAAAGCGCGTGCATTATCAAAGTACACGGCGACTACCTTGAACCCTCCTTCCTAAACACGGGTGATGAGCTCTCCTCATACGACGGCGAGGTGAGCAACAAGATCGACCGGGTGCTCGACGACTACGGATTGATCGTGTGTGGTTGGTCGGCGACCTGGGACGTTGCCCTTCGACATGAGCTGGAAGCCCATAATCCTCGGCGCTATGCGAATTGTTGGGTTGAACCATCGGCGCCATCCGAGGCAGGCGCGCGGCTGATACAACTGCGCGACGCCACACTGGTAACTAAAACTTCGTCGGACTTCTTCACCGGTTTAGAGCAGTCGATAGTGAGTATTCGAAACGCAAACAAACCTCATCCCTTGTCGATTTCCGTTGCTGTGGCGAACGCGAAGCGCTTCATAGCCGCCGACGACCACATCAAGCTTCACGACTCACTCGCCCGATCGTTCGCCGATGCGGTGAGTCAGATAACTAAGGACTCTCTTGCTGCCAATGCCGTGAACTCTTGGATAGGAGCCATAGATCTCGTGGACAGCGCGATGGCCCTGTCGATGGCCTTCGTTGCGACCGTCTCCCAATGGGGCGGGCCAAAGGAAGATGATTTTTGGAAGTCGAGGCTGATGGAAATGAGTTTCCAGCCGCCTGTCGGCAACACCGATCTTTGGAATCTCGCTTACTACCCAGCCACTCTCGTGCTCTATACGGCAGGCGTTGGCATGTTGCTCGCCAACAAAATGGTGGAGCTTGAGTTACTTCTTCGCAGGAATATTCAGATTCAAACGTCGGACAAACCCGGCCCGCTGAACTCGGAGCTTTCAGCGAAGCGATCCTTGTCCTGCCTCGGAACTGAGAAGGAGTCGAGTCAGCACGTGTACGACGTCGTCGCCCCAATATTCCGAGAGCAACTTCTCGTGAGTGACGAGAGCGTAAGGGCTGCCTTCGACAGACTCGAACTTCTTATGATGTTGATTGCTTTCGACTGTCAAGCGAATTCCGAACTCGACGTCCGCTTTGCGTCAACAGGAATCATTCGGCGATTTGGCAGCTTCTACGTTGGAGCTGCGCTCCCGGTGTCGGAGTTGGAGCGACTGCGAGTCGATGGGATCCATCCGTGGATCGCTCTAGGGCTATTCGGAGGTAACAGCGATCGCTTTGAAGAGTTGCTCACAAGATTCAACGGCACCTTTTCGACCAGTGCCATGTACCCCGGAAAGTACTAGGAGGCCGACTTATGACTTAAGGTCGACCAATTCTGGGTAGCCAACGGAGCATGTCACGTCGGGCCTCTGATTCGAACCCGCACGTGGTAAGCATCGAGCTTGAGGGGCGACCCGTTGCACGGCGTGCTCAGGCAAGAGGGTCTGCCCCCACTCTTCCTGACATCCCTATTGCACGGCGAGTCCGCGCTGGAAGGATGTCCCCATGCCCAAGAGATTCCCAAAGGAGTTCAAGGACGATGTCGTCCGGGTGGCCCGCAGCGGCAAGCTCACGCACGAGGAGATCGCCCACGATTTCAACATCTCGTTGTCGTCGCTCAAGCGCTGGCTGCACCAGGCGGACGTCGATGACGGCCTGAAAGACGGCCTGACGACGACGGAACAAGAGGAGGTTGTCCGGCTTCGTCGTGACGTGCGTCGACTGACGATGGAGAACGAGATCCTGCGTCGCGCCGCCGCCTACTTCGCCAAGGACGCCCTCCCAAAATGAAGTTCCCGCTGGTCCGAGAGCTGGCCGACGAGGGGTTCCCCGTCGCGCTGACCTGCGGGGTGCTCGGCTTTGCGCGCCAGTCCTTCTACGAGTGGCAGAGCGATCCGATCTCGCAACGTGACTGGCAGGACGCCCACCTGGTCAACGAGCTGTTCGACCTGCACGCAGAGGATCCGCCCTTCGGCTACCGCTTCCTCGCCGACGAGCTCAAGGATCGGGGCCACCGGGTCGGCGAGAACCGGGTGCACCGGATCTGCCGAGAGCACCGGATCTGGTCCACCACCACGAAGAAGGGCAAGAAGGTCGCCGGCAAGACCCCCGGGCCCGCCGTCAGTGACGACCTCGTCCAGCGTGACTTCCGCGCGCCGGCGCCCGACGTGCTCTGGTTGACCGACTTCACCGAGCACCCCACGGCTTGGATTCCAGCGGTCGTTGCAACACTCTCAAGAATGGAGAGTCGTTGTTATGTCACCCAAGCTTGGTCGAAGTCATCGTTGGGATGATGACACGCGAAGAGTGTTCTTCCTGCTCGTCGACAAAGGCTCATCTGTTCGAGCGGCGGCATCGTCGTTAGGCATCAGTGTCGACCTCGCCTACAAGTGGCGCCACGATTCGGGTATCGCTGCGAAGCGCTTGCCCAACCGTGTGTACACCGACGTGGACAGGGCCGAGTTCTTTCGTCGATTGACCATAAATCGTAACGTGACCGCGGTGGCGCGCGAGATGGGTTTTGTGAGAGTCACCTGCTTCAAATGGGTACACGAGGCTGGCATATTCATCAGTCGCGACTCCGAGGAGCGAAAGGCGGCGTTCTTCGCTCTGCGGGCGGAGGGGGTGTCCGGGGCCGAGGCGGCGCGACAGTTGAAGATCCATTCGCGTCAATCACTCGACTGGGACCAGGGCGTGCGCCAGGTCGCCGGCGGTCGCCTCTACCCTGACGGACGAACTGTCCTTTACAACCGAACGTCGCAGGGGAAGATGCAAGCCACCACGAGTGCCTATCTCAATTCACAGGTGACCATTAGCGAACTCGAGCGCACCATCAGCTCGAGGTATTTGAATCTCGCCCAACGTGAAGTCATTCATGATCGACGTGCTCAAGGTGCATCAATTCGCCTGATCGCTCGAGAATTGGGACGCAGTCCCTCGACCATCAGCCGCGAGATTGCCCGAAATTCCACCGACAACGTCGGATACCTTCCCTACAGCGCCCAGCGCATCGCCGCCGCGCGTCGTCCGCGACCCAAGAATTGCAAGCTCTTGGACGAGGGACCGCTTCGTGACTACGTCGCCCAGCGCCTGGCGAAACGTTGGTCGCCCGAGCAGATCTCTCGGCGGATGGTGAAGGACCATCCCAACAACGAAGATATGCGCGTGGCGACCGAAACCATCTACCAGGCGATCTACGTGCACGCTCGTGGAGCGTTGAAGAGAGAGCTCGTCTCATCGCTCCGGCGCGGCGGGGTCGAGCGCCAACCTCGAAAGTCGCCCAGCCAGCGGACCAGTCGCTTCGTGTCACCGATGGCCTCCATATCCGAACGCGACCCCGTCGTTGAGCTGCGTCTCGTCCCCGGTCACTGGGAGGGTGACCTCATTGTGGGATCACAACATCGCTCCGCCATTGCCACCATGGTGGAGCGATCATCATGCTTTACTCTTCTCACGCATCTCGACGGCGACCACAACGCGAAGACTGTCCGGGAGAGTCTCTCTCGAGAAGTGCAGAAGCTCCCACGACTACTGCGTCAGACGCTGACGTGGGATCAAAGAACTGAAATGGCGGAGCACGCCAGGTTCGCCATTGCGACTGACATGAAGGTCTACTTCTGCGATCCTGCGAGTCCGTGGCAACGGGGAAGCAATGAGAACACGAATGGACTTCTCCGACAGTATTTCCCCAAGGGCACTGACCTCTCTCAGTTCACGGAGGAGCAGATTGAAGAAGTCGCGGATGAACTCAACAATCGTCCGCGCAAAGTACTCAACTGGGAAAGCCCCGCCGAACGATTGCATGCTTTACTTGGCGCAGGGAACTAGGTCGTGTTGCAACGACCGCTGGAATCCAAGCGGCGACCGGCAAGCTCTACCTCGCGTCTCTCAAGGACGTCTTTTCCAACCGCATCGTCGGCTACGCCCTCAGCGCTCGTACCACCGCGGAGCTGGCGTGTGCCGCCCTGCGCCACGCACTGGCTCGACGCAACCCGCAAGGGACTGTCATCGTCCACTCCGACCGCGGTGGCCCCTTCCGCTCGCGGTCCTTCCAGCGGCTGCTCTCGATGAACGGGCTCGAGGGCTCCATGGGTCGCGTGGCCTCGGCCGCGGACAACGCCGCCATGGAGTCCTTCCACTCGCAGCTCCAGAAGAACGTGCTCGATCAGCGACGCGTCTGGGAGAGCCGCGCACAGCTCCACCTCGCCATCGTCACCTGGATCGAGCACACCTACAACAACCGCCGCCGTCAGCGTCGTCTCGGCAAGCTCACGCCAGTCGAGTTCGAGCTGGCCTTCGCCGTCACTCAGGCGGCATGATGTTCACAACCGGTGTCAGGGGAACTGGGGGCAGACCCAGACGTCACACGCAAGGAGTGACAGGTTCAAGTCCTTTACGGCCCACTTTACGGCCCACTTTGTACGACCTACTTGACCGACATCAAGACGAGGCCAGCCTTCCCATGTCCCATTCCTACACATTGCGCCATGCGAATCGGGACGGGTAAGGGAGACGCGAATCACCATTCTTCGAGCGCTTTCAGCCTGGCTTCCTCGAATTGTCGGCTCAACGAACCCCACCTGATTCGTGAAACAGTCCCGAGCGATACAACCGCCCCCATTGTCGGCAGATTCCGCAGCCACCGGAAAGGAAAGGTGACTAATATGATCAGAATTATATAGTATTCACTAGAAACGGTCTTTCGAATGGGGATACGAGTCTAAAAGAGCAGAGGAGAGTGCTGTGACGGAGTGGGGATTTGAGACGCGCCAGGTCCACGCGGGCGCGGTGCCCGACGCGACAACGGGGGCCCGAGCCGTGCCGATTTACCAGACCACGAGCTACGTCTTTCGCGACACCGATCACGCGGCCGCTCTCTTCGGCCTCGCGGAGCTGGGCAACATCTATACCCGCATCATGAACCCGACGCAAAACGTGTTTGAGGAGCGGATGGCGTCGTTGGAGGGCGGTGTCGCGGCATTGGCTCTGGCGTCCGGCCAGGCTGCGGAGACTGTCGCGTTGCTCAACCTCGCGGAAAACGGCGGCCATATCGTCTCATCGGCGTCGCTCTACGGAGGCACCTACAACCTTCTCCATCACACGCTGCCGAAGCTGGGAATCGAGACGACCTTCGTCGACGACCCCGACGACCTTGCGGCGTGGGCCGCTGCGGTGCGGCCCAATACGAAGGCCTTTTACGCCGAAACTCTGGGTAACCCGAAGGGTGACGTGCTCGACATTGAGGGAGTGGCCGCGGTGGCTCACGGGCACAAGATTCCCCTGGTCGTGGACAACACCTTGGCGACCCCCTACCTCGCCCGTCCATTAGAACACGGGGCGGACATCGTGGTGCACTCCGCGACCAAGTTCATCGGCGGGCACGGCACGTCGATCGGGGGAGTCATCGTCGACGGCGGATCCTTCGACTACGAGAACAGCGGCCGGTTCCCGAGCTTCACCGAGCCCGACCCGAGTTACCACGGGCTGGTCTTCGGCCAGTTGCCCACGTCGCTCTTCCCCGCGCGCTTCGTCCTGAAGGCTCGTCTGCAATACCTGCGCGACCTCGGTCCGGCGGTGGCCCCACTCAACTCGTTCCTCTTCCTTCAGGGTCTCGAGACCCTTAGCCTGCGAATGGAGCGCCACGTGACGAACGCCACGGCGGTCGCCAACTGGCTCGAGTTTCGTCCCGACGTGAAGTGGGTTGCCTATCCGGGCCTCGCGTCGAGCCCGTGGAACGAGCGGCGCCTGCGCTACCTGCCCAAGGGAGGTGGCGCGATCATTGCCTTCGGGATCGACGGCGGTGCTCCCGCGGGCCGTCGCTTCATCGAGGGACTCGGGCTGTTCAGCCACCTGGCCAACGTCGGAGACGTTCGAAGCCTGGCCATCCACCCCGCGTCGACCACGCACTCCCAGCTCACCGAAGCTGAACAGGTCTCGACCGGGGTCAGCCCCGACCTCGTGCGCCTTTCGGTGGGGATTGAGTCGATCGAGGACATCTTGGCCGACCTCGAAGCGGGCTTTACGGCGGCCCACCAGGCGTGAGCGAGGGGGCGCGGACGTTCTGGCGTCCGGCCGACCACCCCGGAAATCGGAAGTTCGCGACGTTCACGTGGGGCGGCGCGGGCCTCGAGCTCGAAGGCGGTGGTCGACTCGAGGAGGTGACGGTCGCCTACGAGACGTGGGGCACCCTCGACGCCCGACACTCCAACGCCGTCCTCGTCCTGCACGCCCTGACCGGCGATTCTCACGCTGCGGGCGAGGCGGGCCCCGGCCACCCGACGCCGGGTTGGTGGGACCCGCTCATCGGGCCCGGCCGACCCCTCGACACCGACCGTTTCTTCGTGGTGTGCTCCAACGTGCTGGGTGGCTGTCAGGGCACAACCGGTCCGTCGTCACTCCGGCCCGACGGTCGACCGTACGGTTCGCGTTTCCCCGTCATCACGATCCGCGACCAGGTCGCCGTGGAGGTCGCGCTCGCCGACCACCTGGGCATCGAGTCCTGGGCGGCCGCGGTCGGCGGGTCGATGGGGGGCATGCGCGCACTCGAGTGGGTGGTGTCGTACTCCGAACGTGTCGACCGGGCGATCGTGGTCGCGGTGGGCGCCGCCGGCACCGCCGATCAGATCGCCCTGTGCTCGTTGCAGGTGCGAGCCATCCGCGCCGATCCGCGCTTCGCCGGTGGCGACTACTACGACGATCTGACTGGACCGAGCGTCGGGCTGTCGATCGCCCGGGGCATCGGGCAGTTCAGCTACCGCACGTGGACCGAATTCGAAAGCCGATTCGGACGCGAGCCTCAGTCTGACGAGGCCGTCCTCGAGCGGGGTCGCTATGCCATCGAGTCGTACCTGGGCCATCAGGGAGAGAAGCTGGCCCTTCGATTTGATCCCAACAGCTACATCGTGCTCAGCGAGGCGATGAACCACCACGACGTGGGACGTGGTCGTGGAGGAGTGGCGGCAGCGCTCAAAGGCGTTCGTGTCCCGGTGACCGTCGCGGGCGTTTCGTCCGATCGGCTCTATCCCCGCGAGCTGCAAGAGGAGCTGGGCCGACTCATCCCTCGAGCAGGTCGGCCGGCGGTCATCGCCTCGCCGGCGGGTCACGACGGCTTCTTGCTAGAGACCGAGCAGGTCGGAGAGATCATTCGAACGGCCCTAAAACGGCCGACAAAGGCCGCGCCGGAATTCATCAACAGCGCCTCTTGGCTTCGCTGACACACCTTCTTGACCTTCGCTCTAACTCGTTCGCGAGTGATTGATTGTCCTTAGAAGGTTCCTCATACTTGGGTGTTGAATCGCGAAACCATCATTGAAGTGCAATTCTCAACTCGCGGGGATATGAGTTCAGGTGGCGGGCTATCCGCGGGATTCAAGGCCGAAATCTCTTGAAGTGCGAGTTAGCCACTTTCGGGGCAGATTCTGATGGCGCTTTGACTGTCACTAAGCGACCGAGCAATCTCAAAACGGTTAGGACACATCGACCACAATTGGCAAATCCCGACTGTTGCTGCAGGTTCGCGCGAGCGAACCGGTGAAGTCGTAGGGCGCACTGGTTGATCTTCCAGCGACAATCAGGTTAGATCGATAGTAATCCGCAATTCGAAGAACCTCTGCGACGGGATCTCCCCGCACGTGACTGAATGTGATGTTGACACCGAAGCGGGCTGCGTGCTGTTGCACCTGGTACCGCAAACCTTCAAGACGTTTGGGATCGTCCGATGCGGCTACAACATTGGTCGACGGCTGAACCGGTTGATCGAGCCGTGCTTTGAAGCTATCTGCAGGGCCTACGAGCACTGCCACGATAGAGCTCGCGAGATGCGGTGCCTCTGCACACTCCCAACGAAATGCATTCCATGATTCCTTGGAGCCGTTCAGCCCAACTACGATGACCCGGGCATTGGACGCGGCCGCTGACCCCCTGACAAGAACTCGACAGGAGTGGCCGTCCACTTCGATCATGTCAGTGGGGACGTCGCTCTGGGAATCCGTGGCCTCGGCCGATAATGATCGCCATCAACCCGCGATCCGTTCTCTCGTGTTTGTGCCGGAGTCGGTGGGTTCAGGAGGGGCCCAAACCTTTCTTCGACGGTCGGTGGACCTTCTCGAAGAAGACTTCTATACCTTTGAGGTCATGCAGACAGCAGCGTCTTACGGAGATGGCAAGGCAGATCTTCCGCAGCTCCGTTGTCGAGATGTCGAGGATGGCTACCGGTGCGAGATAGTAGAAGGGGCTATGGCGCGTCCGTGTCGACACTGGTCGACGGAAGACCATTCGGGTTTCTTGGGTTTGAAACCTTGATGTGCACTGTCGACTGCCCTGGATCTTCAGCCACTTCGGTCCCGAAGAACTCGAGTCGCTCAACTGAGACGCCGCCCATCAAGGGGCGAGATCAGGCGTAAGAGGCCGTTCGTCAAACCGAATCAAGCCTTCTTCCGCATTGCTCTAGGGATAGCATCTTCCACCTTCCTCAGTAGCTCGCTGCTCGTCCATGAATGACGCAACGTGATAAAGTGAACAGAGATTAAAATAGCCGTAAATGGAGATGGTGTCAATAGCGTTCGCAGGACGACGTCGTCGGTGACGACCCTTCGAATGAAAGGCCTTACGACCAATGCCTGAATCTCGATTCGGTGGGAGCTTTTTGGTTTCGCAAGATGTGCGAACAGATTCGAGTTGCAACTATCCCACGAAGAATCTTGAGGGACCAACATCTGTCGTTGAGATGCCGAATCCAATCAGTGGCTTCGTAGGCGCGTGCAGTCAGGGAGCGGCATGACAACGATTGGAATACTCGGCGGAACAGGTCCTGCTGGACGCGGTGTGGCCATGCGATTAGCGAATTCGGGCCGTAACGTTGTTCTAGGATCTCGCGACTTTGAGCGGGCGCAAGAGGTCGCTCGCGGCCTGTTACCTCGTGGCAAAGGCACCATTACCGGGGCGACGAATGAAGAGGCTGCGCTCTGCAAAACGGTTGTTGTGGCTACTCCGTGGGAGTCGGCGGTTGGCATGGTGCGCTCGCTCAGGAGCCAGCTCGCCGGTAAGACGGTGGTCTCAATGGTCAACGCTCTTGTCCGTGAGGGACGCGAAATTGTTCCGCTGTATTCGCCTCGTGGCTCGATGGCCGCGCAAATCGCTTTCACATTGCCCGATAGCAGGATTGTCGGCGCATTTCACCATCTGCCCGCCGCAATGATGGAAGATCAAGATAGCGATCTCGATGCGGACGTCGTGATCTTCTCTGACCATGCAGATGATCGGCAGAGGATCGCTGAACTCGTGGATGAGATGGACGGTTTACGTGCTCTCATTGCAGGCTCGATGTCGCTAGCGGGCTCGATTGAGGCCTTCACCGCCGCGTGCGTAAGCATAAACATGCGCTATAAGTCCCAGAGCTACATGAAACTAAATGTTGTGGCGGCAAACTCGTAGAACTCGCCCTAGCCCAGCGATCGGCCGCCGTCCACCAGGATGCAGGTGCCTGTGACGTAGGACGAGGCGTCACTGGCGAGAAAGACGGCGACCGCGGCACACTCCTCGAGCTGTCCCAAGCGACCGAGCGGAATCCTTCGTTGGACGAGGTCTTCTATGAACTCCGGATCCATGCCCTCATTCATCTCCGTGGGAAAGAAGCCGGGCGCGATGGCATTGACGCGGATGCCCTTGCGGCTGCCCCACTGCTGTGCCAAGTCCTCGGTCAAGCCCAGTAGCGCTGCCTTGCTCGACTTGTACGCAGCCTGCGGGATACCCAACGAAGTGAAGGCCACCGCGCTGCTGATATTAATGATGTTCGAGCCGCGCGTCATCACCCGAGCGCACGCTTGAGCCATCCAGTACGAACCCATGAGATTGGTGTCGACAACCGCACGGAATTGCTCGGGCGTCTCTCGACTTGCGGGGACGACCGATGACACCCCCGCGCAGTTGATGAGAATGTCGAGCCTTCCCCACTTCTTCATCGTCTCTTCAGCGAGGTGGCGGCACTGCTTGGGAACGGTCACATCGGTGGTCACGGCGATCGACTGCCGCCCCATCACCTCTATCCGAGACCGTGTCTCCTCGAGACGGTCAAGACGGCGAGCACCGAGGGCAACGTCGGCGCCGGCTTCGGCGAGGGCGATGGCGAAGGCAACACCCAGTCCGGAGGACGCGCCGGTTACAACTGCGACCTTCGAGGTGAGGCGAAATCGGTCTAAGACCGTCATGGATCTCCTTCCGTCAGGCC
>Ga0075017_100001406_pt1 | contig 14649 bp, 12 predicted proteins | sample AleBraG_ABR_2012_FD_71475 | JGI IMG/M metagenome (GOLD analysis project Ga0075017, IMG submission 71475) | Freshwater sediment microbial communities in response to fracking from Pennsylvania, USA - Alex Branch Run_MetaG_ABR_2012 | ecosystem: Environmental > Aquatic > Freshwater > Creek >... | reverse complement strand
AGCCAGTTCGTGCACGAATCCGAGCTGCTCGCCTTCGAGGCCGAGGGCATCTCCGACCGTCGCGAGGCAGCCAAGGCCGCCACGAAGGGCCTGGACTCCAAGCTGTCCAAGATCAAGAAGTCCCGTGCCCCGCGCCCGGTGGACAAGATCATCACCGAGATTTACGGCGGCCTGCACGTGAAGGACGTGCTGTGCCGCGTCGAGTCGCTGAGCAAGTCCTACGGTGACCGCACCCTCTTCGGTGACCTCAGCTTTGAGATCCGCCGCGGCAACCGGATCGTGGTGCTGGGCGCCAACGGTTCCGGCAAGTCCACGCTGCTGCGCGCCCTGACGGGGGAGGAGCCCGCCGATTCCGGCTACGTCACCTGGGCCAAGGGCGGCGGGCTGGTCTCCTACAACCAGATCCTGGCAGACCTGGACCCCGAGGACACCGTCACCCACGCCGTCAACGCCATGCCCGAGAGCCTGGCCCTGACCGCCACGAAGAAGTCCGTGAACCGCTTCCTGGCCATGTTCCAGTTCTCCGAGGCCGATTTGAAGCAGCGCATCGGCAACCTCTCCGGTGGCCAGCGCGCCCGTGTGGCCATGGCCCAGTGCCTGCTCTCCGGCGCCTCCGTACTGGTGCTCGATGAGCCCACCAACCACCTGGACATGTCCAGCACCCAGGTCATGGAGCGGGCCCTGCTGCATTTCCCCGGCGCCGTCCTGGTGGTCAGCCACGACCGCTTCTTCACCGACAAGATCGCCAACCGCCGCCTTGTCTTCAATGCTGACGCGCCCGGCGTTGTGGAGGTTCGCGGCGGCTAGCCCCCGTGCCGTCACCTTAGCCGACGGTGACTATGGGAACCCGGGGGTGTCAAGGATGGTGCGCATCGCCTCCAACCACGGCCGCAGGGGCGCCTTGGTCAGGGGTACCCCGTCAAAGTGTGAACGCACCATCATCCGCAGCAGGGCCGCCAGAATGTCCGCGATCGCGGCAGCATTTGGATCATTGCCGAGCCACACCAGCGCTGCGTGGCGCATTTGAACCGCCAGCGACTCCGCAGCCTCTGCGGCATAGCGGCTGACGGCCGGGACGCCCATCAGGGACAGGCGGAGTGCACGGCGCTTGTCGTCGCTCGGCTGGGCCAGCTCGCCGTCCTGCCAGTTGATGGCCCTCTCAAGTGCGCCGAGCGGGCCCAGCTCCCTAGGCTGCTCCACGAATCTGGCCGGGATTTCCCGCAGGGCCCACGTTGAAAAGAGCACGCCTTCCTTGGTGCGGAAATAGCGGTACACCGTACGTGGGGAAACCCCTGCCTCGTCGGCGATCTGCTCCACCGTGGTGCCGGCCAGCCCCTGTTCTTCAAAGAGGCGGACCCCTGCGTCCTGGATGGTGCGGTAGCTGCGGATCTTCTTGCGTGCACGCAACCCGGATCCGGCCTCCACGGCACTAGCTGTAGTTTCCTTCGTCTCGGTCATGCCACCATTCTTCCCTGTGCCCGGGCCCGGTTCAGCGGTATTGGCGACAGTTGGCCGGAAGGTTAACAAGTGTTCAAGAGAAAGTGGCAGTAATGACATTTGTCGTTCATGCCACGCCAACAGGCTTGACCCATGTTGAAAACACCGACTGCCGTCCAGGGTGCCGATTGGGCCATCAATCTGCGTCTCCTCCTCCCCGCCACCGCACGGCTGGGCAATATCTACCGATCCGCCGCGCCCGACTGGCGCACCCCTGACCTGGCAACGCCCCCGGGCCAGATGCTGTGGATCGACTTGCGTGCCGTCAGCGAATACCGCGGGCTGGGCAACGTCCCGCAGGGCTGGGACCACCTTGCCCTCGACGTCATGGCCGCGCAGTCGGGCTCCCGGGCCACCGTCGAAACAGGCATGGCCGAGCTGGCCTCGGGCGAAATCAGCTTCGGCACCATCTACTGCGGGTTGCTGAACACGGCCGGGGCCATGTTCGCCGAGGCCGTTACCGCCATTGCCCGCAGCGAGGGTGACACCGTCATCGCTTGCACCGCAGGGCGTGACAGGACAGGGGTTCTCAGTACCCTGCTCCTCAGCCTGGCAGGAACTTCCCACGAGCACATCGTTGCCGACTACCTCCGCACCAACAACGCAGCGACGGCACTCAACAGCCTGGTACCGACAGGAACCGCCCTGGACCTCACAGTGCGTGCGGCGGACATCGAGATGGCCCTTGCCCACCTGGGCAACCTGGGCGGGGCCCGCCGCTACCTGCTCGACGCCGGGTTGGCCCCGGAACACCTCAACGCCTTCCTTCCCGCCTCACCACTTCACGCATAGAAAGCCACAACCATGAACAAAATCCTCAAAAAGGCGGCGCTTGGCGCTGCCGCAGCAAGCCTTGTCCTTGCCCTTGGCGCCTGCGGCACCACAACCATCGCAGCCAGTGGACAGATCGGTGCCGCCGGCGAGCCCAAGGACGGCGGAACCATCACCTTCGGCCTTGACCGCGATGTGGCGACCCTTGACCCGGCCAAGAGCGCCATCACCTCCCAGCCCACCCTCGCCGTCGCCAACGCACTCTTTGACCCGCTCATGGCCTACGGTCCGGACGGCTCGGTGGAGCCCTACTTGGCGAAGTCTTTCGAGGCCATGGACGCCACCCAGACCAAGTGGCTGCTCAAGCTGCACGACGGCGTGAAATTTACCGATGGCAGCCCCTTGAACGCCGCCGCCGTGGTCAGCTACATGGAACACTTGGCCAAGAAGGAGACAGCGTGCAGCTGCCGCGGTGACGTGCTCAAGATCAGCAAGTCCGAGGCAGTGAACGAGACCGACGTCGAATTCACGCTGGCCGCGCCCAACGCCGCCTTCCCCAAGGGCTTCACCCGGCAGATGGGCTACATCGCCTCAACCACCGCCAAGGACGCTTTCGGCTTCCCGATCGGCAGCGGCCCTTACCAGGTCAAGGACTACAAGTCCGGGGATGCGATCACGATGGCCCGCAACGAAAACTACTGGGGCAAGAAGGCCCACGCAGACACCATCGTCTTCAAGAGCCTCCCCGACACCGATTCGCGGTACCAGAGCCTGGTCTCGGGCGCGGCGGACATCATCTGGACCGAAAGTGCCAGCCAGTTCAACCAGGCCGAGCTCGACGGCATGGACCGCTCCACGGCCACCACGGGAACCTCACTGGGCGTCTTCAACAGCCGGACCGCACCGTTTGACAACCCCGCGGCACGCAAGGCAGTCTCGATGGCCATCGACCCCGGCGCCCTGCTGAAGGTTGTCAACGAAGGCACAGGCGTTGTCGCGGCCGGACCCATCACCTCAACGTCGTCCTATGAGGCAACCGCCAAGGCCCCCGGGCACGACACCAAGGAGGCGGCCAGGATCGCGGCATCCCTGCCCACCCCGCTCAGTTTTGAATACCTGACCGACGGCCGGCCTCAATCGCAGGCCCGGGCGGTGGCCATCCAGCAGATGTTGGCCGAGGTCGGCATCACCATGACCATCAAGGCCACCGACCTATCGCAATTCGGTGCGGCCCTGGTCTCCGGCAATTTCCAGATGGTAGATTTCACCACCTCCCTCTTCGGCGACACCGAAAATGCCTTCACCTCGATGTACCCCTCCGATGGGCTGGCCAACTTCAGTGGCTACAAGAACGCCACCGTTGACACGCTTGTGGCCGAGTCGAAGGCGGAGCCCGATGCCGCCAAGCGCGGCCTGCTCTACAATCAGATTGCCGAGCGCGGCTTCCAGGATGTGCCGTTCACGTTCTACACCGAGAACCTCGACGGCTTCATCCTGGACCCGAAGCGAATCGGCGGGGTTGCCGATGTCTCAAGCTGGAGCCTGGTTTCCATCCGGCCCAGCGACTTCTGGAGCCCGGCGTCTTGATCTCCTGGATGGTGCGGCGGGCAGGGCGGGCCTTGTGCGTGCTCTTCCTGGTCGCACTGGCAACCATGTCCCTGCCCCTGCTGCTGCCGGGCTCTGCCGCCGTGGCCGTGCTCGGAACCAACGTCTCGGCCGCCGAGCTGGCTGCCTTCACCTCGATGCACCACCTTGACGCCAACCCGTTGGAACGCCTGTGGATGTGGGTCACCGGCGTGCTGCACGGGGACCTGGGCACCTCGATTGTTAGCGGCGCATCCGTGGCCGGCGAGCTCCAGGCACGGCTGCCCATCACGGTCGAACTGGTGGTGCTGTCACAACTGCTCGCCATACTGCTGGCGATCCCGGTGGCGCTGCGCGCCGCCTGGCGCCCGGGATCCCTGCTGGACCGGCTCTCCGCGGGGTTGTCGTTCGTGCTCCTGTCCATTCCCGGCTTCGTCCTTGGACTGGCACTGATCTTCCTCTTCGCCGTGCAACTGCGCATCCTTCCAGCCACCGGCTGGGTGGGCTTCGCGCAGGACCCGGTGGGACATGTGCAACACCTGATCCTCCCGGTCCTCACGCTCTCCCTGGGCGAGGCCGCCGTCTATCTGAGGGCGCTGCGGGCCAATGCAGGGGAGATCCTGGTCGAGAACTACATCCATGCGGCACGCAGCCGCGGCATGGCGCCGGGACGGATCCTGCGCACCCGGGTCCTGAGGTCAGCATCATTGCCGCTAGTCACGATCGTGGGGATCAACATCGGCGCCTCCTTCGGCGGGGCCCTGATCGTCGAGACGCTGTTCGCGATCCCCGGGATTGGGCGCCTACTCAGTTCCTCCATTGCCGTCCGCGACTACCCGGTCATTGAAAGCCTGGCGATCATTGCCGCGCTCGCCGTGGTGGTGGCCACCGTGGCCGTGGACCTGAGCTACCGCATCATCGACCCTAGGATTTCCCATGCCGCAAATAACTAGTGCCCTGGCGACAGGGACGACGGCGCCGCCAACGAGCCCCGCCCCCGCCCTCAAAAGGCGCAGCCGCACCACAGGGGAAAGACTGCAGACAGTGCTGTTTATCGCATCACTTGGCTGGCTTGCCTTGCTGCTTGTGCTCATGTTCGTGTCCATGGCAACGCCGTGGCTGGACCCGTTCCAGCAGGACTTTGGCGCCACCAAACAGGCCCCGGGCTTCGCACACCCCTTCGGGACCGACGCCAACGGCCGGGATGTCCTGGCCCGCACCGTGGCCGGGGCGCAAAACTCCTTCACCGTCGCCGCCATCACGCTGGTGGTCGGCGCCGTCACGGGCAGCGTGATCGGGATTGTGTGCGGCTACTTCCGCGGCTGGTTCGACAGCGTGGTGGGTCTGGCCCTGGACACGCTCATGGCGTTCCCCGCCCTGATGCTGATCATCTTGCTGGTGAGCTTCAGGGGCCCCAGCCTCTGGACCATTGGCGGGGCCATCGGGCTGCTCATGATCCCCTCCTTTGCCAGGGTCACCCGCTCCATTACCCTGAGCGTGCGCAGCAGGGAATATGTCCAGGCGGCGGTGCTCATTGACACGCCGACACCGCGGATCCTGCTGACAGCCGTGCTGCCCGCCGTCGCGCCGGTACTTGTCGCCTACGCCTTCACGGCCGTCACGGTGGGAATCGTGGCCGAAGGCTCCATGAGCTTCCTCGGCTACGGGCTGGCTGCCCCCGCCCCGTCATGGGGCGGCATTATCGCCGAAGGCCGGACAGCACTGGCCCAGGCACCCTGGATCACCCTGGCGCCGGCCGCAACACTCACCATCACCGTTTTGGCCATCAATGTCATCGGTGAACGATTCAAGGAGAAGCGCAAATGAGTCTGGCCCTTACCGCCCCGGCAATCCCCGTGCATGCTGTGCCGGCGGTGTCCGTGCAGGAACTGAGCCTTGGCTTCGAGAGCAACGGCAAGATGACCCATGTGCTCGAAGGAGTGAGCTTTGAGCTGGCCCAGGGCGAGTGCCTGGCGATCGTGGGTGAATCGGGATCAGGGAAATCCGTGCTCGGGCGGACCATCCTGGGTGTGGGATCCCAGCCGAACTCCGAACACTCACAAGGGGCCGTATTGCTGTCAGGCGATGACCAGCTCACCGCTAGTGCACAGGAGCGCCGCTCGCGGGCGGGGACACGAGTTGCCATGATCTACCAGGACCCCATGACCTCGCTCAACCCGACGGTGCGCATATGGAAGCAAGTCATCGAATCGATCAGCAACCGCCGCCGCCTGTCCCGTCGGGAAGGGCGGGCGAAGGCCGTGGAAATGCTGCGGGCAGTTGGCGTGCCCGATCCCGAACGGCGGATCGACGCCTACCCCCACGAGTTTTCCGGTGGGATGATGCAGCGGGTGGGCATCGCCGCGGCAATTGCGGGGAACCCCGATGTCTTGATAGCCGATGAGCCCACCACTGCACTGGATGTCACCGTGCAGCGCAAGGTGCTGGACCTGTTGGACCGCATCCGCCGCGACTCCGGCATGTCAATGATCCTCATCACCCATGACCTGGGTCTGCTGACGGGCCGGGCGGACCGCACCATGGTCCTCTACGCCGGCAGGGTCCTGGAAATTGGGCCAACCGAGCGTATCACCACCGCCCCGGCACACCCCTACACGCAACGGCTGCTGGCTGCGATTCCCAACGTCAGTGGCACCCTGCGTCGAGAACTGCCCGCGCTCGACGGCGGGCTGCCACCGCTGGATCGGCCCCGGACAGGGTGCCCCTTCGCGAGCCGTTGCGAAATCGCCATGCCACAGTGCCACACCGAACGCCCACCCGCTGTGCAACTTGCCCCCGACCATATTGCCCATTGCTGGGCAGCCGCCGACCCTGCTGAAGGAACTGCGCCATGAGAACCACCAGCCTGCCTGAAAAGACACCTTCCGGGATGGGGCCTGTCGACGGGGAAGCATTTGTCACCATCCGTGGCATGGAAGTGCAATTCCGCGGGCCCAAGGGCACCGTCCATGCGGTCGACGGCATCGATCTTGATATCAGGAAGGGCTCGGTCCTGGCCCTAGTGGGGGAGTCCGGTTCAGGGAAATCAACCATCGCCAAGGCACTCGTGGGACTCGTCGCCCGCAGCGGCGGCACTGTCAGTGTGGGGGGAGTTGAGCAGGCCCCGGAACGCAGGAACAGGCCAAGGCAGTCACGCGCCGCACTCCAGATGGTCTTCCAAAACCCCGTCTCATCGCTGAACCCCTACCAAAAGGTGGCCACGATTGTTGCCGAGCCGCTGCGCGTGGCGAAAGTCCCGGCGGACAGCCGCGTCAAACGGGTCAGGGAATTGCTGGGGGCCGTGGGGTTGGACGTGGACTCGATCCTGGACAAGCGGCCCGGAGAAATCTCCGGCGGCCAAGCCCAACGCGTTTCAATTGCCCGGGCGCTGGCCGCCGCACCCGAGCTTCTCATCGCCGACGAATCAGTCTCCGCACTTGATGTCTCTGTACAGGCCACCGTGCTCAATGTGCTGCGGCGGCTCAGCGTGGAAGGCGGCCTGAGCATGCTGTTCATCTCCCACGACCTCGGCGTGGTCCGCACCGTCAGCGACGACATTGCCGTCCTGCACCTCGGACAACTCTGCGAGGTGGGGCCCAGTGAAGCCGTCCTGGCAGCGCCCGCGCATCCCTATACGGCAGCCCTTCGCGCCGCCGTACCGGAGCCCGGCATCCCGCTCGGCGAGGCGAAGCACACCGATGCCGAGCCGCCATCCCCACTGAGTCCGCCCAGCGGTTGTTCCTTCAGGGAACGTTGCCTGTACGCCACCGCGGTGTGCGCCGAACTCCGTCCCGCCCTGACCGAGCTGGGTGGTGGCAGGCGCGTGGCCTGCCACCACCCGCTTATACCCGCAGCCCACGACACCGCCCACGAGGCACACGCCAAGGAGAACTCCGCATGACCGTTGACCTGACAGCCGCCCCCTTTTCGCTCGACCCCGACGGCGTCGCCTGGGTCCAGGACACCTTGGGAAACCTGAGCCTGGAGGCGAAGGTGGGCCAGCTATTCATCGCCCACGGTGAACTGGATGATGACAGCGTTGACCTGGTGGCACGGCTGAAACTTGGCGGCGTGCGGCTTGCCGCCGGACCGGCCCGCACTGTCCGCAACACCGTTGACCGACTCAAGGCCGCCCTGTCCATCCCGCCCCTCATTGCGGCGAACCTGGAATCCGGCGGGGACGGGGCGTCCAGCGATGGAACCGCCGTCGCCGCACCCCTGCAGTGTGTGGCAACCTCGGATGTCGACTCGGCCCGGCTGCTTGGCGAGATTTGCGCCAGGGAAGGGACGGCTGTGGGGTGCAACTGGGCGTTCTCGCCGGTGGCCGACATCCACTTCAATTGGCGCAATGCCGTTGCCTCGACACGATCCTTTGGAGCCGACGCCGAAACGGTTTTGGCGTACTCCCGGGCCTTCCTGGAAGGTGCAGGGCAGGGGGCGGATTTCGGGCGGCTGGCACTTACAGCCAAGCACTTCCCCGGCGACGGCGTGGATGACCGCGACCAGCATGTGGTGACCAGCGTCAACACCCAGACACCAGCGCAATGGCGCGCCAGTTTTGGGAAAGTCTATGCAGGCCTCATCGCGGACGGCATTGCCACGATCATGGTGGGCCACATTGCCCTGCCCGCGCTAACCCGGGAGCTTGCTGGGGAAGATGCCCCCATCCTGCCCGCCACACTCGCCCCGGAACTGCTCACGGGCCTGCTTCGTGGCGAACTTGGATTCAACGGGGTCACGGTCACCGACGCAACCCACATGGTGGGCTTCACCTCTCAGGGCGAACGGTCCGCACTGCTCGTGGACACCGTCAACGCCGGCTGCGACATGATCTTGTTCCTGCGCGACCCCGATGCCGACATTGCGGCAATCCGGGACGCCGTCGCCGAGGGCCGAATTTCGCTGGAACGGCTAGATGAGGCGGTGGAACGCGTGCTGGCCTTGAAGGCGTCCCTGGAGCTGCACTGCGAGCCGGCACTGGATGCCGCACAGCTGGAACGCCAACTCGCCGTGGTCGGCGCAGCTGCACACACGGCAATTGCCGCCGACTTGGCGGGACGCTCCGCGACGCTGGTGATGGATAAGGGAATCCTGCCGCTCAGCCCCGCAACCCACCCCAGGCTGCGGCTGGTCCCCAACTACGGCTACCCCGGCGATCCGGCCCGGATGCCGCTCACTGTGATGATGCGCGAGGCCCTGGAGGAAGAAGGCTTCATTGTTTCCCTGCCGGCAGCCATGGCCAGGGTCTCCAGCATCGCCGAGTACATCAGGGTCATGAACGAAGGCAACCTGGCCGTGGAAGGTGAATTCGATGCCGCCGTCGTGATTGCCCAGTACCCGGGCATAGGCGGGCAGGCCGTGCAGCGCCTGCAATGGGAGAACGCCATGGGCCCGCACGTGCCGTGGTGGGCAGGCCGGGTGCCAACCACTTTTGTCTCCTTTGGGCTCCCCAACCACCTCAGCGACGTCCCTATGGTGGGGGCCTACGTCAATGCCTACGTTGCCAGCCAACAAACTGTCACCGCGACCGTGGACCGCTTGCGCGGACGCGCCGCGTTCACCGGGACCGCCAACGAGAACGCATTGTGTGGACTGACAACCATCCTCTGAGAGTTGACGCGGCTGAGGGCATTTCCCCGGGGAATGCCCTCAGCCGCGACCCCGCCGTAACATATTAAAAAATGGTATTTATGGTGCTTCGGAGCTGTATCATAAAGGGTCATTATTCGCAATTGAGGAGAATTACTTGAAGAATCGCAGCCCCATAGCAGTCCTGCTTTTGCCTTTGGTCACGTTCGGCATCTATCAGATCGTTTGGTACGTAAAGACCAAGAATGAGATGAACCAGCTGGGCGCCAAGATTCCCACGGCGTGGCTCGTAATCGTACCCTTCGTCAACATTTGGTGGCTGTGGGAGTACTCCGGCGGTGTGGAGCGCGTGAGCAAGAACGGCCTCAGCCAGGTCAACGCATTCCTGCTGGTCCTGCTCCTGGGCTCCATCGGCGGGGCAATCGTGCAGAACGCGTTCAACACCGTGGCTGTTGCCTCGGACCGTGAAACACAGACGGTCTCCTAACCCGTCAGCACAGTGTTTTCACCAGTGCCGTCGTGGTCCCTTTTTTGAGAGGGGCGACGGCGGCATTTTCGTTGGGCAAAGTGCCATGGCCCGTGCAATGCGGGGGAGCCCGGTGCTGCATGGGTAGGCTGGGTCTGAAACCAACGTCAGGGAGCCCATGATTCGCCGCGTCTCAGCTTTGCTAGTTGTCCTTGCACTCGCCCTTACGGGCACCGCGTGCACACCCGCCAAGGATGACGGGAGCGGAACCGCCAAGGCGCTCGCGGCGGCACTGGCCGCACACACGGTGGGCGATGTGGCCTTCGACAAACCCGCGGCCGACGTCCAAAAGGAATTGACCGAGCTTTCCAAGGGCATCGACCCGGTGTGGCCGCAGGTGAGCGTCGATGCCGTGGTGCCCGGGGACGGCGACACGGCCCGGGTATCCCTGAGCTACTCCTGGAACATCCCCAAGATGGCCAAGCCCTGGACCTACAAAACGGGCGCCGACATGACGCGCAGTGGCAACACCTGGACCGTCATATGGACCCCCGAGATGTTTGAACCGAGCCTGAAGGCCGGCGAACGGTTGGAGATCGACACCATGTACGGGCAGCGGGCCGGCATCCTGGCCGGGGACGGGACCGCGATCGTCACCGAGCGACCTATCCAGATTGCGGGCATCAACAAGGCCGGGCTGAGCGAGGCCGAGGCCGAGGCATCGGCGAACGCACTGGCCGCCGTCGTCGGCATTGACCCGGCCGGGTACCTCGCAAAGGTCAAGGCCTACGGGCCCGTGGCGTTCGTGGACGCCATCACCCTGCGCCAGGAGGCCTATGCCGCACTGGACCAGGGTCAGCTGAAGGCGATCAAGGGTTTCCTTGCAACACCCGGATCCTTGCCCCTGGCGCCTTCGCGGACCTTCGCCCAGGCCATTCTCGGCACCGTCCGCGAGGCCACGGCCGAGGACATTGAGAAGTCCAAGGGCCAGGTGGTTGCCGGGCAAACCGTGGGTGCCAGCGGGTTGCAGGCCGCCTTTGATTCGGAACTTGCCGGCTCGCCCGGAATCAGCGTCCTGGCCACGACTCCCGCCGCTGCCCCGTCCACCGCTTCGGCGGGCGCCAGCCCCAGTGCGGCTGCGGCCGACGCCGGCACCAAGCCTGCCGCTGCCAAGCGGGTTGTGCTCCAGGTGGCTCCCGAGAACGGCAAGGACGTCAAGACCACTCTGGTGCCGAAACTGCAGTCGGCTGCTGAGGACTCCCTGGCCGCGGTCAAAACACCGAGTTCCATTGTGGTGCTGCGACCGTCCACCGGCGCCATCCTGGCGGCGGCAAACGGCCCCGACAGCAACGGCTACAACACTGCCTTCCTGGGGCAGTATGCGCCCGGCTCCACGTTCAAGATTGCCACCTCGCTGGGCCTGTTCCGGCTGGGGATGAACCCCACCTCAACCGTCAGCTGCACCCCCGAGTTCACCGCTGACGGCAAGAAGTTCCTCAATGCCCCGGGCTATGCAGCATCGGCCACCGGTGACATTCCGCTGACCACCGCCGTGGCACACTCGTGCAACACTGCGTTTGTCTCACAGTTCGATAAGTTGGCGCAGGACAAGCTGGCCGATGCGGCCGGAGCCCTGGGCATCGGCATGACCAATAGCCTGGGGCTGGATGCGTTCACCGGCGCCGTGCCCCGGGACTCCGCCGGGACCGAGCACGCCGCGTCCATGATCGGGCAGGGCAAGGTGCAGGTTTCACCCCTGGCCATGGCGACCCTGATGGCTGCGGTGGTCAAGGGATCCGGGGTGGTCCCGCAACTGGTGGACGGCCACGATGGCAAGTCCACCCCGGCCGGCGGAGCCCCGCTGACGGAGAAGGAAGCCGGTGATCTGCGCACCCTGATGCGGGCCGTGGTGACCGACGGCTACCTGGGCATCCTAGGCGACCTGCCGGGTGCGGCCGCGATCGGCAAGACGGGCACCGCCGAGTACGGCACCGAGACCCCGCCGCGCACGCACTCCTGGGTGATCGCCGCCCAAGGTGACATTGCCGTTGCGGTGTTTGTTGAGGACGGGGATCTGGGTGCCGTCACCGGCGGGCCGCTGGCACGGGCCATGCTCGCCGCGGCCGCCGGCAGCTAGGCTCCGGGCCCCGCTCGCGGGGAATTCCTAGACCAGTTCCTTGCCGAGGAATTCCAGGGTCTCCTCCCAGGCGATCCTGGCCGGCTCCGCACGGTAGGAAAGGGGGTTGGTGTCGTTGAAGAAGGCGTGCCCCGCACCGGTGAACACCGTGTACCGGAAATCGACGTTGGCTTCCTGCATGCGGGCGATCAAATCCGGCAGATCGTCGGTCAGGGCGTGGTCCTCCTCGCCGTAGAAGGCAAGGACGGGGCACGCGATGCCCGCCAGTTCCTCCACCGAGTACTTGGCGTGACCATAAAACGGTACGGCCGCCGCAAGCCGGGGTTCGGAAACGGCCAGGGCGAAGGAATAGGTTCCCCCAAAGCAGTAGCCGACGACGGCGGTCCTTCCGGCGCCCTCAGCACTGGCCTGAAGGTAGGCGAACACGGTGGCCGTGCCTGCCTCTATGGCCACGGCCTTCTCCGGGGATCGCAGGGGCTCGGTGGCCGCCCTGATTTTGGGCTGCGCGGCGGAGAGCTTCGCAGGGTCGGAACGGTCGGCACCCAATTCGGCCAGCAAGGTGGCATCCAGCCCGGCCAGGCCCATAAGATCCGGCGCCACCGCAAGGTAGCCGGCGGCAGCGAACCTGTCCGCGATGTCCTGGATATGGGTGTTGAGTCCCCAGATCTCATGGATCACCACCACAGCCCCGCGGACCTGTCCTGTGGGTTCGGCCCGGTACGCCTGGAATGACTGGCCTGCAGCGGTGAAATCAATCATGTTTCCCATGGAGTCATTGTGGCATCCCGTGCTGTAGCTTGACGGGGAAATCGCTGAATACTTATCTTTTCTTTTCGCCCCTCAACACGATAGATCGGCCGGTCGCCACGTGTGAAGCGGCCCGATCTGTCGAGTTGGCCGGCGCTACTCCGGGATGATGTCGCGGGTGCCAAACCGCCAAAAGCCGAGCACTCCCAGGACCAGGGCGATTGCGGACAGGACCAGGATGGGCAGCACTGCGAAGTTCTCCGTCATGAGCCGGGGGACTGCGCCGAACGGGGTGGCCGCGATGACTGATTCGGACAGCGAGAACAGCCCGCCAAACATGGCCACCACCACGGAAATCCCGTAAACGGCCCAGCCCAGGCTGGCGCTGAGGCGGGGCAGGAAGCCCTGAAGGAACAGCGGCACGCCCATCATGAGCAGCACGGCCGGCCAGTACGCGAACGCCGCCCCCGCCAACTGCGAACCCGTGGCTGCTCCATTGGAGGACACCCCGGTGAGGTAGCCGCCCAACAGCAGCATCAACGCGGACCCCACCGCAGCCACCAGCACATGGGCCCCCAGCCAGGCTGACCGTGACAGGGCCCCGGCCAGCTGCGACTCGAGCCTGCCTTCGGCTTCCTCGGTGCGGGCGCCCGTGACGCATTGGACCGCGAAGGCCCCGGCCAGCATGGCCGTAAACAACACGAATACTCCCATGATCCCGTCGAGCATATTGGAGGTGCCGCCCACGAACGCCTTGGCGAAGGCGTTCGACGGTTCAAGGACCGTGGTCATGGCCTTTGCCACCCCGCCGAAGAACAATCCGGCCACCACGGCCCCGAGCATCCACCCGATCAGGGGCGCCCGCTGCAGGCGCAGCACCAAGCCCACCGGGTGCATCAGGAACTCGCTGGCCCGGGCCTTGCCCCGCCGCTCGGGCAGGATCCCCATTCCCAGGTCCCGGCGTGTTTCGATGCGCAGAGCCAGGGCACAGCCGGCCACGGCCAGCCCAAGGAGCGCCAGCAACGGCCACCAAGTGTCCTGTCCGAAGGAGCGCATGTTCTGGGCCCAGCCGATCGGTGAGAACCAGCTGATGGCGTTCACATAGCTGCCATCGGCCTGGAGGTCGGCTGCGGCCCGGACGAAGTAAAACACGGCCAGAATGGCGACGGCCAGTGAGTTGGCGCCGCGGCTGGTGGAACTGAGCTGCCCGCAAATCGCGGCAATGCCCACAAACGCCAGACCTGTTCCGGCGATCGAGGCACCCATGACCATCGAACCGGCCGTGGGCAGCTTTTCCGCCAGGCACAGCAGCGAGATCAGCGCACCGGAGACAATGCTCAGGCAGCCCACCACCGCGTAGTTGGCCATGCTATACGCATGGCGGCCCAGTGCCGAGGAGCGCAGCAGCTCGGTCCGGCCCGACTCTTCATCCGCCCGGCCGTTGCGCGTCACCAGGAAAATCGAGGCAAAACCCAGGGCAACGGCCAGCGTCATCCAGATTTTTATTACCAGGATGCCGCCCAGCGAACCTGCCGCGTAGGGCAGGCCCGTCATGGCCGCGACGGCCGGGGTGTTCGCCACCTGGGCATAGGCGTCGCGCGCGGCCTGGGTGGGGAAAGCCTCCTGCTGTGAGTTGTAGACGACCGGAATCATGACTGCCAGCACGGCCGCCCAAATGATCAGCCGGAGCCAGTTGCGACGCAGGATGAACCGCACGCTGGTCCAGAAACCGGTCATGGTCCCCGAGGGATGCGGTGGCCGTGCCGTGACATGCCCTTTGGCGGCTGCGACGCTCATCGTGCACCCGCCTGCTGCGCTGCCGCGGCCTCCTCGGCCTTGGTCTCGGCGGACTTGCCCA
>Ga0075017_100001405_pt1 | contig 14649 bp, 14 predicted proteins | sample AleBraG_ABR_2012_FD_71475 | JGI IMG/M metagenome (GOLD analysis project Ga0075017, IMG submission 71475) | Freshwater sediment microbial communities in response to fracking from Pennsylvania, USA - Alex Branch Run_MetaG_ABR_2012 | ecosystem: Environmental > Aquatic > Freshwater > Creek >... | reverse complement strand
CTTCATCTCGAGCAGGATCGCCGCCACCAGCAGGAACTCGCTGAGCTGGTCGAGAGGAAGCTCCCCTCGGGCCCCGATCGCCTCCTGGACGAACGCGTCAACCACCGGTGCCAGGGGAACATCGAGGATGTCGACCTCGTGCGACGTCACGAGATGAAGGAGCAGCTCGATCGGGCCGCTGAAGCTCGGCGTGCTCACCACGTAGGTCACGGCGTGACACTACCGAAGCCCACCCCCAGGCAAGGTGCGGCGGGACTGTCGATGTCTCGTACGATGTTCGCTCATGGCGCGTGTCTTGTCCGGTATCCAACCCTCCGGCGACCTTCACCTGGGCAACTACTTCGGCGCTGTTCGCAACTGGGTGGCTGCACAACATGAGGCTGACGCGCTCTATTGCATCGTTGACCTCCATGCGTTGACGCTGCCCATCGAACCCGATGTCCTCCGCAGCCAGACCCTTGACGCGGCCTGCGTCCTCCTGGCGGCGGGATTGGATCCTGCACGGTGCACACTCTTCGTCCAAAGCCACGTGCCAGCCCACCAGCAGCTCACGTGGTTGCTGGAGTGCACGGCCACGATGGGCGAGCTTCGAAGGATGACGCAGTTCAAGGACAAGGGCGGCGGTCAGGAGTCGGTCAGCGTCGGGCTCTTCACCTATCCGGTGCTGATGGCATCTGACATCCTGCTCTATGACGCCGACCAGGTCCCCGTCGGCGACGATCAGCGCCAGCACCTCGAGCTCACGCGAGAGATCGCCCTGCGCTTCAACTACCGATACGGAAAGACCTTCACCGTTCCCGAGGCGGCAATCCCTGCGATCGGGGCCCGTGTCATGGATCTGCAGCACCCCGAGAGGAAGATGTCGAAGTCAGTGGGATCGCCCTTGGGCACCGTTGGCATCCTGGATTCAGCCGAGGAGATTCAGCGGAAGGTGAAGAAGGCAGTCACCGATACCGAGAGCGACGTCCGCTATGACGCGATCGCAAAGCCCGGCATCACGAATCTTCTGAGCCTGCTTGGGGCAGCCACCGATCGACAACCTGAGGAGCTTGCCGCCAGCTACGACCGCTACGGAGATCTCAAGCGAGATGTCGCTGACGCCCTGATCGCCTGCCTCGCACCTCTTCAACGGCGCTATGCCGAGTTCGAGGCAGATCGAGCTGAGGTGGCCCGCATCCTCACGGCAGGGTCGTCCTCTGCCCGTGAGCTTGCCGATGCGACCTATGCACGGGCCGCCGCCGCTGTCGGGCTGCTTTCCCCGAGCTGATCAGGCTCCAAGGAGCCGTGACCAGCAGCTGTCGAGCTGTGCTGCCAGGAAGGAAAGCAGGCCCAGCCGGAGCATGAGGTCCGCGACCACGATGCCGATCGCTCCGGGGAGCAAGTAGGGCCGGATGCGAAGGTAGCGAGGCCATGCGGACGAGGGCAGGACGCGCTCGAGGACGACAGAGCCATCGAGGGGCGGCACGGGAAGCAGCGAGATGAGAGCCACCCAGAGGTTGACCAGGCCGAGGAAGTAGAAGGTCTCTGCAGGCAGCGGGACAGCTCCTGCTGCCGAGGCCGAATCCGTCAGGCTGAAGCCGATGGCGGCCAGGACGGTCAAAGCGATGCCGACCGTCGGCCCGGCCAGTGCCACCAGCATCCGTCCGTTCCGCGGGTGTCGAAACTGACCAGCGTCGACGGCAGCGGGTCGAGCCCAGCCGAAGAAACCGATGCCGGCGAGGATGAGGATGGCAGGGACGACGAGGGTCCCGAGCGGATCGACATGTGCGCGCCAGCTCCAGGCCCTCCGTCCCCTCTGCTGGGCTGAACGGTCACCGAGCATCGCTGCGGCGCCGAGATGCGCCAGCTCGTGGATGAGCAGTGATGGGACGAGGACGGCGTAGGCGATCAACTCGGCGGTCGTGATGCGGCCTGAGCTGACGAGGGCGATGAGCAGGGTCGCACCCGCAACTGCTGCAATGGCCCGGCTTGCCTTCCTCACGCCGATGACGCGCTCGCCGACGGGACCCATCAGCTGCTCAGGCCTTGGATGCGCAGGCCATGCAAAGCCGAGCGGTGGGCATCGCCTCAAGGCGGTCGTCACCGATCGGCTGACCGCAAGACGAGCAGGTCCCGTAGCTGCCCGCATCGATACGTGCCAGAGCTGCATCGACGTCGGCCAGGGCTTCGAGCAACTCTCCAGAGAGTGCCTCAGCTTCGCCCCGCTCAGCGGTCACCTGCGAGGTGTCGGCGAAGTTGGGGTCATACTCGAGCCCGCCATCGTTCCCCAGGCCGAGGTCAGCAAGGTCCGTGCGGAGCCGGTCGCGCTCTGCCTGTAATGCGGCGCGTGCCTTCGAGAGTTCTGTGGTGGCCATCCCCAGAGCCTAGATCGCCTCCGTGCGACCGCCGGCGTCGTTCGCCGCCCGTGGGTGTGCTGTGAGATAGGCACGCTGGAGGTGGTCGCTGCTCACCTTCGTGTAGAGCTGGGTCGTGGCGACCGAGGCGTGACCCAAGAGCTCCTGGACCACACGGACATCGGCACCGTGGGCCAACATATGAGTAGCGCAAGAGTGCCTGAGGACGTGCGGGCTGACCTTGTCGGCGATCCCGGCCCGACGGGCGCGGGTGGCGACGGCCAGATGGACCCCTTGGCGGGAGATGCGTCGACCCCGTTGATTGAGGAACACGGCCTCACGATCGCTCCTGCGTTGCGACGCGACACCCACGAGCCGGCCTCGTCCGGCTGGTGCTGTCCAGCCACCAAGTGCTACTTGAGCTGCTCGGCCGATCGGAACGATGCGCTCTTTGTCCCCCTTGCCGATCAATCTGAGGAGACCGCTGTCATAGGCGAGATCACTGAGATCGAGGCGGACCAGCTCAGAGACCCGAGCACCAGTGGCGTAGAGGAGCTCGAGCAGAGCCCGGTCGCGAAGCGACAGCGGGTCGTCCCCGCTCACAGAGTCGAGCAGCAGGGTGACGGATTCCTCGTCCAACGACTTTGGAAGTCGGCTCGGAATGCGGACTGCCGCTGTCGAGACCGTTGGATCGCTCGCGCTGGCTCCCTCGTCGAGCAGGAAGCGGTGGAGGCCTCGAATCGCAGATCGAGCACGGGCCACCGTGGCGAGAGAGCGTCCACGCGTCTGGAGCCCCGCGAGGTAGGTATCCACGTCGACCGGGGTGGCGACGGTGATCGGGACCCCACGCTCGGCCAAGGCCGCCTCGTACGCGCAGAGATCCAGTCGATAGCTGGCGATCGTGCGTGGCGAACGGCCCTTCTCGACGGTCAGCCAGGTGAGATACGACTCGATTGCGGGATCTGTGATGTCGTCAAGCACCGGTTCGGCGAGCGAGGAGCATCAGTCCGAAGGCGGTGGTGCCGTCCACGATGTCACCGGCCAGGACCATCTCGATCGCCTGGTCGAGCGGCAATCGGCGCACCGTGGCATCGACCTCCTCGGGTCCACTTGGACGAGGAGCGATATCGGTCAGCCCGGTGGCCATGAAGAGCTCAGTCTGCTGGTCGCAATACCCGGGCGAGTTGAGGAAGCGACCGAGAGGAGCAAGCCGATCGGCCAGGAGCCCGGTCTCCTCTGCGAGCTCGCGGGCAGCCGTTTCAGCGAGCTCCTCTCCTTTGACGTCGCAGGTTCCCGCGGGAATCTCGAGGAGGCGGATTCCCAGCGACGATCGATATTGCTCGAGCAGCACGACGCGGCCCAGCTCGTCAACGGCGACGACAGCAACCGCGCCCGGGTGGGTGACGATCTCTCGATCGAAGGGGATCGAGTCGGCGCTGAGATGACGCCGCTCCACGCTGAAGACGTGGCCGGCGAAGATCGGCTCAATGGAGTGGAGCTCGAAGTCGACCACGTCGACGTTGCCTAGTGAACCGAATCGAGGTCCAGCAGCCGCGGCTCGCGTCCCTCGGCCCTGCCCAAGGCGGCGGCGATGAGGCCCTTGAAGAGCGGATGAGGGCGATCGGGGCGGGATTTGAACTCAGGGTGCGCCTGGGTTCCGACGAAGTAAGGATGTCCAGGTCGTTCCACGAACTCGACGAGCCGTCCATCCGGTGAGGTCCCGCAGCAGAAGAGCCCAGCCTCCTCGATCCGCGTCCGGTATCGGCTGTTGAACTCGTAGCGGTGCCGGTGACGCTCTGAGACCACCTCGTGGCCGTAGAGCTCAGAGACCTGACTCCCTTGGCTGAGCATGGCCGGATAGGCACCTAGGCGCATGGTGCCGCCCTTGTCTGCAACATCGATCTGCTCGGCCATCAGGTCGATCACAGGGTGGGGGCTGAGGCGGTCGAACTCCGTCGAATTCGCGCCTTCCAGGGCGGCGACATGACGTGCGACGTCGATGACCATGACCTGCATCCCTAAGCAGATTCCCAGCAAAGGGATATGCCGTTCACGCGCAATCTGCGCCGTGGCGATCATCCCCTCGATCCCTCTTTCGCCGAAGCCACCGGGGATGACGATCCCATCGAGCTGCTCGAGTCGCTCTTGGCCGACCTCGTTGGGAACCAGCTCCGCGTCCACCCACTCGAGAGCGATCGCCGAGCTCCGTTCAAAGCCGGCGTGGCGAAGTGATTCTACGATGGACAGGTAGGCGTCGGGCATGTTGACGTATTTGCCGATGATCCCGATCCGGACTGTCCGGTCGACCCTGTCGACGCGCTCGACGAGCTGCTCCCAGGGCCTCAGATCAATTGGATGGTCGGCGAGGTCGAGACGGAGCAGATCAGCTACGTAGCTGTCCAGACCCTCTTCGTGAAGGACGAGGGGGATCTCGTAGATGTTGCGAGCGTCGACCGCTGAGATGACGGCCGTGACCGGAACGTCACAGAGCAGCGATATCTTGCGCTTCAGAGAGTCGGAGATGGGCTGGTCGCTTCGACAGACGATGACGTCAGGTTGGATCCCGCGGCTGCGGAGCTCAGTGACCGAGTGCTGGGTGGGCTTGGTCTTCTGCTCTCCTGACGGTGCCAGGTAGGGCACGAGCGTCAAATGCACGTAGCAGACGTTGTCTCGACCGACGTCGCGGCGGAACTGCCGGATGGCTTCGATGAAGGGCACGATCTCGATGTCCCCAACGGTGCCGCCGATCTCCACGATCACGACGTCGACGTCATCGCTGGCAAGTCGGCGAATCCGTTCTTTGATCTCATCAGTGACGTGCGGGATGACCTGCACGGTCTTTCCGAGATAGTCGCCGCGGCGCTCCTTGGCGATGACCGACGAGTAGATCGATCCCGTGGTCGTGTTCGAGTTGCGATTGAGACTCTCGTCGATGAATCGCTCGTAGTGGCCCAGGTCGAGATCCGTCTCACCACCGTCGTCGGTGACGAAGACCTCACCGTGCTCGCCGGGATTCATGGTCCCAGGATCGACGTTGATGTAAGGGTCGAGCTTGCACATGGTGATGCGAAGACCACGGAGCTTGAGGAGCCGCCCGAGAGAGGAAGCGGTCAGGCCCTTGCCGAGCGAACTCGACACGCCTCCCGTGACGAAGATGAACTTGCTCACCGAGGCGCTTGAATCTCGTCGCAGCTCACGGGAGATCAGATTAGACCAGCCGGCCGGCTCCAGTGGGCGACGGTCCGTTTCCCAGGAGTTCGGCAGCATGGCGTCGAGCTGCCTCACTCTCTGGAGAGCCCGAGAGCATCCGAGCAAGCTCAGAGATCCTGGACTCGCCGGCCAGAGCCGTCGCACGTGCAACGGTCCCACCGGCACCAGGCTCCTTGACGACGCTGATCTGTGCGTGGGCCATCGCAGCGATCTGCGCCAAGTGGGTGACCACCAGGACTTGCCTCGTGGAGGCCACGTCGACCAGCGCCTGAGCGAGCGTGGTTGCTGTTGCTCCTCCAATGCCAGCGTCGACCTCATCGAAGATCATGGTGGAAGGCCCTCCAGGCATCACGAGGCGGATCGCCAACATCAGGCGGGCCAGCTCGCCTCCGGAGGCCACCATCCCAACGGGTTGCAGCGCCTGGCCCGGATTGGCGCTGAAGAGCAGGCTCACGTCTCCGGCGTCTGCCCCCTCGAGGACCAGCTCGAGGCGGGCTCGGTCGAGTGCAAGCGTGGCCAGCCGCCTGTGCAACGCCTCTTGCAGATCCGGAGCCACCGCTCGCCGTCGGATGGCGATCGCACTCTCAGCCTTCCGGAGGGCCTCTGCAGCTGTCACGAGCCGCTCCTCGATGCTTTCTCGAAGCTCGGCCGCAGCGCGGAGAGCCTCGAGCTCCTGCGCCCGGGCAGCTCGATGGGCACGCACGTCCCCAAGCTTCGGGCCGTAGCGGCGGCAGAGGTCGTGGAGGACAGCCAAGCGATCATTGACCTCGGCGAGTCGCCTCGGATCCTCGTCGATCTCCTCCATGGACTCTCGGAGACTTGTGGCGACCTCGTCAAGCTCTGCTTCGAGGTCGCAGAGCTGATCAAAGAGGGGCTTGAGGGATTCGAAGCCACTGACGGCGGCTCGAACGGTCGAGATCTGGTCTCGTGGGCTTGCAGCATCTGGGAGCTGGATGGCCGAGAGTCCCGCGTTGAGGGCCACCTTGAGGCTTCCCGCAGATTCGAGGACCTTGGCCTCGTCGAGCAGGCGGTCGAGCTCGTCGGGATCTTCGATCCCTGCCGCGTCGATCTCGGCGACCTGATGTGAGAGCAAGTCGATCTCTCTTGCGACGACGATCGGATCTCCACCGAGTCGATCCTGCTCATCGACGAGCTCTCGCAGTGTCCGTCTGGCGTTGAGCACCGGGGAGCTGTCGATCTCGCCATAGGCATCGAGCGCCCGGCGTGCTGTGCCGGCGACGACCAGAGACTGGTGCTCGTGCTGGCCATGGATGTCGCAGAGCCCGGTCGACCGCTCCGACAGCGTGGCCACAGAACACAGGCGCCCGTCGATCCACGCCCGCGCTCGCCCGTCCGAGGGCAGCTCTCGGGCCAAGATGACTTCCTCGCCGCCGGCATCGACGAAGCAAGCTTCGACGAGGGCTGAGGCATCCTGTCGGACGAGCCCTCGCCTGGGTCGCCCACCAAGGACGAGCGCCAACGCATCAACAACGAGGGTCTTGCCGGCCCCTGTCTCGCCTGTCAGCGCAGTCAAGCCCTCGCCGAACTCCAACCGGGCCTCTTCGATCACCCCGAGTCCGCGAACGTGGAGCTCGACGAGCACGGAACTACTCGTGCCCCTGTCGCAGACTCTCCCGAAGCCGCCTGCCGATCCCACGCTCGGCAAGGGCGACCACGCGTAGCCAGCGAGCGTCGCGGCGGACCTCGATGCGATCGCCCGGGATCAGATGCGCGACCTGGACGCCATCGACGACGCAAACAGCAGGTCGCTCCCCGACCACATCGAGTGCGACGGTTTGCGTGCCATCCAGGACAACGCTGCGATCGATCACGAAATGCGGCGCAACGGGAGTCATCACGATCGCATCGAGCTGCGGGGCAAGGACGGGACCACCCGCCGAGAGGTTGTAAGCGGTCGATCCAGTTGGCGTGGCCACCAAGACTCCATCGGCGGCGTAGGTCAAGAAAGCTTCGCCATCCACGTGTGCAGCGAGCCGCACCACATGACCCGGCACCGTCTTCTCGACCGAAAGCTCGTTGACAGCGAAGTAGGGGCCAATCGGATCGCCTGAGGAACGCATCGAGACGTGAAGGCCCGCTCGATGTTCGATGCTCACCGATCCTGTCAGAGCCTCGGCGATGACGCCGTCGAGCTCGACCGGAGGCACGTCGAGCAGATAGCCGACGCGTCCGAAGTTCACGCCCAGGATGGGGGCGTCGATGGCGTGGGCTCGTCGAGCTGCACGAAGAAAGGTGCCGTCACCCCCAAGGCTCACGATCAATGACGCCTCGATCGACTCGAGGAGATCGTCCACTCCTGGGCTGGCTGGTCGTAGCAAGGAGACGATCTCTATTGTGAATCCCCGCTCGATAAGTCGTGCAGCGGTTTCAGTGGCGAGATCAACAGCATCATCCCGCCCACCATGGACGACGAGGGCGACGTCGTTGCTCATCGGAGCGTCTCGGCATCGTCAAGTGCCAACTCAAGTACCTCATCGAGGTCGAGCTCGCTCGGCACGCGCCCAGCAACTGCGTGAATGAGGAACTCAGCGTTGCCGGCTGGCCCAAGGATCGGGGAGCTCACGACGCCCATGATGGTCGCTCCTGCGCGCTCGAGTGCGCCACACACGCCGAGCAGCGCCTCTCGGCGACTGCTGCGATCCTTCACGACCCCCCGACCACGCGAGGCGATGGCCCTCTCGACCTCGAACTGGGGCTTGCAGAGCAGCACAAGATCACCCCCCTCTCCGGCCAGGGAGCAGAGGTGATTCACCAGACCGCACAGCGAAGTGAAGGACAGGTCGGCCACTACGAGACCGGGAACAGATTCGGGAGCGAAGAGATCGACCAGCTGAGCCCTCGAGAGGTCACGGATGTTTGTTCGCTCTCGACTGACGACTCGCGGATCTGAGCGGAGCCGCTCGTGAAGTTGGCCGTAGCCGACATCAACGGCCAGTACCTTCGTGGCGCCAGCCTGGAGGAGGCAGTCCGTGAACCCTCCAGTCGCACTTCCGGCATCGATCGCCGTGTGGCCGGAGATCTCGACATCGAACTCGTCGATTCCACGTGCGAGCTTGTGGCCACCTCTGCTGACGAATGCTGACGGGGCGTCGATGACGACGATTGCCTCGTCAGAAGCCACCTGGCGACCTGCCTTCTCGGCCACCGCACCCCCAACCAGCACCCGATGCTCGTCGATGGCGCTGATGGCTGAAGCCAGCGACGTCACATGGCCACGCTCGACGAGGGCCTGATCCAATCGCTGGCGGGCCACGCTGCTATCGATCGTGGCGCTGGTCGAGTCCCTGCGCCATGGAGATCGCGTGTCCTCCGGCGAGCCGGAAGCTTCCTCCCAGGTTGGACACAGCTGTGCGAACGACGTGGCGGAAGGTTGCGGGCACGGTCCCAACGGTTGCCCGAAGAGCTCCGGAACGGCCTTGGCTCGCCTGGACGGCCATCTCCTCGGCCCGCGACATGGCAATCGTGACGAGGACGAGTCCAGCGCGAGCGAAGCGACCTGGATTGAACTGATCACGCATCACAGCCACCGTATCGACAGCTTGGTGACCTCTCAACGCCGATCACGACAGCCACGCAGAGACGATGTCGATGAGCCGTTCTCCGGCCAGCTCGACGTGAGCAGCAGCGGCCGGCGTCGCTTCAGAACCGACAAGACCAAAGGGAACGCCGAGACGGGTCGCGAGGGCACCGTCGGTGCTAGGCCTGTCGCCGATCACCAGGGACACATCGTTGGCCCGCGACTCGATGAGGGCGACCATCGCTTCTCCTGGCTTACCAGCGATCAGAGGCGCTCTCTCTGCAGCAGTGGCGATTGCTGCGACGAGCGCACCGGTTCCTGGCAGCAGTCCGCTCGGAGTTGGGTGGGTGGGATCGTCGTTGGTCGCGATAAAGGCAGCACCTTGTCGGATGGCCTGCGCCGCCGATGCGATCAGGTCAAAGGTGAAATCGCGGTGCCAGCCAACAATCACCGCAGTGGCAGCTGGGCCCTCAGAGATCTCGCGCACTGCAGTTGCCTCATGGAGGCCCGCTTCGCCGATGATCATTGCGGTCGCGCCGATGCTGACAGCGCTCGCTGCCGCCTGTGCTGCGGTGACGAGATCGTCGGGCTCTGCTTGGATCCCGACAGCGTCCAAGCGCTTGAGGAGTGTGTCAAGCGTCGGAGACGAGTTGTTGGTGGCGAAGATGACCCGATGATCTGACTCTCGAAGAAGTCTGACGGCCACGTCAACTCCTGGGAGCGCCTCGCCAGCCAGCCAGACGACTCCGTCAAGATCGATGACGACACTGGCGCCTTCCGGTGCCGAGCTCACCCCTTCGGCGCGTGAGGAACGACGACCACCGGACAGATTGCGTGGTGAACACAGTGCATGCCGACTGATCCCAACAAGACGCTGCCGATGTCCCCGTGACCACGATTGCCGACCACCAGGAGGTCGGCATCTGCTGAGGCTGCGATGAGAACGTCGGCAGGATGTCCAGGCCGAGGGTCGACGATGATCTCGACGGATGCGTGCTGATCGATCGCTTGCAAGGCCTCGTCGATCGTGCTGGCTGAGTAGGCCTTCAGGTCGTCGTCGCTCACCGTTGCGGTCACGGCTGAACCGAGGGCCTCACCCATGCCAAGCCAACCAGCCGGCGTCTGGTAGGCGCAGACGAGGCGAAGGCGTTCGCCGCGGATCGCCGCTTCGTCGTAGGCCCACTGAATCGCCAGCTGCGAACTCTCTGAGCCGTCGACTCCAACCACGATGTCTGCCACTACGCCTCCTTGTCCTCATCGAAGCGTACTGTTCCGCTACGGTCCCCGGCGTGGCCCGGCTGATCGTCTCCAACGAGAACTTGACCCTGTCGATGTCTCGCGTTGAGCGCCTTATGGCGCTTCACGTCGATGTGGCAGTTCCGCTTGCGAGCGTCACGGCGGTTCGGGCTGTCGAGGATGTCTGGGGTGAGTTGCGAGGGGTTCGAGCCCCGGGGACCGGCCTTCCGGGTCGACTCATGTTCGGCACGACGAGAGGGTCCTTCGGGAGAGATTTTTGCGCTGTTCGTCGCCATGGACCCGGAGTGATCGTCGAGCTCGATGGGCAGCCCTTCAAGCGCCTCGTCGTCAGTGACGATCAAGCGCTGGCGACCGCCGGAGCGATCAATGCAGCGGTCTAGGTTGATCGTCGAGAACTGTCAGAGCGAGTGGGGGTCCGGTGGCAAAGGTCACATTTGAGGGCATCACGAAGCGCTTCGGTGACATAACGGCTGTTGATCAGCTGAGTCTCGACGTCGCTGACGGTGAGCTCCTCGTCCTGCTCGGACCGTCTGGCTGCGGGAAGACCACAGCGCTCCGGATGGTCGCTGGCCTCGAAGAGGTGACGGGAGGGTCGCTGTCCATCGGCGACGAGATCGTGAACGATGTCGATCCGAAGGATCGAGACGTGGCGATGGTCTTCCAGAGCTACGCCCTCTATCCCCACATGACCGTGGGACGGAACATCGAGTTCCCGCTTCGCCAGCAGCGGGTGGGGGCTGAGGAGCGGGCTGCCCGAGCGCTGACCGCGGCCACCACACTTGGACTCGAGACCCTCATGGATCGCAAGCCGGGCCAGCTCTCCGGTGGCCAGCGGCAGCGTGTGGCGCTTGCCCGAGCGATCGTTCGTGACCCAAAGGTCTTCTTGATGGACGAACCCCTGTCGAACCTCGACGCCACGCTGCGGGTCCAGACCAGGGCCGACATCGTGGCCCTTCAACGGCGACTAGGCACGACGACCATCTATGTCACGCACGACCAGGTCGAGGCGATGACCATGGGCCACCGCATCGCCGTGATGCGTGACGGGCGCTTGCAGCAAGTCGCTGCGCCACAGGAGCTCTACGAACGCCCAGCGAACACATTTGTGGCCTCGTTCCTCGGGAGCCCAGGGATGAACCTCATTCCGGCCCGATACGCTGACGGCCTGCTGGAGATGAGCGGCGGGACGCTTCGCCTTCCGCCCACCCTCCCCCGACCGGAGTCGAGCTCGGTGGTGCTCGGCGTACGGCCGGAGTCCTCCATGATCTCCGACGAGGGCCTCACGGCAATCACGACGCTTGTCGAGCTGCTCGGAGCGGAGACCCACACCATCTGCACCCTTGAAGATGGCAGCAAGGTTGTGGTGCGCCAAGGCCACGGCATGCCGACTCCGGAGCTCGGCAGCAGCATCAGGCTGGCCTTCGATCCAGCGGAGCTCCATCTCTTCGACGAAGCGACTGGAGAGCGCATCGGATGAGCGCCCGCACCTTGAGCGCCCGACGACGGCGCGAGGCCGGTCTGGCGTACCTCCTGCTCTTGCCTGCGCTCATCATCTTCGCCGTCTTCACCTTCTATCCCTTCCTCAAGAACTTCAAGCTCGCCCTCTACCAGAACCCTCCCTACCCGGGTCTGCCCTCTCATTTCGTTGGCCTGCATCAGATCGGCTCTGTACTCGGATCGTCGTCGTTCCACCAGAGCTTGATCTCGACATTGCTCTTCGTCCTGATGGTCGTGCCGACCGGGCTGCTGGGGGGCCTGGTCCTGGCTCTCGCTGCACACCGCCAGCTCAAGGGCATGGCCGGCTATCGGATGATCTTCTCGTCGACGGTGGTCAGCTCGGTGGCGGTTGCTGCGGTGGTCTTCGGAACTCTGATGGATCCGGTCGTCGGCCTGCTCCCCTGGCTCGGCCTCAACCCACATCCGGCCATCCTGGACAACCCCACCTGGGCGCTCCCGGCGGTGGCGGTGATCGCCATCTGGCAGTTCCTCGGCCTCTCATTCATCATCATGACCGCGGGTCTGCAATCGATGCCCGACGAGGTCCTCGAGGCTGCTCGCCTTGATGGCGCAGGCAGCTGGACGATGTTCTGGCGCGTCACCGTGCCCCTTCTCTCCCCCACGCTCTTTTTCGGCCTGGTGGTGGGAACGATCTACGCATTCCAGAGCTTCGGTCAGATCGACATCCTCATCGGACCGCAGAATGCCGCTTTCACTCACACGAACGTGCTCCTCTACTACGTCTACCAGGCGCTCTCGATCCAGAACGACCCGGGTCTCGCGGCCGTGCTGTCGCTGGTGCTCTTCTTCATCCTCTTGGCGCTGACTCTCCTGCAGCTCCGCTTCTTGGAGAGGAGGGTGCACTATGCCGGAGCGTGAGAACGCGGTTCCAACGCGACGGCCTCAGCAGCGACTGCGGCTCGCCGCTCGGTACCTCTTCCTCACGGTTGGGGCGATCGTGGTGCTCTTCCCGCTCTACATGGCGGTGGTCAACTCGTTGCTCGAGCCCAGCCAGATCGCGCACCAGCCGCCACCGCTGATCCCACTGCACCCCCAGTGGCACACCTACCCGGACGCGTGGAGCGGAGGGCACATGGCTGTCTACCTCCGCAACTCGGCCATCCAGACATCCATCATCGTGGCGGGCCAGATCGTCACCTCGATCCTTGCTGCGTACGCCTTCGCCTTCTTGGAGTTCCCGTTCCGTCGCAGCCTGTTCGTCGTCTTCCTCATGACCCTGATGATCCCCTTCGAGGTGACCGTGGCCACCAACCTGTCGACGGTCTCGTCCTTGGGTTGGTTCAACACCTTCCCGGGCCTCACGGTCCCCTTCCTGGCCACCGGCTTCGGGACCTTCCTTCTCCGCCAGGCATTTCTCCAGATCCCCCGAGATCTCAGGGAGGCTGCTCAGCTCGACGGCTACGGCCACCTCCGCTTCCTCTGGAGCGTGGCCATCCCCTTGGTCCGTCCCGCCATCGCTGCTCTGGGCGTCTTCAGCTTCCTCGGCGCCTGGAACCAGTATCTCTGGCCGTTGCTCGTCACCGGCAACGACAACTCGGTCCGTACGGTGCAGATCGGCCTCAAGCAGCTGCTCAACACCCAGCTCGATCAGCTCAACGTGTCCTTGGCCGGCACCGTCATCGCCGTCGCCCCGCTGATCATCCTGCTGCTGATCTTCCAGAAGCAGCTCGTCCGCAGCCTCACCGCCGGCGCCGTCAAGTAGCTGGCGCATGATCGGCCGGGGCCGTGCTACACCATCGGCATGGCCTTTCCTCGAACTGTCCGCACCTCGCTCGCCGTCTGCCTCGGGGCAACGGGTCTCACCCTGGCATCGCTAAGCGCTTCACCTCTGGCCGGTGCCGCCAGCGCAAGTACGTGCTCAGCGCGAACTCTGGCGTCGTCCAAGGGTCCGATCACCCTCAACTTCTGGGAGTCGATGCCCAGGGCAAACGGCACGACCCTGCAGACGCTGACGAACAAGTTCAATTCGTCTCAGTCCAAGGTCCACGTCAACCTGGTCTTCCAGACTGGATATACCGATACCTGGCAGAAGTACCAGGCGGGTCTCAGCAACGGCCAACTCCCCGATATCGCTCAGCTCCAGGACACCGACACCCAAGGAGCAATCGACACCCAGTCCTTCCAACCCGTCCAGAACTGCATGAACGGTTTCCGCTACCGCACGGGTGATCTCCTGCCCCGGGCGCTGGCCTACTGGCGGGTCAACAAGGTCCAGTGGGCGATGCCCTTCGCCGTCTCGGGCCCGGTCCTCTACTACAACAAGCTGGCCTTCCAGAAGGCCGGACTGAACCCCAACAGCCCGCCGGCCACGCTTCCTCAGATGATCGCTGATGCCAAGCTGCTCCAGACCAAGGGCGTGGGCGGCATGGGTCTCGTGCTCGATCCTTGGCACCTTGAGACATGGCTGGCCACGGCCAACCAGATCTTCGCCAACAACAGCAACGGTCGCACCAAGCGCGCCACGGGCACGGTCTTCAACACCGCCACCGGAGTCTCGATCTTCGCCGGACTCAAGACCCTCGTGGGCAGCGGGGCCGCACAGACGAACTCGGCCCAGGGATCAGGTCGCTACGACAACCTGCTGGGCACCGGCTCGGGCAAGTTCTCCATGACGATCGACACCTCAGCAGCGCTCGGCACGATCCAGGCGATCCTGGCAAGCGGCCAATACCCGAACGTGCAGCTCGGCGTCGGGCCATTCCCCAAGCTCACGTCTGCCTCGCGTGGGGGCGTCGAGCCTGGCGGCAGCGCCTTGTGGATCTCGAAGCGATCCTCAGCCGCGAAGCAGTCGGC
>Ga0075017_100001404_pt1 | contig 14650 bp, 10 predicted proteins | sample AleBraG_ABR_2012_FD_71475 | JGI IMG/M metagenome (GOLD analysis project Ga0075017, IMG submission 71475) | Freshwater sediment microbial communities in response to fracking from Pennsylvania, USA - Alex Branch Run_MetaG_ABR_2012 | ecosystem: Environmental > Aquatic > Freshwater > Creek >... | reverse complement strand
GATCTGAGCCTGCCTTGCGCCACCTCGCGCCAACCCCTTGATCACCGAGGCCATGAACACTCGCCGAGCCGCCCCACTCAACTGCGCCAGCGTTTCCGCCAAGACGCGTTTCAATTCCGGAGTGATTTTTAGTTCCATACCCCAGACTATCACGGTTTCGTACAAGTGGCGATTTATTTATGGCCGAGTCCCTAATGTGGCTCAAGATGTCGGCTTGCCGAGAAGCGATCGAAACCATCGTTGCGGCCGTTCCAGGGTTTCGGCCGCAATGGCAAGACTTTCTGAAGGAATGGGAAGGACAAGAGACTCCCTGGTATCAGGCAATGGCGGAGCTTGCGCACTATGTCGTCAATGCCTACGAGCGGGGAGATACAGCCCATCTTAACGATCTGTTTTCCGCTATTGAATCTGTCCTGCAAAAATGACTATGACGAGGCTCAGAACCTCATCCACGTAGGACTCTTCGAAACGATACAAAACATCGCCAGCCATCGTAGCTTTGGCTCGACTGTCTTTCGCTCCTGGCTGGGTCCACGGAGCCTGATCGTTTGGAACAATGCGGATCTCGGCATGAAAAAGGTAGCGGCATGGGCGTCGAGTCAAAAGCCACGATGGTGGCAGTTTTGGCACAGACCAAAGACCTTTGACCACGAGGCCGCGCTAGCGAAGGTTGAAAACCCAGAACTTCGAAAGATCATCGAACAGATGTACCGAAAAGAACCGTGACTTCAATCCGTGATGGCTTCTATGGTGCCTGGGGCGTTTCCTTCCAAGCGGTTGTTCACGAAAATGTACGACGGCTGTGGGAGCCGGCGGGCGCGCTCAATTAGATCGCGCAAAGCTTGGCGAGTGCCCGGATTCGGGTCCTGAATTTCGCGATAAGGAGCCAGCTTCGCCACCGCCTCTTCGTACGGCCGGCCTTTACGCAACAGGGCGCGCGTTACCGTGAAATCCGCTGTGTACACTTCCGGCAGTTGCATCTGTTCGGCAATCTCCGGCATGCGAGTCCAGGCATTGAAGACGTGCGCCACTCCATGCCGGTGCAAGCAGGAGAAATATTCCGGGACGAGAAAGTCCTGATTCCGAATCTCCACGGCGTAGCGATAGTCGCCCGCGAGGCTCGCCAGAAACGGATCGAGTGCGGCAAGGAATTCGGCCAGGGGCCGATGCGAGCGTCCGAATTCAAAGATCAACACAGCTACCTGCTCGCGATAGGGCTCGAGCAAGTCGAGAAACATCGCTTGTAATAGCTGCGCGTTGAGAAATTGATCGTTCGCGCCCCCAGCCCGGTCGCCATATCGGGGATGCACCGGATACATGTGCACGGTAATTTCTTCGGGAACCTTGAACGCATATCGCAGCGACAGCGGCGCCGAGTGAAACAGCCGACGCCAGAACTCGACGCTCGGAAACTGGTAGAAGGAAAAATCGCCGCACACAATCGGGAAGGTCTGCGCGTACTCGGCCAGACACTCGGCTTCAAATCGTTTGTGCGAAAACCGGCCGCGAGAAAGATAACGATCGCGCGAGTAGATTTGCCCGATCCAGCCTTCGTACTTCCAGGAACTGGTACCGATCAATATCTGCTGTTGCGCCAAAGCGGACAAGCGCTCGCGCAACCGCGCGCTCAACGAATCCCGCGGCTCGTCGAAAAGCGAAAGGTTTTCAGTAAGCGTGGGCCACCCGGTAGCCGTAGGGATCGGCGCCCGCCTCGATCACTCCATCGGGGAGCATGCGCACCATCACGGGAGCGGCCCCGCTGGACCATTTGGACCGCAAACCGGTTAAGTGACCTCGCTCGGCAAGATCGGTTGCAATGCTGGAGGGGATCCGTTCATCCAGCAACAGATCGCCTTTGTTCCAGGCGTGGTTGTCGAAGCTAGAGACCAAATGACGAGTCTGATAACGGGGCGCCTCCACCGCGGCCTGGGCGTTCATGCCGAACTCCACCACGTCCAGAAAGAGCTGGAGCAGGCTCTGGTCCTGATTGTCGCCGCCGGGCGTCGAGAGGGCCAGAAATGGCCTGCCGGCTTGCGTCACAAGGGTGGGGCTGAGGGTAACCCGCGGCCGTTTTCCACCAGCCAGTTCATTGGGTGAGCCCGGTACCAGAATGAAGCTTTGGGCGCGTTCGGTGAGCGGAATTCCGGTATCACCCGCAATTACCGAAGGCAACCAGGAGCCACTGGGCGTGGCAGAAAACATCATCCCATCCTTATCGATCGCGTCAACGCAGGTGGTGTCGCTGGCCATCAACGCGTCGTCGATGTTCTTGGCTCGCACAATATCCATCTCGGAAGGGTGCAAGCCGCGCTTTCCGTTGACTAAGCCAGGCGAAAACTGGAGCGACGCTTTCTCGCTGATCTCTTTGCGGCGCTGGGCAGCGTATGGCTTGGATAGCAGCACATCCCCGGGGATCTGATTGAAACGCGGATCTCCGTAATAGGCGTCTCGATCGGCGTAAGCCAGTTTCAGCGCTTCCACCGATTTATGAATGTACTCGGTGGAATTGAAGGGCAGCGAGTGCATGTCCCAGCCTTCGAGAATGTTCAAGGCTTCCAGCAGCGCGGGACCTTGGCTCCAGAAACCCGGCTTGTAAACCTGATAGCCGCGATACTCGGTGGAGACCGGTTCTTCCACCTGCAGTTTAAACGCCGCCATGTCTTCATAGCGCATCAGGCCGCCGTTGGCTTTCATGAACGCATCGATCTTGTGAGCGACTTCGCCGCGATAGAAATAATCGCGAACGGCGTCAATGGCAGCCTGGCGGTTGGCGCCGGCCGCCAGCGCTTTCTTCTCAGCCTCCAGCATGGCGCGCAGCGTCCGCGCGGTGTCCGGTTGGCGGAAGATTTCCCCCGGTAGAGGGACCTGTCCGTTGGGCAGGAAATGGCGCTTGGAATCGGGCCACAATTCAAAAAACCCGCGGGAGCGTGCAATCGATTGCGAGCGCATCTCGTCAATTGGTTCGCCATCGGCCAGTTCAATGGCGGGCGTAATCACTTCGGCAAACGACTTGGTTCCGAACTCGCGCAGCGCCAGGAGCGTGGCGTCGATCATTCCGGGCACCAGCGCAGGCAGAATGCCGGCGACGGGGATGATGCCGCGCAGTCCATTGGGCTCGGGCTTGGCTAGCAATTCGCCCGGCATCAACTGGTGCTTGCGGAACAGATCGGCGGTGGCCAGCTTGGGCATGGTGCCGACTCCGGCAATCGCAAAGACCTTGCCGGCCTTGTTCCGGATGAGAATCGGCGCCTCGCCGCCCAGTCCGAAATGGGAGAACTCTGTCACCGACGCCGCATAGATGGTCGCCACGCCCGCATCCACGGCGTTGCCGCCGTGAAAATACATGCGCATTCCAGCCTCAGCGGCATATTCGCTGCCGCAGGCCACAGCGCCCCTGGTGCCGCGCGAGGCGTGCACGACGGGGCGCTCGAATTCCTTCCGCTGGGCCGAAGCGACGCAGAGGCAGGTGAGAAGAAGCAGGCCGGATTTGCGCATCATACTGCCCACGATTTTAGCAGCCTGCGGGACAGGGCTCAGCACAGGCTGGGCTGTCGAGCGCGGCGCCACCACCGCCATGGCGATTCAAGTCGTCTTAGAGCACAGGACCACCAAGAAGACTCGCATGCCCGACTCGCCGTGTGAATTTGACCACTGAGCTTGACAGCTTTGTACTGGCCAACGTCGAGAGCGGGCGGTACGAAAATGTCAATGGGCTTCAGCGCGCGGAACTTCTGTTCCAGCATGGCGGCATCTTTTAACCGAGCGACTAACCGAGCGACGCGGATATCCACTTCCGCCCGCGCCTCAGCGGCGATCACGTTGACGCGCGTCCCGCCGGAAATGACGCCCGGGTTGACCGTGATCCCATGTTCGAGGTTGGTGAAGGACGCTATGCGCGCGATCTGCCGCGCGAGTTCGAGAATGGCGCTGGCGCCGTTGGAGAAGTCGACACCCGAGTGCGCCGCCCGTCCTCGCACGGTCCACCGTGAAATCGCCAACTCCTTTGCGCGCCGTTTTGAGTTTGCCTTCCAAGCCGGTGCCGGGCTCCAGCACCAGTACGGCGGTGCTTTGGCGGGCGGCTTGTTCGGTGAGCGAACGGGGCGACTCGCTGCCTGATGGGCAGTTGCCCGTCGGCCACATCCAGATGAAGTTTGTAACCGCGCCAGTATTGATCATTTCCCTGGCTATTGCACTTGGCGCCCAGGTCGCACTGGCGGGGAAGTTCGCTGAGCATTCGGGCCAGGCCTTGATGGCGCTGCCGTTGGATCCGCGTACAGCGTTCGCAGGCCTTGGCGCGGGAAAATCTTGGGCCTTTGCGTTTGGGCTGCTTGTGACCAATGGCGCCTCGCCGTTACAGCGCGCGGGGCCAAGGGGTTTGCTGTCCCGGAGCAGCGAGCGCGAATGAGAAGCGCGGCGTATCAATAGAGCACGGAGGCCGATGCCGATGCCGAAGCGGTGAGAGAATCGAAGGCAAAGCCGCGGGGAGCTGACACGTCCTGCTTGTCGCGGTGCTTGGCGATATACATGCGGCGATCGGCCTCGCTTAACAGTTGCTCGGCGTCGGTGCCGTCGTCCGGGTACATGGCATGACCGATGCTCACGCCGAGCGCGGCATTCTCGTTGATTTCCAGCCCGGCGTCGGCGGTGATGGCCCGGAGACGCAGCGAGGTGGTTTGCACCTGGTCGAGTCCGATTCCAGGAAGAATCAACACAAACTCATCCCCACCCATGCGGGCGACGTAATCGTATTCGCGGCAGGAGTCTTTCAACTTGCGGGCCACGGTATGCAGGAGCCGGTTGCCTTCGAGGTGGCCGAAGCGGTCATTGATCTGTTTGAAGCCGTTGAGATCGCAAACCAGTACCGCCAAGGGCGAACTTAAGCGGCGGCAGCGCGCCAGTTCGCTGTCCAGGTGGAGGAACAGGGAGCGCGCATTGGGCAGGCCAGTGAGATAGTCGGTCGCGGCGGAGCTTTCGGCCTGTTCGTATTTCAAGGCATTCTCGATCGACAGGGCGACCTTGGCGCCGATGGCGAGCAGGATGCGCAAATGGTCCTTGGTAAAGGCGTCGCGTTCGGCGCGGTACAAAGTAAGCACGCTGACCACGCCGCTGAGGCCAACCAGGGGAATCGCCACGGCGCTGCGCATGGTGGTGAACTTGGTCTCGTCGTTCAAGTAGCCGGGTTCGACGGAGGGGTTGCCGTTGAGTATCGGTTTGTGATTTTCGGCCACCCAGCCCGACAGTCCTTGGCCCATGGGTATTTCGAGGGAGGAAAACAGCCGGAAGTTTTCCCCGCTGGCGTATTCGGCTTTCAGAATGTCCCCCTGCGGCACGTAAATCGCCAGGGCGTCATAGGGGATCATGCGTTTGAGGCGGATGGCCAACAGCGACAGGGTTTCATTCAGGCTGAGCGAATTTCCGAGGTCTTGGGCGAGTTCGAACAGGTTTTGCACTTCCTGGCGGGCGGCGGCGATCGAAGACAGGAAGTCGGTTTTGCGGTCGGCTCCCGCCGGGGAGGCTTTGGCGGTCTCAAAACCGGCGGCGGGCTCCAATCCGCGGGCCACGACCACATCGGTGGAGAGCTTGGCGCGCAGCGGATCGGCGGTGGAGGTGTTGGCCATTTTTTCCAATTCCACATAGCGCCGGTGCATGATGTTGACGATTTCGGGATCAAAACTGGTTCCGGACTCGGCCAACACGCGGCGCATGGCATCATCGAGCGGCAGGGCGCGGCGATACTGGCGGTGGGAAGCCAGGGCGTCGAGGCAATCGACCACCGCCAGGATGCGGGCGCCGATGGGGATGGCTTCTCCCTTTAACCCGTCTGGGTACCCGCTGCCGTCCCATTTTTCATGATGGGAGCGCACGATGGGCGTGACCGGATAAGGAAAGCGGACTCGCTCGAGAATCTCTGCCCCAACCACGGGGTGGATCTTCATTTTTTCGAATTCTTCACGCGTCAGCTTGCCCGGTTTGGAGATGATGTGTTCGGGCACGGCGAGCTTGCCGATGTCGTGCAGCAAGGCGGCGGCGCGGAGGGCATCGAGTTCGTGCGGCGCCAGCCCCAGTTCCTTGCCGATCTCGATGGCGTAGACTTGCACGCGCTGCAGATGCTCGTGGGTGGTCTGATCTTTGGCGTCAATGGCCATGGCCAGCGCTTCAATGGTGCGCAAGTGCAAGGAGGCCATCTCCTCGGCGTGTTTCTTCTCGTCTTCCATACGGCCGAGATACAGGTGGTAGGAACGATAGATGAGATAGACCACGGGCAGCACCAGCATGGCGGTCTGCCAGCCGACATATTTGGTGGCGGCGCTGGTTCCACCCGCCACGGCGGCGCCCAGCAGGTAGTAGGGGAAAGACCAGAAATAGCACTCGTGCCAAATGGTTTTCAGCGATTTGTTTTCCGTCAGCGCAATGGCAGCCGAGACCGGAAACGTATTCATGAGGAAGAACACGACAGAGGCGGCGACCAGCAAAATTGCCGTATCGACGTGGGAGCGATGCAACAGCGGAGAATGATAGGTATAGCTGGTGGCGGCAACGGCAATCGCCATGCTGCCCATATTGAAGGCCAACTGATAGGTTTCCACCTTTTGGCGAGACCACAGGCACTGGCATACGGCGGCGAAGCAGCCCATGAGCAGAGATTCCGGAAGGCTCAGTTGGACGATGCCGAACAGCATGAAAAAGAACAGCACGGACATGGTTCCGGTGATGCCCGGCAGAGTGACCTTGAGCCGGGACGAGGCGACGGCCAAGATGAGATAGCAGGCGAACCGCACGATGTCCTGCGATTCCCACCGAAGCAAGTTCTCCATCAGCAGGGTGCTGCCGATCAGAGCGACGGCGTACACGTAGATTCTAGCGGTTATCGACATTTGGTCATCAGTGCGGACCTTTTCATCCATGTGCTTGGAGTCGTACACCCTAAGCTCAATAGCTCAATGCAGATTCGGTGCCAACCCGCATCCTGTTGGTATATCGACCCGGAGAGCGATCTCGATTACAGTTGGGCCGACAAAGTGTCGCGAGGGGGGCCATTTTGTCCCTCTCGGTCTTTTCCCTTACGGTTTTGTTGCTGACGTACTATAGCCAAACGAGCTGTCGAGGACGAAGAGTAATAACAGGATGACTTTGACGACGCCACCGGCCTATCTTGGAATGCCGGCGATAGTTGTGAGTCCGGTGATGCTCGGGGTGATCGATCTGGTGCAGCGGGTGGGCCAGACGAACGCCACAGTGCTGATCACGGGAGAGAGCGGGGTGGGCAAAGAACTGGTCGCCCGCGCCGTCCATCACCATTCGCTGCGCTGCCACAAGGCCTGGGTGGACGTCAGTTGCGCGGCTCTGCCCGAACATTTGGTGGAAAGTGAGCTGTTCGGCTACGAGAAAGGCGCTTTTAGCGGGGCGGACGGCTCGAAACCGGGTTTGTTCGAACTGGCGAATAACGGGACTCTGTTCCTGGACGAAATCGGCGAACTGGAAGCGCGCATGCAAGTGAAACTGCTGCGGGTGCTGGATGGGACGCCGTATTACCGGCTGGGAGGAGTGCGAAAAGTATCGGTGGATGTGCGGATTGTGGCGGCGACCAACCAGAATCTGGAGGAAATGGTACGCACCGGCAGGTTCCGGAGCGATCTGTATCATCGCTTGTGCCAGATTCAGTTGCGGATTCCGCCGCTGCGGGAGCGGCTGGACGATATCGTGCCCATCGCCTCGCATTTCTTGAGCCAGTACAATCCTGCATTGAGTTTTACGAACGACGCGCTGCGCGCGCTACGTTCCTTTGCGTGGCCGGGAAACATACGGGAACTTCGCAACGTAGTTACGAAGGCAGCCATCCTGGCGCGGACAGAGAGCATCACCGCCGCAGATTTGGCGCTGGAAGCCCAAGGCTCGCTTGGCCCCTCTTTTGGGGCACATTTTGGTACCGTGTCCGGCGGCAGTCCCCTGGCGGCCAACAGTCACAGTAACGGTAACAGTAACGGTCCGGTGGACGGGCCGAATCTCGAAGGAATCGAACGCAGCGCCATTATGCGGGTGCTGGCCGAAACCAACGGTCACCAACAGAGGGCCGCCAATCTGCTCGGCATATCGCGGCGAACCCTCAGCAGAAAGTTGAAACTCTATGGAATGGAGTCGCGGCAATCCTGCGTCTCGTAAAAGAGACGATTTGAGCAACCCGCCCGCCTCACTCGCGGACCGTCGCGGCGAAGAGCGCTTTGCCGCGGACGGTGGCGTGGAACTGCGCTTTGAAGATCCGATTTTCCGGACGGTGGAAGGTAGCTTGTTGGACTACAGCCACAGCGGATTTCGAGCCAAGCATCAGTTCCACTCCCTGCATAACGGCCAATGTGTGGAGTTTCGCCATGTGTTTGGAACCGGCAAGGCGAGGGTAATGTGGAACCGGATCTTGCCCGAAGGTGTGGAAACCGGGTTTCTGGTTGTCCCCGAAGCTCGCGACGCATAAGGTGAAAAAGTCGCTTCCATTTTTCATAGACCCCTACCGTGAGCCGTAGGGAAGTGCTAGAATCGGATTCAGCTATCGTTTGCAACCCCAAATCGTTCGCTGCGTCTATAAAGGGGAAGCGGCCAAAGGCGTTCACCGACCAAGCACTATGCCATCTCCGGAACATGCCGGAAATCTAGAAGATCCGGACATTCATCTACGGCGTCTGTTCAACGAGCAGATCCAAACTCCCTGGTATCGTTCTTTTGTACAGAACGTTAGGGAGTTGATTCGCCCGCCGAAACTGCCCCCGTTGGAATTGACGTCCACGCCGGTTGCGGTGCAAGACATCTGGAGCCCTCTGGGCGGACAGAGAAGGCGAGCTGGCGCAACTTCGCTTCTGATACACGTCTCGGTGGTGGTGTTGGCGTTTGTGATTGGAACCAACAAGACCGTGCAACGAGTGGTTAAGGAGCAGATCACACTGATCGCCCCCGATATCTCGGCATATAAGCCAACGCCCAAGAAAGACCAGATGCGCGGCGGGGGTGGTGGCGGCGGGGACCGGTCTCCGTTGCCGGTGAGCAAGGGCGCTTTACCTCCGAAGCCGAAGAAGATGTTTGTGCCTCCGATGATCCGGAACAATCCCGATCCCAAGCTGGTGTTGGATGCCGGACTGGTGGTTCCGCCCGATGTCCCCAACATCAAATCCGATCAGTTTGGCGATCCCCTGGCGAGATCCGGAATCCCCTCCAACGGGACGGGATTTGGCAGCGGCATGGGAAGCGGCACGGGCGGCGGCGTCGGTTCCGGAGGCGGGGCCGGCTACGGTCCTGGGCACGGCGGCGGATGGGGCGGCGGAGCCTACAAGATTGGCGGCGGAGTTTCCGCGCCCAGCCTGCTGCATAAAGTGGAGCCGGAGTACTCGGAAGAAGCCCGCAAGGCGAAGTATCAGGGTACGGTGGTTCTGTTTGTGGTGGTGGATGAGAACGGCAACCCCAAAGAGCTGAAAGTGATTCGCCCGTTGGGCTTGGGCCTGGACCAGAAGGCCATTGAGGCCGTGCAGAAGTGGAAGTTCCGTCCGGGCATGAAAGACGGGCGGGCGGTGGCCGTGCAAGCGACCATTGAAGTGAACTTCCGGTTGCTGTAGGACGGGCGGCGCGCCGCCGGCCTCCCGGGAATAACTTTCCCAACTTTCCCCAAGACAAGTTTTCAACTGATCGCGGCCCAAATAAAGGCTAGAGCCACTCGGATCCTGGTGAGTTCCTTACCAAGGAAGGGTCAGCCGGCTTTGCGGAATGCCCAGGGCAGTAAACTGTATCTATGGGCACTGTTCGCTACGTCCACTGGCGAGACGGAGAGATGTGGCTCGGCTATTTCGAAGAATTCCCCGACTACATGACTCAAGGTGAATCTCTTGGCCAACTTGAGGAGAACCCTCGCGACCTCTACCAAAACCTCGTCAGCGGTGACATTGCGGCCATCCGCAGAGTCGCCGAATTGTCGGTAGGATGAAGCGGAGCATTGCGGCACAACTTCACCCCTTACGACGCTGCGTATATCGCTTTGGCCGAAGCGACGGACGCCGTCCTATACACCTGCGATGAGAAGCTCGCCCGGGTCACCGGGCGAGGGTGGCCGTGTTTACGCGTTGAGCGACGGCCGCCTTCCCCGCTTTCGTGGTCGATGAGCCGCTGCGATTGCGGGCGCCTCAGAACGCATACCCCAGCGAGGTTTGGTAGCTGCGCGGCGGGACGAAATGGGTACCGCTGAAGGTGGACAGGAAGTTGTACAACGCCACCTTGTTGGTGAGGTTGGTCACGGTGAACCGAAGCGTGACCCTCCTTCGCGTTTCGCTGAGGAGCAGGTTGTCGGTGCCCAGGGCAACATCGAACAGGTTCCGAGGCTGCACGCGGTCCGGATTGTGGTCGTTGTTCCCGGTGCCGGTTTGGGGCAAGGTGATGAGTGTCGATTTGCCGGCGCCGGCGCAGGCGGTGATGGGGCGCTGCACGGTGGCGAACACTCCGTCGCAGGAAAATCCGATGCTGACCTGTTGGTTGGGCGTGAGCAATGTCGCGGCGGCCACGTCGGGGATACCGCTCACGACCAGACCGCTGTCGTAGCGCCAAATGAGATCGATCCAAGCGCCGTTCTTGGGCCGCTGGTAGCGGAAATTAGTCGTGGTCTGGAACGCTTGGTCATGATCGATGCGGAACACTCCGGGTGTGGACGCCAGGCCTTGGTTGATGAGACCGCCGACCTCGGGTGGAAAATAGCGGGCGCGGTTGTGGCCAAAGGTGAAATAGGCCTGGAACCCATGCAGAGCGGTAGTGCTCAACCGGCCGGTGAAGCCGTCGATCTTGGAGTTGTGCCAGGCGACGGGAAACGTGATGGGAGTATTGAAGATCACGTCGAAATCGTATGCGTTGTGAGTGTATTTCCAGAAATAATCCCCATCAAATACGAGGAAGCGTCCAAATTTCTGCTGAAACCCGGCGTTGAACTGGTTGCGAGCTCCCGGTTCCAAAGGAACGATGCCTCGCGCTCCAAATACGTTTTCGGCAAGACCGCCGACACCGGCGGAGCTGGAGAGGAGCAGGTTCTCATTGAAGGGAGTTTCGAAGGTTCGGGAATAGGCGGCTCGCAGCACCGTCCCGGTGGGGGCGATCAAGTAGGCGAGACCCAAGCGGGGCTGAAGGCCGCTCTTGGTCACCAGGCCGTGGTACTGGTCGTCGCGCAGACCGGCGTTGATGGTCAAAGGCCCGAGGCGGATTTGGTCGGTGAGGTAAAAAGCATATTGGTTGATGTCGTTCAGTTGGTGAAAGAACAGGAATGAGCCGCCCCGTGTGAGGTCAAACGGCAGAAGGCCGGGCAGGAATTTGGGGTTGCTTTGGTACGCCGGGTTGACGGCGGCGCACTGGCTGGGGCTGGTGACGCCGGGCAGCAGAAGGGCGTTCTTATTTGCGTCCAGACAAACCGGATTAAAAGCAAAGGCCGTGACGGCCAAGGCAAAATTCTCTTCGAGACGCGTTTGTTGCACCTGCAAGCCAGCCTTCAGTGTCTGATGTCCATGGATTGCGGAGAGATCCGTCTTTACGCCCCAATTAGTGAGGAAACGATTCTGGGAGATGGTTACGGGCGTGTCGGCGAACGGATTGCGGCTGCCGTAGTAGTTCACCTGATCGCGCCGGACGAAAGGGTTGATGGTCAGCAGCGTCTGCGCACCGAATGTGTGCTGGTAGCCAGGCGCGACGCTCCAGGTGAGAACGCGCTGCTTCTGATCCTGGCTCAACTGATCATAATCGTTGGGTACCTGAAACCAGTTGCGGGCGGTGAACAAATTCAAGTGAAGCGAATCGCGTCCGGTGGGCTGGTAGTCCAGATGGTCGAAGATGGTTTGGTTGTTGCCGATGTCGTGGATGGGCAGAGACTCGGGCGTGTCGAGAAAATGGCCGCTACGGATGCTGTTCAGGGCGATGAAGTTTCCCCATTGGGGTCCGCCAAAGCCGAAGGTGGCGTCTTCTCCGTAGGTGGCGAACGATCCCCAGGTGGCTTCGAAGCTTCCGAAAGGCCGCTGGCCTAGACCGGATTTGGTGGTGGCGTTTACCACCAGGCTGGACTTATCCCCGTATTGCGCATCCGGGGCGCCGGTGATGATCTCCATGCTCTGCAGCGCGTCCGGGGGAAGCTGGGTGGAGAAGGTTTTGCTTTGCTGATCGCTGATGGGTTGACCGTCGATGATGAAGCTGACCTGCGCGTGATCGCCGAGGGGATGGAAGAAGCCATTGGCGTCGGAGGCGGTACCGCCCGTGCTGTAGTTGATGAGATTGCTGAGTCCCGCCGCCGGACCGAACTCGGGCAGCTTGGAAAACACGGCCGTGTCGGTATTGGTGTGGGCGGAAGGGTCGGTCTCAACCAGCGCGGCATTGGCCTCCGCAGTGACGCTAGAGGTGCTGACTGCAACCGTCAAGGTAATATCGTGCGCGATTGCGATGGTGGAGCGAACGTTAAGCTGCTGGGAGCTGGGTGTGAATCCGGCGGCGCTAACGGTCAGTTGATACGTATTGAGCGGAACGTTGGTGAGACGGAAAGATCCGGTTTGATCGGTGGACGCCGTCTGGGAATAATTCGAAACCGGATTGCGAAGCAGGACGCTGGCGCCGGGGATCACTGCGCCGGACTCGTCTTTCACACTGCCGGTAATGGTGCCGCTGCTGATGGATTGCGACCAGACGTTGGCCGACGCCAACAGGATCAACACGATCGCAATTGGAACCGGCGAAGATTTCCGACGCCGGTTCCGCTGAGCTTTCTTCGGCGACAGCTCAGCAGCGGGAATCGCTAAGCTCACGATTCAAACATAGCAGGCGGAACGCCACAGGCAGCGGAGGAGCGGTTCCAAGACTTCGGCGAGTGACGTCGATTCTCCGCTGAGGCAATTAAGCTTACGACCGCCACCGAGATGCCGGGTGGGACAGTTGGTGAAGCCCGCCCCGGGATGCACGACAGATTGTCCCTTGCCGTGAGACAGCAAGGCAACCTCGAATCGAGGGACTTTTGATTCACGAGAATCCAGACTTCTGACGCATAAATCCTCAACAGTCAATACCAGTTGGTTTCCGAGTACAAGCGATTCATCTATTTCCGGCCAGAGGGATAGGCCATCGCAGCGCGAAGTACGGTGACAGACTGTCGTGGCCGAATAGCACTCCTTCTCCATTTTTTCAGTAACTTGCATTTTGGCCATCGATCTGCCATGGACTACTCCGTGCAGACCTCAGTGAGTGTAGAAAGCAAAAGCGCACTGATCTTAGATCCAAGAAGGAATCGATGAAAATTTTCAGCCTGATCAATAACCTTGGCCGGTTAATGACGGTACTGACGCTTGTGACGGGAGTTACCTGTTTCGCAAAACACCCGAAAATCAGTGATGACCTGACAGTCAGCGGAGACGGCAATGCCGACGTGATCGTACGGTTTACAACCACTCCTACCCAGAGGCATCACTCCAAGGTACAAAGCCTGGGCGGCGCCCATAAAGTAGATCTTGGCGACGTCATCAAGGGCGGCGCGTATTCCGTTCCGCGCCGGGCGCTGGAAGCGCTGGCAAATGACCCGGAGGTTGTATATATCACGCCAGATCGTGCGGTAGCGGGAATGTTGGACTATGCAGTTCCGACCATCAATGCCGATCTGGCTCATAATGCCGGCTTCACTGGTTCCGGAGTGACCGTGGCAGTCCTCGATAGTGGACAGTCAAATACGGCGGACCTGGATGTGCTCGACACGGGAAGGTGGGCGACTGGGACCAACAGCACGACGCCTATCCACCGGTTCTCCTTCACCGCCGCCAAGTCTTTTGTTGGTTTGACGGGCGCCGATGGTTGGGGCCATGGAACGCATGTGGCCGGTATTATTGCCGGCAATGGGCAGCAGTCGTTGAATGTACCCCGGCCCTTCATCGGAGTTGCGCCGCAAGCCACCATCGCCAGCTATCAGGTTTTGAACAACTCGGGTCAGGGCACAGACAGCTCGGTCATCGCGGCAATTCAGCAGGTGATCAAAGACAAAGCACAATACAACATCCGCGTGATGAACCTGTCGCTGGGGCGCCTGGTGTACGAAAGCTACACCCTCGATCCGCTGTGCCAGGCAGTGGAGCAGGCCTGGAAGGCGGGGATCGTGGTCGTTGTATCGGCTGGCAACTACGGCCGCGACAACTCGCAAGGAACCTCCGGCTACGGCACCATCACGGCGCCGGGTAACGATCCGTTTGTAATTACGGTTGGCGCCATGAAGGACCAGGGAACCATCGCCCGGGCCGACGACCGGATTGCCAGCTATAGCTCGAAGGGGCCGACTCTGTTCGACCACGTGGTGAAACCGGACCTGGTGGCTCCCGGAAACCGAATCATCTCGATCATCCACGGAGAAGGCGCGGCTCCGCAGGCTCTTTATAAAGCCTCCGGCCCCAATCTGATTCCTTGCACTCTGCAGGGCGCGCCGGCATGCACTGCCACCACCTCGCTGAACTACGTCCGGCTGAGCGGGACCAGTTTCGCGGCGCCGATGGTGAGCGGCGCAGCGGCGCTGATGCTCCACAAGAATCCGGCGCTTACGCCCGATCAGATCAAAGCGATTCTCATGAAGACCGCGACCAAGTCATTCCCGGCTTCGAGCTCGGTTTTGGATCCGACAACCAAC
>Ga0075017_100001403_pt1 | contig 14654 bp, 16 predicted proteins | sample AleBraG_ABR_2012_FD_71475 | JGI IMG/M metagenome (GOLD analysis project Ga0075017, IMG submission 71475) | Freshwater sediment microbial communities in response to fracking from Pennsylvania, USA - Alex Branch Run_MetaG_ABR_2012 | ecosystem: Environmental > Aquatic > Freshwater > Creek >... | reverse complement strand
GCATGACGAGCGCAGGTAAAAGGGCTAGTCGATCACTTCATGACATATTCATGGTTCATCCTGCTGCTGGTGATTTCCGGGACCGTGGTCAGCCTCCTGATCATGCAGGGCACCTCTCTCGGACAAGTTCTGCACGAGCGCATTCCCGACCGGCCAAGGCGCCGCCTTTTTATTGCGTCGGTGAGTTTCCTGCTGACGTTTGCCGGAGTGCGGGCCGTGGTCTACGCCGTGTTGCACCAGATTCCTCCCTTTCACTTCATCATTCAGGCGGGAGGGCGTCACATTCACCATCTGGTGTTCGGGATTATCATTTTGCTTCTGGTGGGATATGGATGGCTCTGTGAAGTCGGAAGCGGGTCGAGCGGGTCGTCAATTTTTGCCGGCCGGCTGATGTCAATTCTATATGGTGTGGGCGCGGCTCTCACCCTGGACGAATTCGCTCTGTGGTTAAACCTGAAAGATGTCTACTGGTCCCCCGAAGGGCGAAGCAGCATCGATGCGGTGATTCTGTTCGGCGCGCTGCTGGCGGCGAGCGCCTGGGGCGCGCCGTTGTTGAGCGGCGAGGCAAGGAAAAAGAAGAGCCGGGGAAATAATCGCTGATAACCGAGCTTACTATCCCGTAAAAATCCCACTCCTCATAAGAGTTCATCTCCCGGCACTGGAGCGTTGCTGCAGTCAGGCGTCCTTCGGGTGATCTGGTTTCACGCCATGAGTTGCGGGTGCATAAAGGACGCGGCCGGAGGGGTCAGCCGCCGGTGTACACGGCGGCTGCTCCGGCGAATCAGGCGCCGACCAGCTCAGCGGTTATGACGTCTTGCCTTGCTTCAGTGGCGAAGGCGCATACCGCCAGGTGATCTTCCAGGGCGCTTTTGGCGCGCTCCATATCGACATTTTTGTATGCCGCCAGCTCCGTGCTGACCCTAAAGTAGGCAGCGGAACGTGCCTCGATATACTTGCTGCGACTGGATACAAAAGCTCGTTCCAGATCCTTGCAGATCAGGCATTCCATAGGTATTGCCCCTTCCTTCCCTAAAGGCCACGAGGTCCGTCTATCCGTTATCGTTTGAGGATCTCAAGCTCCGCGCGAAGCCAGTCCTGTTGGTCTTGGCCAGGTTCACAACCACGGCCTTCGTACAACTCGTAGGCGCGCGCGCTTATCTTCGCCGTGTCTTCGGACGGGCGAGCGTCTGGCGCCGTCACCAAGGCAAGAGAGCTTTTCTCGGCACCGACAACGTTTGCTTTCGGTTGTTTTTGAGACTTGGGATCGAACATTTAGGGTACCTCCGCGTGCAGAACGACTAAGAGGAAGGAACTTCAGATGAACTGACTTAGTTCAGGGGACCTGAAAGAGGAGAGGAACCGCTCACTCACATTCAAGGCTACGCTCAATGCGCGCGCAAGTCCAATGGGATGGCGGCGACGTGCCGCAACTCTCGTCCCCCGTTTCGCGGCATATCCGTCATAATCCGGAGCTGCCGGTCCGCTTCAACCGCTGCTTCCGGTAAAATCGAGTCTTCCATGGAAACTCTTATGACTACTCCACCCACTGTGAATGCACCTGCTTCTTTGCCCACCTCTCTCGAGCACGTCGCCGATCTCGAACGGAAATATTTGCTGACGACCTATAACCGCTACCCCGTGGTGCTCACTCGGGGGAAAGGCGTGTTCCTGTGGGACATCGATGGGAAGAGATATCTCGACTTCGTTTCCGGCCTGGGAGTGAATGCGCTGGGGCATGCGCATCCGCGGATCGTGAAAGCGATCCGCGAGCAGGCAGCGAAGCTGGTGCACGTGTCGAATCTCTACTATCACGAGTATCAGGGGCCGCTTGCGGAAAAGTTGTGCTCGCTTTCGGGGCTGGACCGCGCGTTTTTCTCCAACAGCGGGACTGAGGCGATTGAGGGTTCGATCAAGCTAGCGCGTCTGGCAGGACATCGCGCGGGCGGTGAAGCAAAGTGCCGCCTGGTGGCCTTGGAAGGCTCGTATCACGGGCGCACGTTCGGAGCGTTGTCGTTGACCGGGCAGGACAAACACCGCAAGGGCTTCGAGCCAATGCTCGAAGGCGTGACCTTCGTGAAGCAGAACGATATTGAAGGCCTGCGGGCGGCGGTGAATGACAATACCTGCGCCATTGTGCTGGAGCCGATTTTCGGCGAAGGCGGAATCTACGAATGCACACCGGAATTTCTGGCTGAGTGCCGGGCGGCAGCGGACCGGCACAAGGCGGCTCTGATCTTCGATGAGATTCAGTGCGGGTTGGGGCGCACCGGAACGATCTTCGCGTTCCAGAGTTTCGGTGTAACCCCCGACATCGTGGCGATCGCGAAGCCCATTGCAGCGGGATTGCCGCTGGGCGCGTTCGTCGCGAAGGAAGCATTTGCGTCAGCCATTTCGCCCGGACAGCACGGAACGACTTTTGGCGGAGGTCCGCTGGCGTGCCGCGTGGCGCTTGAGTTCCTGGCGATCGTCGAAGAAGAAAAGCTGCTCGAGAATGTGAATCGGGTCGGGAGCTATTTGCACCAGCAGTTACAAGAGGTAGTCGCGAAACGTGCAGCCGCACGGGGTGTCCGCGGCCGCGGCTTCATCCAGGGAATTCAGTTGGATGTACCCGCGCGTCCCATCGTGGATGCCGCGTTGGCCGAAGGACTGCTCTTCAACAGCACGCAGGATACGGTGGTGCGATTTCTCCCGCCATTCCTGCTGGAAGAGAAGCACGTCGACAAGGGAATTCGTGTGCTGAAGAAATTGCTGGGAAAGAAGAAGGCTGCGGCGGCATAGGCGGAATTCAAAATCCCCACCCTCTCGCAAAAAACGCGAGAAGGGTGGGGCACCCGCATTCTTTGATATGAAAATCTAGAGCTGAGTGCTTCTCAGAATGGAATTGTGGATCTTTCTACAAAAAACGGGGAGCCGAAGCTCCCCAAGTGAAGCGACAGAGGCGTTGTTTCACTTACATAGAATCGCCTCGGCGTGAAAGAGTTGTCCCTGAGGCGTTAAGATTTTAGTGATGAGCGAAGTGACTGGCGAAGTGCAGGAAATTCCCGCGGGATCCAAACTGGGCGTCGAACATGGCGTTGATGAATGCTGGATGGATTTCGATGGCGCGCGCATGCGATATCTGCGCGCGGGCTCAGGGCCGGCGCTGATCCTGCTGCATGGGCTGCTGGGCTATTCCTTCTCGTGGCGCTATGCCATGCCGGCGCTAGCGCCATACCGCACCGTCTTTGCGCCGGACATGCTCGGCGCAGGCTTTTCCGATCGTCCGCGGATCGATCACTCCATGCGCGCGACCGCGCTCCGCATCCTGAAGTTCGCAGAGAATCTTGGCCTAACTTCATTCGATTTGCTGGGCACTTCTCGCGGCGGAGCGGTTGCCATGTGTGCCGCGGCTGAGTGCCTGGCCCGGGGCGAGCCAAAAGTCCGCAGTCTGATTCTGGTTGCACCAGTGAATCCGTTTTCGCCTCACGGACAACGACTCGCGACCCTTGCGGGCACTCGTTCTGGCGGAGCCGTGGCGCGGTTCGTCCTCGAGGGTATGCCATGGTTGTATCCGTACGTGCACGGGCGCCTGTTTGCCGATCCCAGGAAGATCCCGCCGCAAAGCCTCGAAGGTTACAAAGCGCCGCTGGCCACGCCCGGGTTGTTCGATCATGCGATCAGCATCGTCAGCACCTGGGGAGCGGACCTGCGCGAACTCGAGACACTTCTGCCAAAGCTCGCACCCATTCCCACGATGCTGATGTGGGGAAGCGAAGATCCTGCCGTCTACGCATCGTCGATGGAGCCGCTCGCCCGTTATTTTCCGAAGGCCGAGAAGATCGTCTACCCCGGCGTGGGACATCTGCCCTACGAAGAATGTGCCGACGAGTTCAACCGGGACTTGATTGCTTTTTTAAGCCGCATCGATCAGCAGAAATAGCGACCCTTAAGAATCTGCAATCTGCTAAGATCGCGCCGATCTTACGAAGCGGAGGAGGGAAGTTATGCAGTTCATCCGCCGGGTTCGCCTCATCGTATTCATTCTCGCCGCCTTTTCAATTTGCCTCGCGGCACAACAAGCCTCCTCAGCCGATCCGGAGCTCGCAGCTCAGATCCAGCTGGGCAAGAAAGCCTTGCAGGGGCAGAGGTACAAAGAGGCGCTGGATATTCTGAAGAGCGCGAACAAGCGCGAGCACGATTCCTGCGCTGAATGCAACTACCTGCTCGCGATCGTCTACTTCAATCTGCAAGACCAGAATCGCGCCCTGGAAAGCTGCGACAAGGCAATCAAAAGCCCTGGCAGCGACGGCTTGCGGGCGGCGGCCCACAACCTTAAGGGAACGTTGCTGCTCGCGTCCGCTGGCGATGATCGAAAGAAAATGCAGGGGGCTGAGGCCGAATTTCAGGCAGCTGTGCAATTCGATCCGAAAATGCCGGTCTTTCACCTGAACCTCGCCAAAGCTCTGCTGCGCGAGTCAAAGGACGATGCGGCCAAGAAGGAGCTGCAACTCTGCCTCGACTGCCAGCCGGACCCTAAATTGAAGGACGAGGCCGAGAAAATCATGGCGAATCCGAAACTCGGCCGCTCGGACATTGCGCCTGACTTCGAGTTGACCACTATGCAGGGCCAGCAGCTATCGCTTAAAGCTCTGGCCGGGCGCGTCGTGGTCATGGATTTCTGGGCCACCTGGTGTCCACCGTGCCGTGAGTCAGTGCCCGAGCTCAAAGAGCTGACTAAGAAATATCCGAGCGAGAAGCTGGTGCTGATCAGCGTAAGTGCCGACGAAAAGGAGAACGAATGGCGCGACTTCGTGGCCAGAAAGAAAATGGACTGGGCGCAGTATCGCGATGGCGACGGCAAGATCCGCCAAGCCTTTGGGATTCGCTCGTTCCCCACTTACCTGGTCATCGACGGCGATGGAGTCATTCGGGAGCGCATGACCGGACTCAACCCGCAAGAGACTGTGGTCCATCGCTTGAAAGCGACGCTCGGTGCGATGCCGCAGTTGGAAGGAGAAGCCCGCAAGTAGTGTATTGGCGGCAGCCTCGCAGGCACCTGCGGAGTTAACGTTTGCAGAGATGACGGTCACGAATGCGCGACTATACTGTGCGGGTGTCGCGGAGGGGCTCGCAGCCCGATTTCCGTGGCCATCGCAATCGCACGGCTGCGTCCGAGCCGCAAACGGACGAGGAGGATCGCATGAAAAAAATCGGGTTTCTGAGCCTGCTCATCATGGCAACACTTCTGTTTACATTCCCGGCCGCCGCAGCCGGACCGAGTTCCCCCGCGCAGCCTGCCGCACCTGCAGTAGCCGCAGCTCCAGCGGCGACCGCGGCCGTTCCCGAACCTCATCCCCACATTCACGAAGCGCTCGAGTCCATGCGCGCCGCCAAGCATCATCTGGAGGCTGCCGAGCACGATTTCGACGGCCATCGCGCCGAAGCCATCAAGCATCTCGACATGGCGATCCACGAAGCTGAAATCTGCATGCAGATGAAGTAGTCTGCACCTCCCAAAATAAGGAAAGGCAGCGTCTCGACGCTGCCTTTTTTGTGCCCGAAATGTAACTGCGAATCAGTGTGACCCGAAAGTGATTCCGAGGGAAGCTCCGACCCGAAAAACGTTGTTGGAGTGAAACTCGAAGTTGTTGTGAACGTAGTAGTAATGGGCCTCGGGACGGAGGAAGAAATCGCGCCAGAAGTAGTAGCGCAGCCCGGCCCCGGCATGCAGCAGCAGGTGGTTATCGTTTACGTAGGAACGACAGCCTCCCGCTGAGTAGCAGTTTCCCAGTTCGCGGTAAAAGATCAGCGTTTCGCCGCCGGCCCCCGCCATGAAATCGCCGCTGATTTTCTTGCTGATCGGGGGCGCGTACACCGCATTTACGTCGTACAAGACTGGACGGAAATGCTGGTAGTTGTTGTAGGTTCCTTTGTGATAGCGGAATGCGCCCTCGACGTTGATGCCGAAGTGATTTTCCAACACGTACTGAATGCTGGCCTCGGGATAATTACCGCCCCGTTCCGGCGGAGGCAGGAAGGCGATCGAAGATGTACTGGGCCTGCTCGCCAGCAGCGTGCTGCCTCCAACCGCAAAATCCAATTGCTGAGCGCGGGCAAAGCTGGCAGATACGACCAAGGTGCAAGCGATAGCGAGGAATGCGAGCTTTCTCAATAGAGCCCCTTTGGAGCAGGATGACCGATCCGGGCAGCGCCCACGGCAATTGCGACGGGCGACCGTAGAATGGTCGCCCGAAGAGAGTCATACTAACGCATTCCCTGCGGATACCCCAACTTCCCCACCGCTTCTACTCGGGCCCGATGGTGTATCCGATCGACGCTCCGACGCGCAGCACACTATTGGAGGTGAAGTCGCCGGTATTGTTGTTGATGTAGTAGTAACGCGCCTCGGGGCGAACGAAAACGTGATTCCATACGTAGTAGCGGATGCCGCCACCAATATCGATCAGAAAATGGTTCGAACTGCTGTAGTTGATGCAGCTCACGAAATTACACGTGTACGTGCCGGTGTAGAAGCGGGTGCTCTGCCAGCCGACTCCGGCAAACAGGTCCAGCCCTGCTTTTTTGCTGAGCCGCGGCTGGTACATGGCGTTGAAGTCGAACAGGATCGGGCGATAGGGCTGGCCACCAGAGCCGCCGTACTCTCCCTGGCTGGCGCGCCACGCGGCGTCGAAGCCAATTCCCATTCTCCGGTGGAAGATCACGTCCGCGCTGACATTGGTGAAGAGACCGCCTCTTTCCGGGCACGTCAAGTATCCGGTCGATGCGGAGTAGGTGCAGGCCGCGGCGTTGGGTGACATCACCGTTCCGAAGCCAAACATTGCATCACCCTGCTGGGCAAATGCAACCCTGGTGAATAGGAAACATGCGGCCACCGCCGCGAGGAAGGCTAGCTTTCTCAAGAGAAACCTCCTGTTTGTATGATCGATCATGGGAGATACGATGCAGACGCCAATGCACTTGGATGTGAGCTTCCGGTCTACCCGTTCATCTTAATTTCAGCCGGGCCCTACATTCAAACTAGCAGAAAGAGCCAGCCCCGTCGTGTTTACGACCTTTATGGAAATGAGCGGTGCATTGGCCGGCTGACAGCCCCTTCGCCTTGAACCCTGCAAGCGGTCAGAAGTTGCTCCGGGCCAGATTTTTTAAGCGCAGAATGGTCAATCGTCCGGCTACGACCTCTTCCCCATCCCACTGCCGCCGCCCCGGACGATGTGATCCAAAGAGATCGGTCCGCTGCCAAAGAAAATCAAAGCGAATGCCAGAGTTGCGACTGCCAGGGGAAATTCGTATCCGTGATCGCCGGTGAGGCCGTTGTGCCAATGCACCTTCCAGATCGCGACTACCAGGTCGATGCAGATCGCGAAGGCGGCGGCCCGGGTGAAAAATCCTACGATGATGAGCAGGCCGCCTAGCAATTCGGTAAACGAAGAAACATAACCCAGCCATGCGGGCAATCCGAGCCCCGCCACCATCTGCGCGTGGTGGTGCAGGCCGCCAAACACCTTGTGGTACCCGTGTACGACCATGATGACGCCCAGCGTAGCTCGCAGGACCAGAAGAGCCAGAGGTTGTACGCGATCGAGATAGCGCAAATCGTTCCTCCCCGAACTGATTCCCGGCGAAGTGGGAAGCTTAAGATTATCGCAATCCAAGCCAGGAACGAACTCCTGCAGGCATCCGCGAGTAGTGGGTCAGTTTAAAAGTTGTCATTCCAAGCGCGGTTTTATCGATCGAGGAATCTGTTTACCCGGCGAACTGCAGGTTCCTCACCGGGCTTTCAGCCCGGTTCGGAATGACGAAACGAAATTTGCTCAAACTGACCCACTACTCGCCCCGAGAGAACGATTGCAGAGTGCCCTGAGTTCTGGTAACGTTTTGGCGCCTAGTTTCAACGACTGTCAGCGAAATAGAACCTAGCCTGACGCAATGCTCCTCGCAGCCCTCCGGATGCTGATCCAGAGAGCTATGGAGGGATTTACCCTAAAGCGACGGTTCCCACCACGTCTAAGAAGTTAGAAGAAAATTTTGGGAGGTTCGGGCTGTGATTCAATCTATCGCGAGTAAAGGTATCGTTCGGACGTCTGCTCTCCTGGCGCTGACGCTCGTCTCCGCTTCTGTGTGGGCGCAAAAGAAGACCGATCCGCCGAAGCCTGCACCGGCCCAACACGCCGCGCCGCCAGCCCAGCACGCTGCCCCACCGGCCCAGAGCCATACCAATGGGGCTGCAAATCATTCGACCACTCCGGGAAGCCATACGGCAACGTCGGCAACTCATACCACTCCAGGCAGCCATAACGCGACCGCTACCCATACGGCCGGGACAGCCGGGCACGCCGGCACGAATGCTCCCGGGCACAACGGCCCTGGCGCGACGCACTCCGGCAACGAAGGGCATGCCGCTGCGAACGGGCACGCCGCCGCGAACGGGCATGCTGCCCCGGCAGGCCTCCACGAAAGAACGCTCAAGAGTGGCGGTACGGCGACGATTCGAAAGGATGGTTCGGTACGAACCATCAACAAGAACGGCATGCAGGTTCAGCGCGGCCTGCACGGCGGCCGAACCGTCGTCAGCTCGCATAATGGAGCGCGAGTGGTCAGTGTCGGCCGGCGTGGATATGTGCAGCGCGCTTATGTGGTACGGGGTGGACACTCCTACTACTCGCGCACTTACTACTACCACGGGGCCTATCGCGTCGGCGTTTATCAGGGCTACTACTACGGAGGGCGTCCCTACTACGGCTATTATCCCGCCTACTACTACCAGCCGGTCTACTACGGCTGGGCCTATAACCCGTGGCCCGCGCCGGTGTACTACGGCTGGGGTTGGAATGCGTCGCCCTGGTATGGCTACTACGGACCGTATTACCAGCCTTACCCGGTCTATCCGTCCGCGGCATTCTGGCTGACGGACTACATGCTTGCGGCCAGCCTGCAGGCTGCCTACGAAGCGAATGCCGCGGCCAATGCCGCGTTATTCCCGCTGACCCCAGATCCGACCTTCGTCGCGAGCTTGATGCCTCTGGCTGCCGAACCGGCGAAGGCCGCTCTCAGCAAAGAGGTCAAGGACGGGCTTTCCGAAGAGGTGAAAGCCATATTAGCCGCAGAACAGGCCGATGCGAGCAAGCCTAAGAGTGCGGCCAATACAAGTGGCGGAAGCCAGCCCGCAAACTCGACTGAGCCACCCCCAGCGCTGGATCCAAAGTTCCGCATGTTTGTCGTCTCGTCAGATATGAGTCTGGTGGCCGACGGCGACGAGTGCCCCTTGTCGCAGGGAGATGTGATCACGCGAACCACAGAAACTCCGGATGACGATGGCAACGTTAACGTGAAAGTCGTCGCCAGCACGAAAACCGATTGCGCCATCGGCAAGCAAGGTCCGGTTTCCACGGACGACCTGCAAGAGATGTACAACCAGTTTCGTGAACAGCTGAAAGATGGCATGGGAGAGCTGGCCAAGAAGAATGGGACCGGCGGACTTCCAAAGGCTCCCGATACCACCACGACCGACGGGAATGTTCCAGCGCCTCCGCCCGACAAGAGTGTCGAGAAAAGTCTGACCGAACAGCAGAGCGCAGCCGATCAGGCTGAAGCGGAAGCCAAGCAGGAAGCCGGTTCTGGTGGGGGCGTGCAGTAAGCAGTGGATTGCATCGTTGCCCGAAGATCAGAAGTTCAACTTGTTGGGGAGGTCTTGCGATGGGGCAGAGGTTTCGTGTTCTTATTCCAGCGGTGGCGCTGGCGCTCGCGGTCACCGCTGCGGTAACGGTCGTTCACGCGCAGGCTCCCACACTGCAGGAGCAGCTCGCCGCCCAGTACAAGTTGGTTAAGATGGGCGCAGATTCCAGCGGCACTTCCGTGGTGGAAGAGGGCACGCTGCTGGAGATCAAGAAGGGTGGAATCGTCGGTGTGCCGTACAAAGCCGTGACGGTGCGAACTGCGACCTTCCAGGACGGGACCGTGCATTCCTCGGACTTGGCCCACAATGCGACCGCCCAAAAGGTGGGCAAGCTTTTTTGCGGTCTTCATAAATGTCCGACCACGCCGGACTCCGCCAGCGACGAGAATGCGACCAAGCTGTTCAAGGCCGGCGACAAAGTGTATCCCTCCAAAATCGACGTTCACGTGGACAAGGACACGGTGGCGATGCTGATCGTGGCTTGCGATTCCTGCAACCAGACCGATCCACCGACCTACAACAAGGCCAACGTCGTCTTCCAGTTCGCGAAAGGCTCGCTAGCCAAGGCAAGCGCCGGGGAAGTGGAGGACACCATTGGGCAACTGCTCGCCATCAGCGAAGATACGGGACAAGGCAACCAGCAGCAGGGGCAGAACCAGCAAGCCCAGGGACAGGGGCAACAGGCTCAACAGCCACAGGCCGAGCCGCAAAACATCCAGCTCGGAATGACTACCGACCAGGTGCAGGCAGCGCTGGGCAAGCCGGAGAAGATGGTCAATCTCGGGCCCAAGCAGATCTACGTCTACAAAGACCTGAAAGTCACCTTCATCAATGGCAGAGTGGCGGACGTGCAGTGAGAGGGCCCTTCGAAACCTGGATTCGCGAAACCGCGTAAGTCGCGTCTTCGAGGCAACTTGGCTGGCGGGCGTAGTACTTCCGTACCGTGCCTAGTACTTCAGTTACGCACATGCGAGTGACTCAAGATGGGTCCTTGCCTTCCTACTTCTAATTGTGTTTTACCCGGATCAAGCCACAACATATAGACATAGTCCCTTACCCTCCTTTCCCCGGATTCCACAAAACCCCCAAAAAACCCAATAAAACCGGCACATTCGCTTGGAGCCGGGGCCTTTCCGGGCTGATATATGCTCAGGACACCGACAGCCCTCGGAACACAGATTGGGCGCGGCGTCTCTCGATCGACACGCGGAACTGTGGAACCAAGCGGGAGACGGAGCAAGGGACTATGGGCGATTCACGAGAAGTGATGAATATTCGCCAAGCGTCACAGTATCTGGGCGTGAGCCCGGACACTTTGTACAAGTACGTCGGCGAACAAAAGATCCCGGCGTTCAAACTGGGCAACCGCTGGCGGTTTAAGAAGTCGCGGCTGGACCAGTGGATGGAAGAAAAGTCGAGTCAGATCGACCCGCAGCCGAAGAAGAAACAGAAGGCTGCCGGCAAAGCGGCCGGATCGTTTTAGTTTAATTTGCGCTACGAAGGTGGGCACATGTTTGGAATGGGATCGAAATCGATTGTTGGTCTGGACGTAGGCTCTTCGAGCATCAAGGCGGTCGAGCTCAAGAAAAAGGGCGGGCAGATTGAAGTGGCCCACCTGGGACTGGAACCGCTCGCTTCCGACATCGTCGTCGATTCAATGATCGTGGATTCGGGCACGGTTTCGAGCGCGATCTCGAAGCTGTTCCTCGACAACGCGATCAAGACCAAGGCCGTCGCCACCGCGGTGAGCGGTCACTCCGTCATCGTGAAGAAGATCTCGCTGCCCTCGATGAGCGACCAGGAACTGGCCGAGACCATCGAGAAGGAAGCGGCCCAGCATATTCCCTTCGATCTTACCGACGTGAATCTGGATTACCAGATTCTCTCCGACGAAGCCGGCAGCCCGCAGATGGACGTTCTGCTGGTGGCGGTGAAGAAGGACAAGATTCTGAACTACACCAACGTACTCTCGATGTCGGGACGCACCCCGGCTATCGTCGACATTGATGCCCTGGCGCTGCAGAACTGCTACGAGTACAACTACCAGCCTGCGCCGGGCCAGGTGGTGGCGCTATTGAACCTGGGCGCCAGCGTGATGAACATCAACATCGTCAAAGGCACCACGCCGCTGTTCCCGCGCGACGTCAGCGTGGGCGGACATCAGTACACCGACTCGCTGCAAAAGGAGCTCGACTTGAGCTTTGACGACGCGGAATCGCTGAAGCTGGGCAACAAGGTCGGGACGGTGAGCGAGGACGCGAAGCAGCCGATCCTGCAGCAGGTGACCGAAATTATCGTTCTCGAAATTCAGAAGACGTTCGACTTCTTCCGCGCCAGCGCGGCGGGCGAGCACATCGAAAAGATTTATCTCGCGGGCGGCTCGTCGAAAGTGCCAGGACTGGTCGAGGCGCTGCGGCAGGAATTCTCCATGCCCGTCGAGTTGTTCAATCCCTTCCAGCGGGTTACGCCGCCGGCGGAAGGGCACGGAGCGGAACTGGTGGAGCAGAACCCCGGACAGATGGCGGTGGCCGTGGGCCTGGCTCTGAGGAGCTTTGAATCCCTATGATCAAAATCAACCTGCTTGAAACAGCCAAAGGCAAAGGGAAACGCGGCAGCGGCGGCGGTGGTCCGGCGATGCCCACCATGCAGATGGGCGACATGGGTTCGCCCAAGCTGAAGGTGCTGGTCGTGCTGGTGCTGGCTGCCCTCGGAAATCTGGGCTACTGGTACCGCCTGGATCACCAGTCCAAGGCGATTGCGGCCCAGATGAAAGTGGCCGAGCAGAAGAACCACGAACTGGCCGATGTGAAGGCGCGCTTTCTCGAGCGCCAGACTCAGGCCAATGCGTACAAGCGGCGCGTCGATGTCATCGATGGCCTGCGCAACAACCAGACTGGCCCGGTGAACCTGCTGGCCATGCTGGGCGAGACGGTCAACAACACCGAGGCGGTGTGGCTGATCAAGATGGACGATACCGGCCCCAGCGTCAATCTCGAAGGCACAGCGCTGAGCACGGACGCGGTAGCGAATCTGATCGCGAACCTGCAGAAGACCGGCTTCTTCAAGAACGTCGAGATCAAGGAGACCTGGCAGGACGAGCAGATCAAGGAGATGCAGGCATTTCAGTTCACCTTGACCTGCGACAAGACCGGCGGCAGCGGCAAGTCGTAAAGCGGACACAAGCGGAACTTCAACAGGGCAAAACTATGGCGATGAATTTTGGCGAACTTTCGGGGCTGAAGCAGTGGGGTGCGGTGATTGCCGGCGGCGCGATCGTGTCGGCGGCGCTCTACTTCACCGTATTTAAGAACCAGGCCGCGAAGAATACCACGGCGCAGGCGGCTCTCCAGGACAAGATCCGGGAGAACAACGAGCTGGAGTCCTACCGGCCCAAGCTCAAGCAGATCGAGCAGCAGCTGACCGAACTGAAGCAGCAACTCGAAATCGAGCAGCGCATCGTGCCCGACGAGAAGCAGGTCGACGCTTTCATCACGATGATGGATTCCGAGGCGGTCAAGGCCGGTGTCGAAGTGCGGCGCTACTCGGCCAAGGACGTTAAGCCGCAGCAGTACTACTCGGAAGTCCCCTTCGACATGGAGATGGACGGACCGTATTACTCGATGCTGAATTTCTTCGACCGCGTGAGCAAGTTGGAACGCATCGTTAACGTCAGCAGCCTGCTGGTGTCGACGACGCGCAATCCGAGCGGGGCAAAGACCAAGCACACGTACCAGTACGCGCCCAATGAGAGCGTAGTGGCGACGTTCACGGCGACGACTTATTTCAGTCGCGACGCGCAACCTTCCGCGGCGGGCGCCAAGCCCGCGGCGCAGGGGGCGAAGTAGGGACAACCATGAAGACGGCGATGAAGCTGACCACAGGCATTCTGGCAGTCACACTTACGATGGCGGCGGGCGCGGCTTTCTCCACGAAAGCGGCGGCCCAGGAAGCCGACGCCATCGACCAAGCGCGCAGCATCGCAAAATCGCTGCAGCAGAAACAGGCCAACGACTCCAACGCAGCGCTGGACGCGGCAGGGGTTCCGGATCCGGGCAAACCGGCGGCGGGCGCTCCAGCTCCGGCGGTGCGGCCGGCGGTCATTCCGGTCTCCAAGCCGTCCGCTCCCGCAGCTGCTCCAGCGGTGAAACCGGCTCCGGCGAAGACCGCGGCGGCCAAGCCCGCTCCGGTAAAGGCAGATCCGGCAAAGGCGGCTCCGGCTAAAGCAGAGTCGAAGTCGGCTGCGCCCAATCAGCTTTCCCACGTGAGCGTGGTTCCGAACGGCGACCAGGTCCAGGTTGAGATCAGCTCCTCCGGATCGGTGACGCCTCAGGTGACCAAGCTGAACTCGCCCGCCCGCATCCTGATCGAGATGCCCGACACGGTGGTGGCGAGCGCGCAGAACAAGATTGCTGTGGGCACGGGCGGTGTCAAGGGCATACGCGTAGGCATGGATGGCAAGACGCCTCCGACCACCAGCGTCGTCGTTGACCTCGAGAAACCGCTGGCTTACGAGATGAGCCCGAGCGCCGGCGGCAAGCTGATTCTTACCCTGCATGCGCAGGGCGCGGTAGCGGAGACGGCCAAGAATACGACGGCTCCCAAAGTCGCTCCCGTGAAGGCAGCACCAGTCAAGGCGGATCCAGTCAAGACTGCCGCAGCGCCGGTGAAGGCTGCCGCTCCCGCTGCCAAGGTCATGATGGCGAAAGCAGACGCTCCGAAGCCGGCAGCCAAACCTACCAAGGTGGAAGCCAAGTCTGGGCCGAAGTATGGGCCGAAGTCAGAACCGAAGTCAGAGCCGAAGCAAGCCAAGGCGGCTGTTCCCGCGAAGCCCGCTCCGGCCAAAACCACTACAGTGGCGGCGAACACGCCTGCCGCGGTAGCGCCGGTCACGAAAGCAGACGCTCCTAAGGCCGAGGAAAAGAAAGAAAAGAAGGAAGAAGAAAAGAAGTGGGCGATGAACGGGAAACGGGATCCGTTCTTC
>Ga0075017_100001401_pt1 | contig 14684 bp, 13 predicted proteins | sample AleBraG_ABR_2012_FD_71475 | JGI IMG/M metagenome (GOLD analysis project Ga0075017, IMG submission 71475) | Freshwater sediment microbial communities in response to fracking from Pennsylvania, USA - Alex Branch Run_MetaG_ABR_2012 | ecosystem: Environmental > Aquatic > Freshwater > Creek >... | reverse complement strand
GTTCAGCTTGAGCCCGGTTTTTTCTCGAGTGGTTTCGAGGAGATCATGTTTGGCCAGCAAATGCGCGGCCCAGATCTCTTCTGGCGGCAGCCCCAAAGCACCGCGAAGTCCGTAATTGTCCTCTCGCCAGGTGGGGATGTAGCGATCGAAGAGCTGCTGGAAGGGGCCTGAAGTCCAGGTGGCGGCGTGGACTCCATTGGTGATCGCTTCAATGTGAACTTCAGGGAACATCTGCCGCGAGGTTTCGCCGTGCTGTTTTGCGACGCCGTTCACGTAGGTACTCAGGTTGAGGGCGAGTTGCGTCATATTGACCGAAGCGCCGTGCAGCGCCGCCTCTTGTAGACCTGGATAAGCCTGCTCCGCCTGAAGAACCCGGTTCACCAAATCCTTTGAGGGGGCGTCACTGAAGTCGAAAAATTCCGTCTTATCGGGAAACACGCGCGTGAGGAATTCCACCGGAAAGCGGTCGTGTCCTGCGGGAACTGGCGTGTGCGTCGTGAAAACGCACTTGGCACGCACCGTTTCGATATCTTCACCCTTGATGGAGGTGCGCCCTTTCTTTTCCGCTTCCTCTCCGAGAAGTTCCAGCCCAAGCAGTGCGGCATGTCCTTCGTTCATGTGGTAGCGGTTTAGTTCGGTATGCCCGAGGGCGCGCAACATGCGTACGCCGCCGACGCCGAGCAAGACTTCCTGGGATAGCCGGTAGTAGGAATCGCCTCCATAAAGCGAGCCCGTCAGATTGCGGTCGACCTCAGCGTTGCAAGGCAGATTGGCATCCAGAAAATAAACCGGAACCTCAAAGCCGCGCACTCCCTTAACGGAATAGCGCCAGCAGCGCAATTCAACGCGCCTGTTTTCAATGGAAACGCTGATCTTTACAGGCTGTTCCTCGAGAAAATCCTCCACCTGCCAAACCACCGGCTCCTCGGTCTGAGTGCCATCCTCGGCAAGCCGCTGCGTGAAGAAACCTTTTCGATAAAGCAGCGAAACCGCGACCATGGGAAGGCGCAGGTCCGCCGCAGCGCGAATGGTATCGCCGGCAAGCACGCCCAAACCGCCGCTGTAACTGGGCATGGCGTTCTCCAGCGCAATCTCCATGGTGAAATAGGCAACCAAACGCTTGACCGAATTATTGTTCCCGGACATTTCACTCGCTTCTGCGATGACAAGGTCTCACGGCAAGAAAACATCGCGTCTATAAACCTTATATTGTCTGGAATTCATGGCACTCAGGCAATAGGGTTTCATCAAATGTTCAAAAAATAGTTACACTCGGCAATCTGTACGGACCATTTGGAGCTTAAGCTGCGCGATTGTCGGATATAATCGCGAACCGTGGAAAGCGTCCTCGAAAACATACGCGTGGTGGAGCTGACCGAGGCTCTTGCCGGCCCTTACTGCGCCATGCTATTGGGAGATCTTGGCGCCGATGTCATCAAAGTGGAGCGGCCGAAAATCGGCGACCAGTCTCGCGGCTGGGGACCCCCATTGATTGGAGGCGAATCCGCTTACTATCTTTCGCTGAATCGCAACAAGCGATCCGTGGCACTCAATTATGATGACCCGGTTGCTGCTGAAGCCCTGCATAAACTGATTGCCACTGCGGACGCTTTCATCATCAATCAGCCTTCGATTGATTCGCTCAAAAAACGTGGGCTCGATTCCGAGACTCTTTGTGTCCGGAATCCGAAGTTGATCTATTGCAGCATCACCGGCTATGGCTGGACAGGGCCCAAAGTGGGCATGCCGGGCTACGATATTCTGGCGCAAGCGGAATCCGGAGTGATGAGCTTTACCGGCGAAGCGGGCGGCGCACCAATTCGATATCCGGTGGCGATCGCGGACATGACCTGCGGGATTTATTCGGCAATGAGCATTCTGGCCGCGCTTCTTGCACGAGTTAAAACCGGTCGAGGTCAGTTTCTTGACATGGCTTTGTTCGACTCGCAAATCAGTTGGCTGGGAAATGCAGGCAGCAGTTACCTGAACGCGGGCGAATCACCCGAACGATGGGGCAACGCTCATCCGAATATAGTCCCGTATGACGCGTTTCGCGCTAAAGACAACAAGTATTTCGTAGTGGGAGTGGGGACAGAACCGCTCTGGAAAAGATTCCTGCTGGCGCTGGAACTCGAGAAGCAACTCGGAACAGATTCCCGCTTTCAGTCAAACGCTCTACGCATTGAAAACCGCGAGCTCTTGATTCCATTGTTAAAGAAAAAGTTCCTCGAAAAAGATGCAAAGGTTTGGTTGGAACAATTTGCGCGGGCCGATGTTCCCGCTGCGCCGATCAACAACGTCTCCGAAGCGTTTGCGGATGAACAGACCCGCGCCCGCGGACTGATTGTGGAATTGGAACATTCCTCGGTCGGAACAGCTCGCAGCATCGCGAATCCGATGCGCTTGTCTGCAACGCCAGTCTCCTATCGCCTGCCTCCGCCACTGCTCGGCGAGCACACGACGGAAGTACTGCGAGGCCTGGGATACGCTGCTGACCAAGCCGTTGCGATTGCGAGACACTCAGGGGCTTAATAATTTTTCAGATTGTTTTTTAGTAGAGAGAAGGTCTGCCCCCACTGCCCAAGAGCGAGCTGTTGACGTTGGCAATGGTGTGGGTGCCTTCGTTGCCGCCCCAGGAGAAAAGCAGGAAAACCTGGGGGAAGCCTCCAGCGCGGAGAGTCAGACCCGCAGAAAAGCTGTGCACCCAAGGATTAGAACCGAGATCACCGCGATTCAATGCCACCTTGCCTTCATCGGCCATGAACGCCACACCGATTGGCAAATTCCAAATGGAATGCTCAAAGTTCTCCCGAATCAGCAGTTGGTTTGGCGCGCGGAAGCGAAAATCCTGATAACTGCTGAGCGATTGGTTGCCGTTGATATCAGAGCCGCCGAGCGTTGGCTGAAAATAGAAAGGGATGATATCGCCACCCGGCGTCATCGAGAGCGCCGAAAAAATCCGCACGCCAAAACTGCCCTGAAGATCCCGGCTAATTTCCTTGCAATCGGCGCTCTTTGCGGCTTGCGCATTAAGACATTCATGGTGCTGTGCAAATTTGTCCACGGAGCACTCCGGGTTCTCCGAATCTCTATCCAGCGAGCACTCGTCTGGGCCGTTGGTGTCTCTCGGCAAAATGATGCGCGTACTCTTCCGGTAGATTGCGAATTGATGAGATAAATCGGCAGTAAGGCGCTGAAAGGAAAACGTCGAGCTTCCCGGCGCGAGATATTGCTGATAAGTCAGGTTGTAGTCCAGGTGGAGACGGTCGTCGAACCACACCGGCCGCATACGGACGCCCTCACCGAGTTGCATTGTGGCAGGCTGATTCGTGAGTCCTGGCGCCGTCGTTTCTGTGTAGAGCGCGCCGATGGTGGGGCTCGGCTGGCCAAGGCTCGGGCGAATGTCCACGAAGCGTCCGTTAACTTCGCCGAAGACAGCAGCGCTGAGCTTCGCGGCAAATGGCCTGACCGCACTAATCCCCACAATCGTCTGTCGCATGCCATAAAAAGAACGTCCAGCTTCGGCCGTGCTCGGGCCCAATCCAAAGTAAGTCAACTTGTTGAGGGTGATCGTCTGGGCGTAGACATTGATTACCGGACGCTCGGGAAGTGCAGTTAGGTTGGGCTTCAGGTTGCGCCCCTTGGTGCCGAACTCGACGGTAGGTGCCTTCTCATAGGTGTTCACAAGTTTGAGGTAGACACCCGCGCGCCAGGAACCGTTCTGAGACGCAACCGCGTCAGAATCCCAGGTGATGCGCCAATTCTCGGTAGTCTTATGGCCGACGTAGGCGACACCCGCGCCGAGCCCGTTCTGTGGTGCGATACTGCCGATGGCGATGTGCACGGGTTGCCCGGTGAAGAGCTCCTGTCCGCAATCAATGAACCCTTTCAGATTGGAACAACTGTGCTGCAGTTTGTAGAGTTCCGAGGGGTTGTCCGGTCCGGTGTCTGAAGACGCTGTGGGCTGTTGCGCACTCATCGCAGGAGCTGCAACTATCGTCATCAAAAGAAGTATGGCGGCGCGAGGCATAGGGATCTCCTTCACTTGTTGGCAGGCTTTCCGGCGCGCGTGTGCAGCAGAACTGTGGCTTTGTGAACGAAGGCGCTCACATCGGCTTCCGTTCTTAGAGTCTTCATATCGGTATTGAGCAACTCAGTGAGTTCCTGAACTTGCTTGATCAGGGCCTCGCGCATATGCGCCGCCTGGGCTTGCAACAAAGTCCCAGCTGAACGATTGGGGTCATACGCACTGGGATCAGTCTTCGGAACGTTTACTACTTTGGGCGCCATAGCTCTCCTCCACCTATTGAAGATTGTTGAAGACGACGCAGTCGTCGTCCTGACGCATCTGATTGGTCAGCACTCCAAGAAACGTATTGGCTTTCTGCTCGCGAACGGTGCGCTTGGCGTCGCCGTTAAGAAAATAATTCGTCACGGTTGCCGGAATCGAAGCGTGCTCAAAAATCTGCGCGTTGGCCGGATCTTCGGTTCCCGGCACCACCGTGCCGCGCGGAATCCAAGGAGAAACGAGAACTGCCGGAACACGAATACCAAGTCGGTCAAACGCAAATGGTTCGCCTGTCCCCGTGGCATCAGCCGAGGCAGTCTTTCCATCAGGAGTGCAAGCTGGCGGGACGACGTGATCGTAGATGCCGCCGTGCTCGTCGTACACAACAAGCAAAACGGTGTTTTGCCAAAGAGTTGGATTGGTGCGAATGGCGTTGTACACGTTCGCGATGAACCTTTCCCCTTCGCGCACGTTGTGATCCGGATGCTGGTCGGACGCCAGAATTTGTCCTCCATCCACACCCGGATGATCGTTGTAGCAAGGTTCGATAAAACTGTAGTCAGGGAGCGTGTTGCCGGCGCAGTCCGAGATGAATTGATCGAGAGTAGCGAAAATCTGCGGCTGGTTCTTGAGCAGGTTGACGATCTCCATGGTCGAGCTCGGCTGATCGTAGTAATAAATCTTTGCAGTGTGCCCGGCCTGAACCATTCGCTCATAAATACTCAGGACTGTGGTGTCCAGAATGTAAAATATATCCATCCCCACCTGGCCAAACGAAGTTCCATAGTGCGCAAACGCGCGGTTGCAGATCGTCGGCCCCGGAATCGATGAAAACCAGCCGTTGAAGACCGCATACTCGGTAGCCAGTGTGGAGAGCACCGGCAAATCTTTTTCGGTATCAAAGTAGTACATGATGTTGTGCGAGCGATTTACATCCTTCGTCTGCGAGAAGTAGTCCTTTACAAATCCCTGCATGTTGGGCACTCTTCCCGGCCCCGGCAGCGTCCCGCCGAAAATCTGTAAATCAACTCCCGGAAAATGGTGATCGGGATCTGGATCAAGCTGGCCCTGAAATTGCGCGTTTCGCTGAACCTTGACGACCGCCCCATTGATATCGGGATTTGACTCATTTCCCGTGAGGCCATTGATCTTTGGATATTTCTGCTTTAGTGCCCCCAGCATGTGGTCAAACGAGCGGTTCTCCATCATGAGCACCACGATGTGCTTCAGGTTGTCCAACCCTGCTGGCGGCATATCTCCCCCCCATTGGCCCGAACGGATTCAGAAGGCTCTGAGTGGATAGTGTACCCAAGCTGAGGAAACGTTTCACGGCCTCGCACCACTAATTACCCAATAAATGATATTTTCAGTCCGGCGAGAGCGGAACCTGCAGCGCCACGAACGCAGAAGAGGCGGGGCCGACACTCAGCTCGAAACACTCAGCCGCGCCCCGAGGAGGGAACAATGTTTGGATCACAGATTCTCGAAGTGGTTGTAGGCCTTGTGCTGATCTATCTGGTCTTGAGCGTCGGTTGTTCCGGAATCAAGGAAATCATCGCAGCAGCCTTCTCCATGCGCTCGAAGACGCTGGAAGAGGGCATCCGCAGCATGCTGCAAGGGCAAGGCAGGGATTTAACCGCCGAATTATTCCGGCATCCGCTCGTTGCGTCCATGGCGCGAGCCGGAGACAAGCCTTCTTACATCGCGGCGCGAACCTTCTCTCTGGCGCTCTTCGACATCCTTGCTCCAGCCGGTGGAGCACAACCACGCGGAATTCAAGACTTGCGCAACGGAGTCGCTCAGCTTCCTCAGGTCCCGCTTCGCGGAACCTTATTGAGTTTGATTGACTCATCGCAAGGCGATATCGAAGCCGCCCGCGGCAGCATTGAAGGCTGGTTTAATGACACGATGGATCGCGTCAGCGGCTGGTACAAGCGAAAAGCTCAAGTCATCATTTTCGTTGCGGGGCTCATCCTTTGCGCGGCCGTAAATGCGGACACCCTGATGGTCGTGAAGGAATTATGGAACGACGAAGCGATGAGGCACGCTGTTGTGGCCGCCGCAGAGAAAAAAGTTCAGCCGGGCGCCCCGGCAGACGTCGCGTCAAACAGTCAATCCTTGAAGTCGGCTGTGGCCGATATTCGTGCGGTGAGCGTCCCGCCAATTGGCTGGAGTTCAGAAGCGGATGACATTCGCCGCATGCCAGCAGAGACCGTTCCCTGGGCATTGAAAGTCATCGGGATACTCCTCTCTTCGTTTGCCATCGTGCTCGGCGCGCCGTTCTGGTTCGACGTCTTGAACAACCTTCTCAAACTAAACGCACGATCCTCAGGCAGCCGCCCTGCAACAAGCTGATGGCGCAGCCAGCGCAAGGACGCTGCGATAATCGAATCTAATTGTGCGGCCCCTCCGCATAGTGGGCTTAGGAGCCAGAGTAGAGCTGGAAGGGGCCCCAGTAGAAGGGCTTGGCGAAAACGTTGCCGGAATGGAGGAGCGAGAGCTTGGCAGAGCGCAGGGCGGCGGCTGGTTCCTTGCCGCCTCTCATCTCGCGGTAGAGCGAATCCATCAGATCCGGAGTGGCTGGAGCATCCGCCACTTCCCAAAGTGCGCCAATGACATTGTGGGCGCCTGCGCGCACGAAAGCCCAGGAGAGACCCACCAGCCCTTCGCCCGAATACGCGCGCCTCCCCGACCCGTAGCAGGCTGAAATGGTCACCAGTTCCGCCTGCAAGTGACGCGTGACGATATCCCGCGCATAAAGCTTGTAGTTATCCCCGCCGGGTTCTTTGCTTAGGACCACCGCGGATTCCAAAGGCCGAGTGCGGCTGGCCGTGCCGTGCGTCGCAAAGTGGACGTAGGAAAAACGCTCTAGATCGGATTGCAGATAAGCCTTCGGCGTGGCTCGCTCCCCGTCCAATACTGCCCGGCGGGGCTCCGGGAAGTACTGCTCTACTTTCTTCATTTCGTTGGGCGCCTGTAACAACGGTGGAAATTCGCTGTTCGCTTCTTTAGGATTTCCGACCAGCAGCAGATTCTCTTGCTTCGCCGCAGGCCGGTTGGCGGAAGAGGTCAGCAGGGTTAGCGAGCTCCCCGTAGTCAACGTTACATCTTCGATCCAGTAGTGCGCTTGCGGCGCGGGCGCGATGAGCGTCTCGAAGTTTAATCCGTAGAGGCTGCCATCTGGCAGCAGAATCACGCGCCCGCTGGCCGGGATGAACTTTTGAGCCGGCGCGATGAGGGTTGCGTACAGCTTCTCGCCGATCAGTTTGCTCTCCGTACCGAGAACATCTTTGGACTCAACAATGGCTTGCGTGTAAGGCTTAACCAGAGCATCGATTTCCGAAGCCGGAGGAAGAGTGAAGTACGCCGTAGTGGCAGGGGCTATCACCCACAGATACGAATGCTCCTCGCCAAGCCAGTAAAACAGCAGCGTCGCGTGCAGCCGCTTTGCTACTTGCTGCGGGGGCACCGTTTGACTGGTCGGCGAGCTTGTTTTCAAGTCTGACGATAACCCCTCGGCTAGAGTCCGCGCACGGCTCAGTTCGGCTTGATTCAGAGCGTCAACAGGTCTATTGTGCCGGACCAAGAAATCAATGTACTTACCGTAGACGGCGATTCCACTGGAAAGAAAGCTCAGCCGTAATTCGTCGTGGTTGATAGACCTTCGAGCGTTCTCAATGGTATCGATAGCCCGAAGGTACAGTCGTTCCGCCTCAGCAGGCTTCCCCTGATCGTCCCGAACCCCTGCAAGCCCGGATTCGGCTTCCCATCGCAGAGGTGCATCAGGATTGGGTCCGGAAAGAACGCGCTGAAAGTATTCATCTGCATCGCCGAAACGCTTTTCGCCTGCAGCAATGTGGCCGGCTAAGATATGAGAAGTCGGGGCAGCCAGCTTGTCGAGGCCTTCTTCCCCCATCTTCAGGGCTTCCCGGTTGTATCGCTCTGCCGCAACAAACTGACCTTTCCTGAGCGATACTTCCGTCAAAGTATTCAGGCAGATCGTCTCTGTTTCCGCGTCCTTAAGCTCTCTCGCGCGCTTAAGCGTTGTCTGGGCAAGATCCTCTGCGAGAGCGTACTTGTGAAGTGCCAAATAAGAGTTGGCAGCGCCCGAGAACCAATAGTCGGAATAACCCCGCAGTCCAACCTTCTCAGACGCTTGGGCGCCCTGGACATAGAAGTCAAGCGCACGCTCGAAGTCCCCAAGTTCAAAGTAAGCCCATGCAATGTTGCCAAGGATGGTAGCCGTATCACCTTGCCTTCCGAGGGAACGCGAGAACTGCAGCGCTGAATCATCTATGTCGATCGCTTGGTCGTAGTGTTCCTGACCAGTTGCAAGCCGGCCCAGATTACCTAAAGCATTTGCCTGCAAGTCTGGCCAGTTCTCGTCTTTCGCGATGGAAAGAGCTTTCTTGTAACTCGCTTCCGCGTCGTCATACTTTTTTTCATCGAATTCAAGTGCTGCGCTGGCAATCAGAAGTACACATTTGAATCGAGGTGAGAGGGACCGAGCGAGTGCCGCAGCCTCGTTAAAGTCTCTTTCGGCTTCCGCAAACTGCTCCCGACATCGATGCGCAATACCCTGGTAAAGCTTCCGCTGTCCAGCAACTTCCGTCCCTGCAAGGCCATCGGGCAGGTCCCGCTCCAGCGATGCGAGCGCTTCTTTGCATTGGGAGCGCGATACGAGAATCCTCGCTTTAAGAACGCCAAGGCGCCAAGTCCATTCGTCGGCAGGATCGTTGTACCTTGCTAGAGCCTTTTGTACATGTGTCAGGGCAGCATCGTACTGGCCATTGTCAATTTCCTTTTCAATTCTGTGGTAAGTCGCCTGTGGCGAACCGCACCCCGCAAGGGCAACTTCCAATACCAGTATGAGGATGGATAAGTGTGGTCTTAACTTCCCGGAGGCGGCAACGGCTTGCCGTCGGTGCTGGATTCGGCGACCGTGATGTCTGCGACGTGCGGTGATCCGAGTTCGAGGCGGATCATCGTCAGAACGCGTCTCCCGTGCTCGGCAAATACTTCTGCAAGCGAGAGCTTCCCAAAATTGGGCACCTGCACGAGGTGTCTGCGCGGGTCCACGCCCGGCAAGTCCGTCTCGATCTTCTCCACTAGCGAACAAATTGCCACTCCATCATCGACCACCGCTATTTTCCCGGAATCCTTGTCACTTGCAACCTTATTTCGCAACTGCTCAAACGTCTCAGAGTCGCTCAGCAATTTGTGTCGCAGCGTGACCTTGAGCTCATGGCCGTGTATCCGCAGGTTGTGAAATTCGCTACCAACGGCAACGATATGACCTTCCCGCTTTCCACGTTTGTGGGTGGAGGTAAGCCGCGACACGATTCGATCCGCAGTAACAATCTGCAGGATGCTCACGTCTTCAATGATGCTAGTCGCAGTAGTCAAGACGGTCTCTTCGTCGACCCATCTGCCACTCACTTGCGTGTGCGCCGTCCGGAACGACACAAAGTCGGAGTGGAAGTAGTGGTCCACATGCGCACGCGCGTGGCCGCCAATCGTCGGCAAGGAAACTGAGGCCTGGGCTTCGATCAAGCTACGACCGGGATGACGGAACTCCCCGCTCAAGGCATGGCCTTCGGCGTGGAAATGAAAGGGAATGCGTTGCAGCTTAGCCATTGGGGACACCTCGGGTGCTAGGATGAGGCCCAATCCTTATTCATTTAGGGACGAAATTCAACTGTAAAAGGCAGGCGGCCGGCATCGCTCTGGGGACCGAGCTTGCCGGAGGCGCCGGGATCGCCGTAAAAGGCCAGAACGTACTTGCCTGGGTGGAGCGTCCCGGCAGGAATGGGAAGATGCGCCTCTTGGTTGGCGTTCGCGCCCGCAACCTTCGACCGTAGAAGCACGCGCCCCTGTGCATCCTCGAGTTGACCGATATAGTTGTCGAAGCTTCGCGTCGGCACAAAGTCAAAATTCAAAAAGAAGGCTTCCCCTGGACGGACCGAGAGCGTGCGGCCATCTTCACCGGCAGTGTTTACTCCTCGCAACGCGTACGAACTAAATAGGACTTGCGCTGCGCCGGAACTGGCCTCTTCTCTCGCTTGAGGAATCGTGACTGTATTCTGATATCCAATAATTAGCAACAGCGCCGCCAATGCCGGCACCGCCACGATCGGCTTGAGCCATGCAAACCATCCGCCCCACACCTTCGGAGCTGCAAGCCCGAAGCTCCTCTGCAGCTCCTGGCCAAGGACTTCCTTGCTCGTTTCGACAAAAGCGAGAGTTGCCTGCAAATCGGCGGCACAGTCAGAGCAGTCAAAATAGTGCTCTTCGTACTCATCCCGAAGAGTAGGCGGAAGTTCACCCATCACATATTTTTCAGTAGCCTGGAGCTTCATCGCCTCGTTGTGGTCCATAATCGCCTTCCACTGAGTAGTGCGGCTGGTACCAGTATCGTTTCAGTTTTTTTCTTCCCTCTTAGGAGGTCGTGCAAGTCCCAGCTGGCTCCTCTGGTACTCAGCCCTGAACTTTTCCTTCGCCCGGTGAAGGAGAACGCGAAGGTAGTCCCTGTCTACCTTAAACTCGCGACAAACGGCGTCTTTGTCCTTTTCTTCCAAGAAGATAGCTCTTAGAATTTGCCGGTCCCGCTCAGGCATGCCATCCAAAATCCTCCTCACCTGCTGGGTGACCTGCTGGCTGACGAGCATCCCCTCAAGATCAATCAACACATCGGGGATCTCCAAGTGCTTCTCGTCCAGACCCAGGTACCTGCCGGATTTTCGGTGGTATTCAAATAAGACGTTGTTGCAAATGGAGTTAACGAATGCCCCGAACCTCTCCGGCTGCCTCACGCCACCTTCTTTGCGAAGAGCGGCCACAACCCGGATAAAAGTCTCCTGCTTGACTTCATCCACGCCATCTGAGGCCAGTGCTCGGGCTCGCAGCTTAATGCGCAAAAGTTTCTCAAAGTAGGCAACAAAATGGAGTTCAGTTGAGGGGTCCCCCTCTCGCAGCTTCTCTACGTAGGCCTTGTCAAACGCAAAGAATTCCACGCTAACCCCTCGATTCTTGAGCCTGGAGTATACAGTTCCAGCGCTTGCGTGGGCAATCGTTCATGATTCCACACTGGTATCTGCAACGGAACCTCAATTGCTCTCACAATTGCCATAATGGGACACGCTATACCAGTGTGTCCCGACGCGTGGGCCAACTAACCCTGGTCCCCACGTGCCCCAGCGGGCGCATCCAGGCTTGACCTGAACTGGCTTGGATGCGCCCCAATTGCAGCGTTTCGCTCACAACTTAAACATAATTCAGCGTTTACATCTTTCCACTCGTTGAGATGCCAGGCTGGCGTCCAAATGCTTCCTGGACTGTACTCTATCTCTGGGGCTGTTGGGGCAATCTCCCCTTTTGGGGTACTAGTGCGGAGAAATTCACTTCCTCTGACCTCCAATTTACCTGATTTGAGCCCCACAGCCATATCTTTTCCATGTGCTACAGAACATATCTCCTTTGTGAAAATGTGTGTATTATTTGGGCGTCGCCAAGGTTGCAATCTCGTGGCGCACCACGAAGAGCGTGGAATCCTATTTGAAGCCTTGCTCTGGCTTTGGGGGTTCTGTGTTCGGTTGTAGGGTCCGCGCACGACTCACTTGATCTTGCGAGCGACTGAGCCTAACCCTGGCTGCGCTTCTTTACGATGGAACCAGGAATCTGACTCGACGGAAAGCGATCACGTGATTCGGGGCAATCTGCTTTTGAAAATGGAGTTACCGAGCAATCCAGGGATGCTGTGCGTCGTCCGGGGAGCACTTTCCACCCTCGCGCAGACCCTGGGTTTTCAGGAACAAGAATGCCACGCTGTAGTTCTCGCAGTCGACGAGGCACTAACAAATATTATTCGCCATGCCTACAAGGGAAAAAACGAAAGGCCCATCGCGGCCTCCTTCCGCCGCATCCAGGTCTCGGAAAACGGATCTAAGCGTGCTGCGCTTGAAATCCTTCTGGAAGATCGCGGCGTGACCGTGGATCCCAAGGAATTGTGCGGGCGCTCTTTGGAAGATGTCAGGCCCGGAGGCTTGGGCTTGCACTTTATCCGCGAGAGCATGGATAGGGTACAATTCCACCGCAGAAACGGTCGGAATCAACTCCGCCTCGTGAAGTTTATTCGTGATTCAAAACCTCAAACCAGCTGCTGAGGAGAGCTCATCGTGCAAATTGCGTCGCGTCATTTGGACAAAATCACCATCTTCGATGTTAGCGGGGACATCGATTTGGCTACCTCTCCCGAGCTGCGAAAATCCGTCTTGCGCGAACTCCGCGAACTCCACACTCCCCGCGTAGTCCTTAACCTAACTAGCGTTCGCTATATTGACAGCTCAGGGGTCGCATCATTGGTCGAAAGCCTGAAGGCTTCGCGCGATGCCGGAGGACGATTCATCATGTTTGGCCTCAACACCACGGTGAGACAAGTCCTCCAGCTTTCCAAGCTCGTAAGAGTCTTTGAAATCTACGACAACGAGGAGCAGGCCGTGGCTCCTTAAGTCGCCGCAGAAATTGCTGAACGAAACTCCTTGGAATCAATGTGGACCTGGCGGCACAAATCGGGGAATCCGTAACAGGTGGGCTCGCTTATTTCGGCGCGCTCGCCTCGCTGGGAACTCGCGCTGGCTACTTTGCCTTTGTAGGTCCTTTCCGCGGGAAGCCGCTTCGCCTGCAGCGCGCAATATCGCAAGCCATGCAGGTCGGTGTCCGGGCCCTTCCCATCCTTTCTCTGATCACATTCTTCATCGGCCTAATTCTGGCGCTCCAGAGCGCCTACGAACTCCGCAAGTTTGGAGCGTTAACCTACGTCGCCAGCGCCGTGGCCATTTCCATGTCGCGCGAACTAGGACCACTCATCACGGCAATCGTTGTTATCGGGCGGTCCGGCTCTGCCTTCGCCGCGGAAATCGGCACCATGAAAGTCACTGAAGAAATTGACGCCCTGGAAACCATGGCGATCGATCCAGTTCATTTTCTGGTCACGCCGAAATTCCTCGCCATGATCGTCATGCTTCCCTGTCTCACGATCTGGGCCAATTCGATGGGAATTCTCGGCGGGTCGCTGTTCGGCGTTACCCAAGCTGGATTTGTTTTCACCGGGTATATTCGCGCTTCCGTGGACGCGCTGTTTCTCCGCGACATCATCACCGGCCTGATCAAGAGCGTCATGTTCGGAATCACCATCACCGCCGTTGGTTGTCACGAGGGCCTTTCCACAGGCGCGGGGGCCGAGCAGGTTGGCCGTTCCACCACGCGCGCCGTCGTGGCTTCCATCTTTCTGGTCGTTCTGGTCGACCTCGTCTTTACTGCTCTTTTCTTTTTTATCGGAGCGAGGTAGCTTTCGAAAACTCACATGGATCAGCCGAACACTTCCCTTGCGCCACCAGAAGCCATCATCTCGCTTCGAGAGCTGCGCGTAAGTTACGGCGAGCGAGAAATCCTCCATGGCATCAATTTCGATGTTGTTCGAGGCGAAACGCTGGTAATCCTGGGAGGATCCGGTTCCGGTAAAAGCACTTTGCTTCGTACTCTGGTCGGTTTGGAAAGACCCAGCTCCGGCGAGATCTGGCTCAAGGGAAAAAACCTTGCTGCAATGTCTGCCATGGAACTGGATGAGATCCGAAAGAGGATTGGGATGTCCTTCCAAGGCGGCGCGCTTTTCGGATCAATGACCGTGGGAGAAAACGTCGCATTGCCGCTGCAGGAGCACACCAAACTCGAAGATTCGACGATCGAGATTATTCTGCGGTTGAAGCTTGATCAGGTAGGCTTGGCTGGCTTTGAGGACTACATGCCATCGCAGCTCAGCGGCGGAATGAAAAAGCGTGCCGCGGTGGCTCGCGCCCTGGCCATGGATCCTGAAATTCTTTTCTTTGACGAGCCGTCTGCGGGCCTCGATCCGATCATCGCTGCCGGCGTGGATCAATTGATTCTTGATCTCAAGAAGGCCTTTCACATGACCATCGTCGTGGTCACCCACGAGCTGGCCAGCGCCTTCCTGATTGCAGACCGCATGGTCTTGATCGACAAGGGCTGCGTTGTGGATATCGGTACCACCGAACAGATGCGCTCCAGCACCCAGCCGCGGGTTCGTCAATTCCTGGATCGGATTGCAGAACCGGCCGTCTCGCAGGAACTGGACTATCTTCAAGTGCTGACCGAAGATCATCACCAGGCAAAGCGTTAGATCGGGGAAAGCGAGGGACGCGTTGCAAACGAAAAAAGAACAAGCCATGGTGGGAATCTTTGTTCTCATCGCCGCCGGCGTGCTTATCGCCACGGTCTTCGCCATCACGGGCACATTTGGCGGGTCCTCCACAACCTACCGCGCTTATTTTACCTTCGCAGGAGGACTGGAGCCTGGTGCGGCGGTGCGCTATTCGGGCGG
>Ga0075017_100001400_pt1 | contig 14687 bp, 12 predicted proteins | sample AleBraG_ABR_2012_FD_71475 | JGI IMG/M metagenome (GOLD analysis project Ga0075017, IMG submission 71475) | Freshwater sediment microbial communities in response to fracking from Pennsylvania, USA - Alex Branch Run_MetaG_ABR_2012 | ecosystem: Environmental > Aquatic > Freshwater > Creek >... | reverse complement strand
CGGCCAGGGCGGCCACCAGAGGGCGGCGCACCAGGTACCGCTCGCCGTACAGCTCGTCCTCGGCCCGGGCCGCCTCCACGGCCGATGCCCGCACCGGGGTCGACGCCATGTTGACCAGAGCGACCCCGCCGCCGGCCGCGGCACCAACGGCTGCCACCCCGACGATGGCCCAGTCCTGGGCCCGACGGTTGAACTTCTGGTACGACCAGCCCGCCCCGTCCATCTTGGGCAGGCGGATCTCGATGAGCAGCTCGTCAGCGCCGATGGCGGTTTCCAGGAAGCCTTTGAAGAACTCACCGGCGGGTACGACGCGCTCGCCGGCCGGGCCGCGTACCACCAGCGACGCGCCGAGGGCGAGCACGGCGGCCGGCAGGTCGGAGGCCGGGTCGCCGTGGGCGATGGACCCGCCGATGGTGCCGCGGTGGCGCACCTGGGGATCGCCGACCAGTCCGGCCACGAAGGGGATCAGCGGCACCTCGGCCCCGAGGAGCGCGGAGGTGGCCACGTCATGGTGGCGGGTGAGGGCACCCACGGCGACGTGGTCGCCGCCGTCGCGGATGTAGGCCAGGTCGGCGACCCGGCCGACGTCGATGAGCACCGAGGGTGCGGCCAGACGGAGCTTCATGAGGGGCAGCAGCGAGTGGCCGCCGGCCAGGATCTTGGCGTCCTCGCCGTACTCGGCGAGGAGGGACAGGGCTTCGTCGGCCGAGGCGGCCCGGGCGTAGTCGAAGGCAGCGGGGATCATCGGAACGCTCCGGCGCCGGCCTCGGCGGCGGTCAGGGCCGCTTTGACGATGTTGTGATACCCGGTGCAGCGGCACAGGTTGCCCTCGAGGCCGTGGCGCACCTGGTGCTCGGTGGGATGGGGGTTCTCCCGCAGCAGGGAGGTGATGGCCATGACCATCCCGGGTGTGCAATAGCCGCACTGCAGGCCGTGCTCGGTGTGGAAGGCCTGCTGAACGGGGTGGAGGGTGCCGTCGGTCGCGGCCAGACCCTCGATGGTGGTCAGCTCGGTACCGTCAGCCTGGGCGGTCAGGACGGTGCACGACTTCACCGACTGACCGTCGAGCAGGATGGTGCAGGCCCCGCAGGACGACGTATCGCAGCCGATGTTGGTGCCGGTGAGGCGGAGGACGTCGCGGAGGTAGTGCACGAGGAGGAGCCGGGGCTCGACCTCGTCCTCATGGCGGACCCCGTTGACGGTGATGCTGACGTTCACGCGCGCTCCTTCCCGGTGGCGTTGGCGATGGCCCGCCACACCCGTTCGGGTGTGGTCGGCATATCGATGTGGCGGATGCCGAGGTGCGACACGGCGTCGACCACGGCGTTCTGCACCGCCGGGGTGGACCCGATGGTGCCGGACTCGCCGATCCCTTTGGCCCCCAGCACGTTGAGCGGTGTGGGGGTCTCCATGGCCACCCGCTCGAAGCTCGGGAGCTCGGCCGCCGAGACGAAGGTGTAGTCGGCCAGGTTGGCGGTGAGGGGGTTGCCGTCGGTGTCGTAGCGGACCTCCTCGAGGAGGGCCTGGGCGATGCCCTGGGCCAGGCCCCCGTGGACCTGCCCGTCGACCAGGAGGGGGTTGAGGATCCTTCCGGCGTCATCCACGGCGATGAGCCGGCGGACCGTCACCTTGCCCGTTTCGGTGTCCACCTCGACCACCGCCACATGGGCGCCGAACGGATAGGTGGTGCCCTGGGCGGGCAGGTCGACCTCGGCCCCCAGGCCGCCGTCGGCGGCGGCGGCCTCGGCCAGCTCGGCCCATGTCTTGGCCGACGTGGGGCTGCCGGCCACGTGCAGGCGGCCGTTGACGGTGTCGACCACCACGTCGTCGGGACTGGCCTCGAGCAGGTTGGCGGCGAGCTGGCGGGCCCGGTCGACCACCTCGAGGGTGGCCACATGGACAGCCGCGCCGCCCTGCTGGAGGGAGCGCGACCCCATGGTGCCCTCTCCTCGGGGGACCAGGTCGGTGTCGCTGTGGACGACGTCGATGCGCTCCATGGGGATCCCCGTCTGGGCGCTGACCAGCATCGACCAGGCCGTGACGTGGCCCTGACCGTGGGGCGACGTCCCGGTGCGGACAACGGCCCGGCCGTCGGCCAGGACCTCCACGCCGGCGAACTCCTTGAAGCCGGCGCCCCCCGTCACCTCGACGTAGGTCGACACGCCGATCCCGAGCTGGATCCGGTCGCCGCTGGCCCGGCGGGCCGCCTGCTCGGCCCGCAGGTCGGCGTAGCCGGCGGTGGCCAGGGCCAGCTCGAGAGCCTTTTCGTACTCGCCGGTGTCGTAGGTCGAGCCCGATGGCGTGGCGAAGGGGAAGGCGTCGGCCGGGATGAAGTTGCGCCGGCGCACCTCGGCCGGGTCGACGTCGATCTCATCGGCGAACAGGTCCATCATCCGCTCTACCGCGGCCGCCGCCTCCGGCCGCCCGGCCCCGCGGTAGGCGGTCATCGGCGTGGTGTTGGTCACCACCGAGACGGTGGCGCACTCCTGGCGGGGGAACCGGTAGACGCCGGGGAGCATGGCCTTGGTCATGAACGGCAGGATGGCGCCCATGTCGGCGTAGGCCCCGCTGTCCTGGATCACGGTCATCCGGTAGGCCTCGACCGTGCCGTCGCGCGACCCGCCGATCTCGGCTACCTGCACCTGACCCCGGCCGTGACCGAGGCCGGTCATCGACTCCGAGCGGGTCTCCACCCAGCGCACGGGGCGACCGACCCGGGTGGCCAGCCAGGGCAGCAGCATCTCCTCGGGGGTCGCCCCGATCTTGGCTCCGAAGCCGCCGCCCACGTCCGGGTTGATGACGTGGACCTGCTCCTCGGGCAGCCCGTAGATCCCCACCAGGCGGGCCTTGACCCCGTGGGCGTGCTGGTTCGACGACCAGAAGGTGAGGCGGCCGTCGGACCCCCAGCGGGCGGCGGCCGAGCGGGTCTCGAGGGGGCAGGGGGCGACCCGCTGGTTGACCATGCGCTGGCGGACGACCACCTCGCAACCATCGAAGAAGCCGTCCGTGGCCGGCGAGCGCATGTCGAACGACACGTTGGAGCCGAGGTCGGGGAACAGCAGGGTGGAGCCGGCCAGGGACTCCTCGGGGTCGACCACAACCGGCAGCGGGTCGTAGTCGATGACCACCAGTTCGGCGGCGTCCGGTCCCTGGTAGCGCTCCTCGGTGACGATGGCGGCAACGGCCTCGCCGACGAAGCGGACCACGTCGAGGGCCAGGGCCCGCCGGCCCATGGCGGCCGGCAGCATGCCGACCATGGGAGGGTCGATGACGGCCAGCTCGACGTCGGCCCCGCTGATCACGGCCAGCACGCCGGGGGCCTGTCGGGCCGCCTCCAGGTCGACGCCGGTGATTCGGGCGTGGGCATACGGCGAATGGACGTAGGTCACGTGGGCGGCGCCGTCGATGACGAGATCGTCGGTGTAGGTGCCGCCGACGGTGAGGAACTTGGGGTCCTCCCGCCGAAGCACGCGGGTGCCGAGGATGCTCACACAATCTCCTTCTACGGACGACACCCAACGGGCGGGGCACCGCGCCGCCGACAGTAGCGAGTGGGCGTCCCTCCTCGCGTCGGCGAGGTTGGCGCCCGGGTCAGGCGATGGCGCCGGCGGCCCGGAGCGCGGCCAGTTGGCCGGGGTCGAGCCCGAGCTCGGAGGACAGCACGGCGTCGGTGTGCTCGCCGAGCCAGGGCACCCGGGTCTCGGGCCCCTCCGCCACCTTGGACATCTTGATCGGGTTGCCGGGGATGAGCACCGGTTGGTCGACGCCGTCGGTCCGGGGCAGCTCCACCAGCATGTGGCGCAGGGCGACGTGGGGATCGCCGACCACGTCCTCGTCCGACAGGCACGGTCCGGCGGCCAGGCCGACCCGGCTCATGGCCTCGGCGGCCGCCACCTTCGACCGGCCCGCCGCCCATTCCTCCACGGCCGGTCGGATCTCGCTGTCGAGGTGGTCCAGCCAACCCTGGCGGGTGGCGAAACGGGGATCGGTGAGCCACGCCTCGCGGCCGACCAGTCGGGCCAGGGCCTCGAACTGGTGCTCCCGTCCCACCTGCAGGATGAACCAGCCGTCGGCCGCCCGGAACCCGTGCATGATCAGCGGACCGAGCTGACCGCCCCGCAGGCCCATCGACCAGAAGTTGGTCACGATGTCGGTCATGGCCACCATGGCGTCGAGCATGGCCACGTCGACGTACTGGCCCTCGCCGGTCCGGTCGCGGTGGCGGAGCGCGGCCAGGATGCCGATCACCCCGAACAGCCCGGTGCCGATATCGCCGAGGGCGCCGACCGGGCTGGCCACCGGGGGTCGGTCGCCTTCCCGTTTGAAGTCGTAGATCCCGCTCATCGCCTCGGCGATGGCCGCATAGGCCGGCCAGTCGGCGTAGGGCGACCCGCCGGTGTTGCCGAAGCCCGACACCGACAGGTACACGCAGCGGGGATGGGCCGCGGCGACATCGTCGTAGCCCAGCCCGAGGCGCCCGAGGGCGCCCGACTTGAAGTTCTCGGCGAACACGTCGAAGCGCGGGGCGAGTCGCAGCACCAGCTCCCGGCCGGCCGGGTTCTTCAGATCGATGGCCAGGCTGCGCTTGTCGAGGTTGTTGCGCAGGAAGGTGGCCCCGACCCGGCGGCCGGCTGGATCGGTCATGGCCGGTAGCGACCCCCGGCCCGAGTCCCCGCCCCTGGGCGACTCGATCTTGACCACGTCGGCCCCCAGGCGGGCCAGCAACTGGGTGGCGTAGGGCAGGGCCTGCATCTGCTCGAGAGCCAACACCCGGACCCCGTCGAGAGGCTTGCCGTACCGGGTTGCCCCCTGGTTGACCACGTCCCCGAGGCGCACGCCGGCGACCCTAGCCAACCGGACCGGCCCGGGTGACGGGGCGTCAGGTCGGGCGGTCGGGGTACGTAGAGTGGGGCGGTGCGAGGGATCCTGAGCCACGCCGGCTACCTGCCCTATCGTCGTCTCGACCGGGCCGGCATCGCCGCCGTGGCCGGCACCGGTGGGGGCCGGGGCACCCGGACGGCCTCCTCCTACGACGAGGACACCACCACCATGGGCGTCGAGGCGGCCCGGTTGGCCCTGCGCGCCGCGCCCGGGTTCAGCCCCGCGGCCCTGGTCTTCTCCACCACCCGTCCGGCGTACGCCGACAAGACCAACGCCACCGCCATCCACGCCGCCCTGCGCCTCGACCCGGGCGTGGTGGCGGCCGACCAGTGCGGGGCGGTGCGCTCGGCCGTGGTCAGCCTGCGGGGCGCCCTGCTGAGCAGCGAGGCCGTCCTGGTGGTGGCGGCCGACGAGCGCACCGGGCTGCCCGGCGGTCCCGACGAGGCGGGCGGGGGCGACGGCGCCTCGGCCCTGGCCGTCGGCGACGACACCGACGGCCCGGTGTTGGCCGAGTTCCTCGGGTCGGCCAGCGCCACCGAGGAGTTCCTGGACCGGTGGCGGGCCCCCGGCGAGCAGCGGCCCCGGGTGTGGGAGGAGCGCTTCGGTGAGGGGCGCTACACGGCGCTCGGCGAGCAGGCCTGGGAGGCGGCCCTCAAACGGTCCGGCCTCGAGGCCGGCGACGTGGCCCACCTGATCGTGACCGGCACCCACACCCGGGCCGTCGCCACCGTGGCCCGGCGCCTCGCCGGGGCCGCCGCGGTGGCCGACGAGCTGCTCACCTCCGTCGGCCAGACCGGGGCCGCCCACCCCGGTCTGCTGTTCGCCTCCGTCCTCGACACCGCTCCGCCCAACCGGGTCATCGCCCTGGTGTCGCTGGCCGACGGGGCCGACGTCTGCTTCTTCCGCACCACCGAGGCACTGGCCAGCTTCGTGCCGGCCCGGCCGGTGGCCACCCAGGTGGCCGGCGGCGGGCCCCTCTCCTACGGCAAGTTCCTGGCCTGGAAGGGTCTGCTCACCGTCGAGCCGCCCCGCCGTCCCGAGCCCGCCCGGGTGTCGGCGTCGGCGGCGGCCCGACGCACCCCGTGGAAGTTCGGCTTCGTCGGCTCGCGGTCCTCCGACACCGGCGACATCGCCCTGCCCCCGGCCGTGGCCGGGGCCGGCGGGCCGCTCGAGGATCTGCCCATGGCCGACACCCAGGGCCGGGTGGCCACCTTCACGGTCGACCGTCTGGCCTATTCGCCGAGCCCACCCGTGGTTTTCGCCGTGGTCGACTTCGACGGTGGCGGCCGTCTGCCCGTCGAGCTCACCGACGTCGATCCCGACGGCATCGCCATCGGGGACCGGGTCGAGATGACCTTCCGGCGTCTGTCGAGCGCCGACGGGATCCACAACTACTTCTGGAAGGCCCGGCCCGTCCGCGGCTGAGCCCGGGCACGACACGGTCGACCCGGCCCACCCGGACCGCAGCGAAGGAGGAGAGCATGGGCTCGCACGGCATCAAGGACCGGGTGGCCATCATCGGGATGGGCTGCACCCGCTTCGCCGAGCACTTCGACAAAGGGGCTGACGAGCTGCTGGTCGAAGCGGCCAACGAGGCGTTCACCTCGGCCGGCCTGGACAAGGACACGGTGGACGCCTACTGGGTCGGCACGGCCCAGTCGGGCATGTCGGGCATGACCCTGTCCAAGCCCCTGGAGCTGCACGACAAGCCCGTGACCCGGGTCGAGAACATGTGCGCCACCGGTGCCGAGGCTCTCCGCCAGGCCGCCTACGCCGTCGCCTCGGGGGCCTACGACACGGCCATGGCCATCGGCGTCGAGAAGGTCAAGGACTCCGGCTACCAGGGTCTGAACGCCTTCCCGATTCCCAACGACGGGACCCCGCGGACCCTGACGGCGGCGGCCATGTTCTCCATGGTCGTACCCGCCTACGCCGACAAGTACGGCGTCGACCCCGCCGAGCTGCGCCGGGCCCTGGCCCGGATCGCTTCCAAGAACCACTACAACGGGGCCCGCAACCCGAGGGCCCAGTTCCGCAAGGAGACCAGCGTGGAGCAGATCACCGCCATGCCCCCGGTGGCCGGCGTGCTCAGCGTCTTCGACTGCGCCGGGGTGGCCGACGGCTCGGCCGCGGCCATCGTCTGCCGGGCCGAGGACGCCGGGCGCTTCACGGACCGACCGGTGTTCGTCAAGGCGCTGTCGCTGGTGGCCGGCAACGGACGACCGCTGGCCGACCCGGCCTACGACTACACCACGTTCCCGGAGATCGTGGCCTGCGCGGCCGACGCCTACGCCCAGGCCGGCCTCACCGACCCACGCCGCCAGCTGGCCATGGCCGAGGTGCACGACTGTTTCACCCCGACCGAGCTGGTCCTCATGGAGGATCTCGGCTTCTGCGAGCGGGGCACGGCCTGGAAAGAGGTTCTGGCCGGGGCCTTCGACCTCCACGGCGACCTGCCGATCAACCCCGACGGCGGCCTGAAGAGCTTCGGCCATCCGGTCGGGGCCAGCGGTCTGCGGATGCTGTTCGAGTGTTTCGTGCAGCTGCGCGGCGAGGCGCCACCCGAGCGGCAGGTGGACGTGTCGCGGGGCCTGGCCCTGACCCACAACCTGGGCGGTTACCCCGGCGAGATGGTGTCGTTCGTGTCCATCGTCGGTACCGACGGCGGGCGGTAGGCCGGTGGGCCCGTCGACGACCCCAGGGGCCCCGGCGATCGACCTGCTCGACCCGGCGTCATTCGCCCACGGCCAACCCCACGACCAGTTCCGCTGGCTGCGCCGCCACGACCCTGTCCACCGTCACCCCGAGCCCGGCGGCCCCGGGTTCTGGGCGGTCACCCGCTATGAGGACGTGAAAGCGGTCGGCCGGGACACGGCCACGTTCTCCTCCGAGCCGACCATCACCATCCCCGACCCGGAGGGCCCGCTGGGCGACGACACCCACCAGATGATGCTGATGATGGACCCGCCCCGCCACACCCTGTACCGACGCCTGGTGTCGGGACACTTCATCCCCCGGGCCGTGCAGGCCTACCGGGCGCGGGTGGAAGAGCTGGCCGGCCAGATCGTCGACGCCGTCATCGAGCGGGGGGAGTGCGACCTCGTCGAGGACCTGGCCGGCGAGATGCCGTCCTACGTGGTGGCCGACCTGCTCGGCCTGCCCCTGGAGGACGGGCGGCGGCTCTACAAGCTGACCGAGACCATCCACGCCGCCCCCGAATCCCTGCCGCCGGGGGCGGGCATGGGCGCCGTGCTCGAGATGTTCAACTACGCCCACGAGGTGCAGGTGGCCAAGCGGGCCTGCCCGGCGGAGGACCTCTCGAGCTACCTGCTGGCCGCCGAGGTCGACGGCCGTCGCCTCGACGAGGTCGATTTCAACCTGTTCTTCATCCTCCTGGTGGACGCCGGTGGCGACACCACCCGCAACCTGGTCGGCGGCGGGCTGCACACCCTGTTCGAGCAGCCCGACCAGCGACGCTGGTTGAGCGATGACCTCGACGCCCGGTTGGGGACGGCGACCGAGGAGCTGCTGCGCTGGGTCAGCCCGGTCGTCTACATGCGCCGCACGGCCACCCGGGACACCACCATCGGCGCGACAGCCGTCGCCGGAGGCGACAAGGTGGTCATGTACTACGGCTCGGCCAACCGTGACGAGGCGGCGTTCGCCGAGCCCGACCGTCTCGATCTGTCCCGCGACCCCAATCCGCACGTGGCTTTCGGCGGAGGCGGGGCCCATTTCTGCCTCGGCGCCCACCTGGCCCGGGTGGAGATCCACGCCCTGCTCCGCCAGATCCTGACCCGGCTCCCCGACCTCGAGCCGACCGCCCCCGTCGAGTGGCTGCCCTCGAACTTCATCTCCGGTCCCCGCCACCTGCCGGTGCGGTTCACCCCCGGCCGCCCGGCCACGGCCGTGGCCCGCTGAACCGTCGATTTCGAACGGGCGGCCCGGCCGGCTCAGGCCGGGGTGAGGGCGATCGGCAGGTGTTTGATGCCGTTGATGAAGTTGGACCGCAGGCGCTGCACCGGGCCGGACTGCTCGATGCGGGGCTGGCGGCGGATCAGCTCCTCGAACATCACCCGGATCTCCAACCGGGCCAGATTGGCGCCCAGGCAGAAGTGCGGCCCGCCTCCACCGAAGGCCACGTGGGGGTTGGGGTCACGGCGGACGTCGAAGCGGAAGGGGTCGTTGATGACGGTATCGTCCCGGTTGGCCGCGATGTACCAGATGCACACCTTGTCGCCCTCCTTGACCGGGAAGCCGTTCACGTCGGTGTCCCGGGTGACGGTGCGGCGGAAGTGCATCACGGGGGTGCCCCAGCGGAGGAACTCCTCGACGGCGGTGGGCAGCAGCGACGGCTCGGCGTAGAGGGCGGCGAGCTCGGCCGGATGCTCGAGGAGCGCCAGCATGGCGTGGGCCATGAGGTTGCGGGTGGTCTCGTTGCCGGCCACGGCCAGGAGCATGAAGAACATGTCGAGCTCGAGCTCGGAGAGTTTGTCGCCGTTGATGTCGACGCTGGTGAGGATGCTCATCAGGTCGTCGTGGGGGTTGATCCGCTTCTCGTCGGCCAGCTTGTGGGCGTAGCCGTACAGCTCCATGGAGGCGAGCAGCTCGGCCCCGGGCTCGGCCATGAACTCGGGGTCCTGGCTGCCGATCATCCGGTTGCTCCAGTCGAAGACCAGGTGGCGGTCCTCCTGGGGGACGCCCATGAGCTCGGCGATGACCTGCAGGGGCAGCTCGGAGGAGATGTCGACCACGAAGTCGACGTCGCGGCGCTCCAGCGCCTCGTCAATGATCCGCCCGGCCAGGACCCGGATGTGCTCCTCGAGCTGGCCGACCATACGGGGGGTGAAGCCCTTGTTGATCAGCAGCCGGTAGCGGGTGTGCATCGGCGGGTCCATGTTCAACATCATCATCCGCTGTGCCTCGAGGTCGGCCTCGGGCATGTCGGGGAGCAGCGCCGAACCGCGGTGCGACGAGAAGGTCTGGTTGTCCTTGTTGATGAGGACGACGTCGTCGTAGCGGGTGAAGTTCCAGTAGCCGGTCCCGGCCGGCATGTTGGGGTACGTGCCGTCCGGTTCGATCTGCCAGTACGGCCCGCTGCGGCGCATCTCGGTGAAGATCTCGTGGGGCACGCCCGCCACGAACTGGTCGAGGTTGTTCAGGTCGATGGCGGTGAGCTCCACGGTGTCCCCTTCTTGCGCAGCTGTGCTGCTCCCAGCGGGTGGGCGTGGATCAGCGTAACCGGATCTGACGGTGCATCAGGACCGTTGGTCGGGCACGACGTCATCGCCCGGGTCCTCCCAGTCAGCCATGCCCATCGGTGGGGCCATGTCGTCACGGGCCCGGGCCTGGTAGCGCCGGGCGTCGAGGACCCGGACCAGGGGGATGTTGCGGACCTCCAGGTCGACCAGACACAACACGCCGACGGCCACGGCGAGAAGCAGGTGACCGGTTCCGGCCACCACCCCGATGGCCGTCACGGCCAGAATGGCGGCCGCCGAGGTTGTCCCTTTGATGCGGCCCATGCCCTGCCGGAAAACCAGCCCGCCGCCGATGAAACCGACCCCGGTCACCACCCCACCGATGGCCTGGGGGGAGAGCCGCTCGGTGACGCAGACGATGGCGGCCGCCGCGGTGGCCACCAGGGCGTAGGTCCGGTCGCCGGCCGGTGCGCCCCGCAGCTCGCGCTCGAAGCCGATCACGAAGGCGACGGCGAAGGCGACGGCGATCCGGGCCAGAAGGACCCGATCCTGGTGGTTCATGGCTCGATTCAACACCGCGGGACCGGGCGGGAGGGCGATCGTCGGTCGTCGGGCCCCCGGGTGCGTCGGGAGCGGTCAGGCCAGCTCGGGCAGGATGGCCTGGCCGACCTCGGCCTCGGACCACGACCACAGCCGGCGGGCGGCGACCGGGTCGAGGGCCCACGGGGCGTGGCCGTCGGTGGCGCCGCCGGCCATGATGTGATCGCTGACCCGGCAGTCCTCGAGGTACACGCCGCCGGTGTCGGCCAGATCCGGCGAGGTCGCGGCCCACACGGAGGTGGCTGCCCCGGCGGCCAGGGTCTTGGGTTCGAGGCGGCCGCCGGGCGCTCTGGAACGCAGGGCGGCGAGGTCGTCGGACGTGAGATGCCGGGACAGCTCGGTGTAGATCACCCCGGGATGGACGGCGTAGGAGCGCACCCCGTGGGGGGCGAGGCGGCGGTCGAGCTCGACCGTGAACAAGATGTTGGCCGTCTTCGACTGACCGTAGGCCTCCCAGTTGTCGTAGGGGCCGGCGCGGAAGTGCGGATCGTCCCACCGGATATCGGAGCGGACGTGGCCCCGCGAGCTGAGGTTCACCACCCGGGCCGGGGCGGCCGCCACCAGCGCCGGCGTCAGCAGCCCGGTGAGAAGGAAGTGGCCGAGGTGGTTGGTGCCGAGCTGCAGCTCGAAACCGTCCCCGGTCACGGCGGCCGGACAGGCCATCACCCCGGCGTTGTTGATCAGCAGGTCGAGGCGGTCGTGACGGGCGAGGAAGGCGGCGGCCGCAGCCCGCACCGAGGCCAACGAGGCCAGGTCCAGCTCGGCGGTTTCCAGGTTGGCTGTCGGCACGGCCGCCCGGACGCTGGCCATCGCCCCCCGGACCTTGTCGGGGTCCCGGGCGGCCATGACCACCTCGGCCCCCGCCGAGGCCAGGGCCCGGACCGTCTCGACCCCCAGACCGGCCGACGCGCCGGTGACGTAGGCGGTTTTGCCGGTCAGGTCGATGCCGGCGAGCACCTCGTCGGTTGTCGTTGTCGATCCGAACGCCATCCGGGCCTCCCGTCGTCGCGGGCCGTCGTCAGGCCCGCGGCGTCAGTCTCGCCGACCGAGGTCGGTGATGACGGCTCTCGTCGGGCGCCGATTCCTTGAGCGGCGGTCCGGTCATCCGATGGGAGGCGTGACGGCCGTTTTCGGCTCGGGGAGGGACGGGGATGGTGCGCCACGGCATCTCGGAAGCCGACGAGCAGGTGATCTGGGGGGCACTGGGTGAGCACGCCTGGGCGAGGGGACTGCGTGACGACCGGGTCCTGGCCCACGCCCGGGCCGTTGCCCTCTCCCGCTACCGGCGGGGCGCGGCGCTCGGGCCGGCGCTCAACGACGGTCGGCGGGTCCTGCACCGGGCGGCCCGCCAGCAGGGTGTCCGGCCGGGACCGGCCTACCTCGATCGGCGCCGCCGGCCCCTGTTGGCCCGGCTCGGCGTGGGGCGGGACGGCCCACGCCCGTTCTCGCTGTTCCACCCCCCGGCCTGAACGACCCGGCCTCAACACCGACCCGGCCTCAAAACCCGGCTGAAACCTCCCGGCTGAAACCTCCCGGCTGAAACCTCCCGGCTTGAACCTCCCGGCTTGAACCGGCGACGTCGCCCCGTGCTCAGGCGGTGAGGTCGGCCGTGGCGGGAAGGTGGCCGGGCGGTCCAGTCCAGCGCAGCTGGCCCTGCTCCATCCAGGCCACCCGGCCGACCAGGGCGGCCAGGGTGTCCGGCGACTGCTCCACCACCACCAGGCTGGTCCCGGCCCGCCGCAGCCCGTCGAGGACGTCGAGGAGTCCGGCGACGGCCACCGGGGCCAGGCCGAGGGTCAGCTCATCGACCAGCAGGAGCCGGGGCTCGAGGAGCAGGGCCTTGCCCAAGGCCAACATCTGCTGCTCACCGCCCGACAGACTTCCGGCGCGCTGCCCGAGCCGGGGGCCGAGGGCGACGAAGGTCGTGAGGACCATCTCCAGGCGTCGCCGCACCCGGTCGGTGTCCCACGCGAAGCGGTGGCAGCCGGCCAGGAGGTTGTCGAGCACCGTGAGCCCACCGAAGATGGCCCGCTGGGCGGGTACGAGGACGATGCCCCGGGCCACCCGCTCGCTGACCGGTCCGCTCAGGGCACGGCCGTCGAAGCGCACCACCCCGCCCGTCGGGCGCTCGAGCCCGGCGATGACCCGCAGCAGCAGGGTTTTGCCGGCACCGTTGGGCCCGAGGATCCCGAGTGCCTCGCCGCCGGCCACGTCCAGGTCGACCCCGGCGAGGAACCCGCCCGAGCTGGAGTCGACCGACAGGCCCCGGATCTCGAGCAGGGGGGCCCCGACGTTCACCAGCGCTGCGTCGAGGCCGGGCTGTGACCGGTGATGGCCGACGACGCCTCGGGGCGCTCGAAGACCGACTGGACGGCCACCCGACCCGGACCCCACATCCGCAGGAAGACCGTGCGCGTGGCGCCGTAACGACCGAAGGCGCTCGACCCGCCCGGATACTCGATGTGCAGCTGCATGCCCACCGTCGGGTCTTTGTAGAGCAGCGAGCTCGGTTGGATGCAGATGGTCTGGCCGGGCGCGAGGTCACGGACGAAGGTGTTGCCGGGGGCGTGGAGCAGCAGCAGCCCCGGTCCGGTCTGGGCCCGGTAGCGGTCGATGAACTGCCCGACGGGATAGTGGGTCTCCCGGTCGTCGCCCGAGCCGGTCACGATGAAGATCCCCGAGGAGAACCAGTCGTAGCCCACATGCCCGTTGGCCACCAGGAAGCGGTGCTCGCGGACGTCAATCTCCTGGCCGTGCTGGAGGGGCACGGCCACGGTCTCGCCGGCGTGGTCGGCGCTGAAGGCGATGTGTCCCGGTCCCTGGGCGGTCATCATCACCATCGGCATGCCGGCGTAGACCCGGTTCCAGGCGCCCTTCATCGGCATGGTGTTGAGCGTGACCGTCGGTTCGGTCCACAGCAGAACGTGGTGGGAGAAGTACACCCAGTCGTCGGGTGACAGGCTCATGTCGGTCACCGGGACGTAGGTCCCCTCGACCTGGCAGGTGGAGCGGCCGAACTGGATCCGGGCCATGTCACGGATGGGTGGTTGCTCCTCCCATCCGGAGTCGCTGACCCTGGTCCGGACGTCCACGGGGGCGCCACAGTTGGGGCAGCTGACGGCTGAGGCGTCGCTCGGCAGGCGACAGAACCGGCAGACGTAGGTGGCGGTGGTGGTGGACACCGCCCTACTCCGAGTGGTGGTGGACGTACATGGACTGGATGCCGACCCGTCCGGGCCCGGTCATCTCGGCCAGGTACATCCCGTGGCGCATCATGCCGGTCTTGACGTTCTGCTGCTTGGTGTCCATCTGCACCGAGGAGTCCTTGTAGAGGAACCCGCCCGGCTCGACGAGGATCTTCTCGCCCGGTCCCAGGGTCCGTTCGAACACGTTGCCGTACCCGTGCAGCAGCAGGATGCCCGGCTCGTTGCTGGTCACGAAGCGGTCCATGTACATGCCGCCGCCGTGGAGGACGTTGTTCATCCCCTGCAGGCGTACGAACGAGTAGGAGATGGTGTGGGAGGCCACGAGGAAGGCGTGCTCCCGCACGTCGAGTTCCATCGTGGGGTGGAGCGGCAGCACGACCACCTCGCCGGTCTGGTCCCGCGAGAAGGCGACCCGCCCGGGGCCGTGGGCGACACTCACCGTGAACGGCATCCCGCCGAGCATGCGCTTGAGCCCACCGCCGGTGCTCAGGGCCGTGAGGGGAGCCGACTCGTCCTTCCACAACAGCACGTGGTGTTCGAAGAACACGGAGTCCCCGGGCGACAGGTTCATCTCGGCGACGGGGACGATCTCCCCTTCGACCTGGCAGGTGCTGTTGGAGAAGCGGAACTCGGTCATGTCCCGCAGCCGGGGTGCCTCCCGCCAGCCCGAGTCGGTGACCTTGTTGCGCATGTCGAGGGGGGCCCCGCACACGTCACAGGCCGTCCGATCCGGCGCGTTCTGGGCCCGACACCACTGGCATTCGATCCGATCCACGCCGTGCCTCCCGTCCGGGCGCGG
>Ga0075017_100001399_pt1 | contig 14696 bp, 22 predicted proteins | sample AleBraG_ABR_2012_FD_71475 | JGI IMG/M metagenome (GOLD analysis project Ga0075017, IMG submission 71475) | Freshwater sediment microbial communities in response to fracking from Pennsylvania, USA - Alex Branch Run_MetaG_ABR_2012 | ecosystem: Environmental > Aquatic > Freshwater > Creek >... | reverse complement strand
AAGAGCAGGCCAAGATTTTATTAAAATAGGGGATCTGCCCCCTCACGAGTCATTTAACTGGATGTTAGGCCAAGGAACCTGGATTCCTAATTCATGGTTGTGGAGCGCGCTACTCGGGCAGGTTTATAATGCAGCAGGTATAGTCGGTATAAGTCTACTGGTTTCCGTATTAAGCATTGGTACTTTACTGTTAGCTTGGAGACTTATTCGACTCAGCGGAATAAAACACTATCTCACTCAATTAATTATTCTTCTGGCCTTTGCCATATCAATTTTCGCCTGGATTTCAGGTCGGCCTCAGCAAGCTGATTTCTTTATCATCTTACTGTTTTACAATGTGGTTTATTCGGTAAGAAGGGTTTCTTTTGTCAGAAGAATAGCTATCCTCACTGTCACCTCTTACCTTTTCTCCATGTTATGGATGAATTTCCACCTATCAGCTATAGCTAGCGTTCCCTTCTTCACAGCAGGTATCCTTTTTGTCTATCGTAGCGAATCAGTAAAACGCAAAATTGTTAGCGCGGCAATGATAGCTTGTGCAAGTTTTCTAGGTACGCTAGCTACGCCTTTTGGTATAACAGGTCTATTGAAAGCGGAGGTTGTTGCTCAGCAATCTAGGAATATAATTCAAGAATGGCTACCCTTAAGCACTGGAAGTGAAGTTTTCATACCAGTCCTTTCCGCAATCGTTCTGTTTGGCGGAATATTGCTTTTATTCAGCCTCCTCAAGAAAGACTGGCTCTTCTCATTAGGTTTAGTAGTGCTCGCGTTAGCTTCTCTAGAAGCCACTCGTTTCGCTCCTTTTCTTGCTGTCTATGCTTTATTGGGAGCAAGGAACATACCTACTGTTAAATTACAGGCTCATAAACTCATATCAATACTTGTTGCTATACTCATGACTTTAATTCTTCTGAGTGGCATCGTGTTCGCTGGGTATCAGATTGGTCATCCAGACGGAATTCCTCGCATCAACCCAAGTAACTTCGATCATCTCCCTGCCAATGCTAGGGTTTTGACCATGCCAGATGGAGGAGCTACAATTCTTCTTTATCACCAGGACGCGATGGTTTCCTTGGATGGACGTAATGATATCATTGGAGAGAAACGTTACCGCGCTGTTATAAAGTTGTTTAGCGGTTCACCAGAAACAGTTAATCGTTGGATTGGTCGCGAGCAAGTGACCGCTGTGTTCGTTGAAGGTCCGAACCTGTACCGTATGGACTCCACAATGGAAACGCTTAAATGGACTAAGCATGTAACCTCTGACGGCGCTCTTTACGTAAAACCAGGAATTAAGAGTTAATTCATACAGATACTCTAGTGAAACTTAACGCATAAAGATAAATTAGGAGAAGGTACTGAAGTGACTGAATATAGTAAAAGGGCGCAGGAATTAGCTCGTCAACTTGGTATCAAGGCAGCCAACAATTTGAGGCGCGCTGGCTACACCGTCGAGCAGGACAAGACAGGTCGTTATACCTTTACTCGTCCTACAGAAACTTTGGATGCTAAAATAGACCATCCAAATAAGAATTAATATCCATGTTACTCTTACTCGCCTCTCATTTATGGTAGAGTAGCGTTTTAGGTTGTCAATCTTGCCATGTGGCGAGGTTGAGCAATTGTTCCTGAAAACGCTTCTTTACTTCGTTTGGAAGTAACGTCAGTTCTAGAAGTGACGCCCCCGTTCAGTTTCTGGCTGGCAGGGAAGATAGTTTGTTTCTGTTTAGCGATATTCATCGCAGCATTAAAATCACGATCCAAAGAGGACCGACAAACCGCGCACCACACGGTTCTCTTCTTAGTATCATGAGTGATTGTGGACCCGCACTTGTTGCAAACCTGGGAAGTGTTCTTAGCGTTCACACGTTTCATCTTGTACCCGATGCGTGAGGTAGCGTGCTGTATGGCCTCTTGTTGTTGAGAGTGCGCCCAACGGGAGTAACCAATCTTGCTCCCCTGGTGCCCGCTTAACCATTTGAGGTTCTCGACCTGGATGAGGTTACCGTTATGTTTAGCCAAACGGTCAGCGATTTCAGCGCCAACCTGAAGAGCAAGAGTTTTCGTGAGGCGAGTGCTCTTATCCCGCACGCGTTCTAGCTCAAGTTGTTGGTCAGGTGATTCCAACCCTCGAGTGGCACGGTTCTTGATCTTCTGGTGGATGCGATGTTTTTCTTCCCGTAAGCGTTGTTGTTTCCGTGCTACTCCCACGAGACGAGGCGAAGCCTCATAGCTTGCTACCCGTTGCCCCTCATCGTTCACGACCACCATACTATACGGTTTCACTATCCCAAGGTCTATACCAGCCGTATGCTTATACCCCTTACGAGTCTTGGTTTCCTCAACAATACTGAAGATAAACTCAAACTGTTCAGTTTTCTTGCTCTGTTTGATTAAAGGTAAAGAGAACTTGACTAGTTTACGGTTAAGAACATAAGCAGGAACCTGGAACGTGAGATAGTATTCCTCGTCCCAGCACTTCCATACGAGGTTCAACTCGGAACCGTCCAAGGATAAGCTGGCCATCTGTTTATCCACAGCCCCCAGGTTCAATGTTCTACTAAACGTGTGAGGTTCCTTACGAGGGTTCGGGTTAAGGACATAACTTGCGGTCTCGCTCACAAGCTTATACTGCACAAGCTTCTCTACCCGAGATTTCGCTTTCACTGTTTTAGGTAGCGATTCTACCAAGCTAGTGCTGTAACCTGCCTGCCGTGCGTACTCTGCTGGTTGAGGTGTTCCTGCATACCCTGCGAGAGAGGCAAGCAAAGAGGACTCATGAGTAATATACGCTCTCTGGGTTTCCGCATGAACCGCCTCAATAAGAACGCTTATTTTCTCTTGTAAATATTCTGGGGACTCATACTCACCCGTCCTAATATTAAGGATACTGATTGGGGCCAAGGGGGAAAGAGCGCTGACAATCTGGTTTCTCTTACGCACAATTCTCCTCTTTTCCGCTATTCTATAGTTTACCATATTATGGTAATAAGGGTGAGTATGATAAGATTGATAAAGAAATAACCCGACAGTCAATAAGACTACTTATACATAAGAAACTTTTAGGAAAAATATTATGATGGCGACAGCACAACTTCCAGGGGAATTGGCAGTAGGCGAAGAGAAAGAACGCATTCACACCACTGGTTCGGACATAGGTACATTTTGGGTTTCAGGTCCAATTATCCAAATTACCAGAGATGAAGAAGGCTCATTCCGAGAGGCCTACAGTAAGGCCCTTGCGGCTCTCATGGACCATGACTCTCGTGTTCGTGACGGCGAAGCTTTCGCTATCCATATAGTGAACTGAGGCAAACTATGAGTATGAGAATACATAAAGCTCTAGGTTATGCTTTTACAGATCTTGAAACAAGCGTTGATGGTGAAATAATTGACAAGCGCATTAATCCTGATTCGATCCTCCTGAACGAGGAAGCGTTTGATGATCGTTTTACCTCTACAAAAGAAGCTCTCCTTGATTACCAGAATTTCTTAACATCTTCCCGCGCCGTAAGGCCTGACATGGATATTACGATTCTGAGGAACATTCAAAATCACGGAGAATATTTCTCTTTCCCTTCAACCGTAACTCATGAACCCGAATTCGCTTTTCCTGAGGTACTCATGGTCACTCCTGTTTCTTGCTACAAGGAATGGCTAAGGAAAGATGATGCCATTGATTATGTAGAAGCGTCTCTTCTTCCTGACCCTTCTACCCCTTTGAAGAACATTCATTGGAGCGGCTTCTATCCCTTTAGTACGGGATACATCAACCGCGAGACAGGAGAAGAATATAATTCATATGATGCTCTTGATTTCATTCGTGCTTTAAATTCGGTTCAGGATAAGTCATTTTTGACAGACTGGCGCTCGCTTCCGACTGATCGTTATGATGCTCTTATGTATGCCTCAGGGAAATTAGGCATAGACAATTACTTAACCGCAATGGAAGTTGTCGTTCCCGAAGTTCCCAATGATGTTATCAATTTAGCAACATGGTCTGAGCTAGTACCGAATGACAGATATTTCAGAGACATGAGGCCCGTCTCATACACCTACTGGTCCTAAAGAAACGGGCCTAAACAGCCACTGGCAAGGCCCTAAGAGGCTTTTACCCCTAAGCTACAGAACCGTTCGCGAATAAACTGTAGGCCTTTAGAAAGCCCTATAGGGGCATAGAGGAAGGCTCGCACTATATCCTAGTGCGAGCCTTCCTCTATCGTTTGGAACTTACTTGGTAAAACCCTTTGCGACATGAGCCTTGACCGCATCGATTGCCATGTTTGCCAGGAATTCTGGATTACGCGCAATGGTGCCCTCAACCTTATGTACGTCAAGGATTTTGTAATACGACTCTTCTGTTGCGTATACTACGCTGATGTGGTTGTTCCATAGAGCCTCAGGGGCGCTCTCAGTTTCGCCTAGGCCCGTGTACGCGAAGTAAGCATGTTCCTTACCTCCGTCAACAAAGATACGGGCAAGGTCCCCTGCTCCTGGTCGTACCGTAATACGATCTTCCTGCTCGGAGCGAAGGACAAGCGCCTCGTCAAAGGCCTTAGAAAGTTCTCGGTTGGCGGTTGATGCCATTATGCCTTCTCCCATTATAAGTAAATCAAGTCTAGCAAATAAATTGGGTAAAGTCAACCTGGATGCTATTCTAATTTCATGGAAGAGTCAGCAACAGGTGGAAAAGTTTGGTCACCCGAAGAAGAAGAGCGCCAACGTCAAGAGTATCTTGATATCATCAATTCGGTTGCCCATACGCTTGGGGCTGATGATTTACCTGCGGTTAGCGCTCGAACCAAGGTGACATTAAAAGTCGTAACCTACATTTTCTTAGGTGCGCTTGGCGGAATGTTAGTCTGGAGCTTCAGTTTTCTATTTTAGCCAAAATGACCCCCAGATTCAATTCGTCTGGGGGTCATTTTGATAAGGGATTAGTTCAACGAAAAAGAGCACTCAGTGCTTCATCCACATCCGCACCCCATTCTTTCTGGCTAAGCTGCTCATAAACGTAGATCAGCCGTCCGTCAGAAAGGCCTACAGGACCGTCCACCTCATAAGCAACCACCTCATAGTGAGAGTATCCGAGTCCCTCTTCCCTTGTGGTCACCTCAACCTGAAGTTTGCTGAAATCAGCGTCATCAACAGCAAAGTTATTCTTCTCAGCCAGCAGTTTCTGGACGCGTTCTTTGAAAGCCATAATTTTCTCCTTGACGCTTGAATTTTAGTTTTCTCTCTTGGTTTAAGTGTAGCGGCAACCACTGACATTTATCGAAAGCTATTCCAGAACATTGCAATTACTTTCATTTCTTGACCAATCAAATTTTTGCCGCTATCCTATAGCTAATAGGAGAAAGGACCAATATGCTTAAGGCGGCGCAAGGTGGCAAAGTTTGGGCACCACCAACGGCTCATGAACTTGACGCTGAAAAGAAAGCTCGTTCCCTTTACAAAAAGCGACACATCGGGATGAAAGTATCTTTGACTTTCATAATTCTTGGACTATTTGTTCTCATTATCGCTGGCCTTTGGATTGGAGTTTCTGCTCTATCTGACGAACCTTGGCCTACGGGTGCTGTAATAATGGCTATGACAGGACCTATATTCAGCATTATTGGTCTGGGAATTGCTGCGCGCTTCGTTTTTAATGAATAACTCTTGACAAATGTCAGTGGTTGCCGCTACACTTAAACCAAGAGAGAAAATAAAACTTAGTTTACAAGGAGAGAACCATGAAGGTCAAAATCGTCAAGCGCAACGTCATCGACTTCAACGATGCTTCTGAGGCAGAGCGCATCCTGGAGGTACAGGACGAGCAGGGCCGCGCGCTCGGTTTCGTTGCGACGAAGACCTTCAGCAATGTCAGCCCGACCCGTGAAAAGACAAAGAAGCCCACCCGCTGGGGTTTCGCGCTTGTGGAGGGCGAGTTCCGTAGCGGCATCCAGTACGGCTACTCCACTCGGACTCAGGCTCTTGACGGTCTGGTCAAAATCCGCACCCTGAAGACAAAAACTGACGCTATCAAGGTTGTCAAGTAACAGCTTTTTCTAGTTTGGGCCTGGGTCAGATTAAGTTCTGATTTCAGGCCCAAACTCTTGTTTGATACTGCTAAATGGCTAATCTGCCGTTAGGATAAGTATAAGCTTTCGCTATACCGAATTGAGAGATACTCCCACATGCATTTAAATGAAGATTTTGTTGCCCTCTTGGCTGAGGAAGGCAACGGCGCTGTAGAAGCTCACCTTCCAGACCAGAAACCTCTTCTTGTTGTTCTCATTGGTCCCATTAAGACATGGTGGGGGCGCATTGATTCAGAAGAGTACAAAGCTTACGCGCAATGGCGTGATGCTGTTCGCGTGGCTGTTATCCACGATGGTCATCTTGTATATTCTCCTCATCGCGCCTGGCAAGGAGCCTGGCACGAGGGCGCTCAGGTAGTGAATGATGCTGCTATCAAAGAGGCGGATGCTGTTGTTGTGCTTACCCCTCCAGGAGTAGAAGCTACAGGAACTGAAGCTGAAATCGCTGTTGCTCATGAGTATGGCAAACTTGTTGTCTTGGCTCCTCCAGGCGGCCAGTCTGAAATTTTCGATGTGATTGAATCCATCAGGACTGCTCTTCCTACGGATTAGTTTCCTTACTGTTTCCTGAATTTTAAAACCGCTATATAAAAAGGTTGCCTTTATACCGATTCTTTGGTATAGTAATAGATGGAAAAACAATTTTTCAAAAAGGAGATACAAAATGCAGCTAGGTAAAGTTAACCATGTTGAGAATGTTGTTGATGTGGAGATCAACGATGACGTGAAAGTCAGCGAGGCCGTTACGGTCGCTGTTGCCAACTCTGAGCAGGTCACCGCATCTGCTCGTGAGTCAGTCAACGCCTGAAACGGAGCGTTGTTTCTTGACTAACACAAGATACATTGGAAACGTCACGGGCGGGGATGAGTCAATTGACCGCATTTCCGCCCGTGTCGGGTACAAGGTGGCTGGACTCTGGGCGGGCGATGACGGTAAAGTCAAGCTCGTATCTCCACATTACTTCACGGACAAGTTTGAACTCTCCGATGACAGCAAGTGCGCCAACGGACACAAGAAGTTTGGCGAATGCTCTTGTGGGTTCTATGCTTACAACGACGTAACTCGCGCTGTACGTCATTGGCGTAGCGAATGCGGCGGGTATGCAAACTTTGCAGTACTTCAGGTTGGGCTTTCTGGTAGCGTTGTTGTTGCTGAAAACGGTTACCGTGCAACTCACCAGCGTGTAAAGAAAATCCTCATGCCTCGCTGCTGGAGTTGCGATCAGGCTGGTACTCAGTTCGTTTACCATGAGAACAAGTTCTTGGTAGCTGGGTGCGACAAGCACGCTAAGGGTGTTCGTACACTTAGCTTTACTGATTTCGCTGAGCAGAACAGCCCTGAGGGATTCAAACCTATTGAGGTTCTTAGCGCTAAGTCTCTTAGTCTTGAAGCTGAGCAGTTCCTAGCTCCTGAGATTATGCAGGAACGCGCCGTAGCTATTATTGATGACCTACTCAGGTATAACCGCATTGACCTTGTCGATGAGATTATACGCCAGGCCAACAACAGGCTTGGTCAGTCTCTCGGTCTTTAAAGACCGAGTAAGTATTAACAAGAGAGTCAAGGTTATTTTCCTTGACTCTCTTGTCTCTTCTATTAAGAAAGTTCAATTCATCATGAATAAAGTCTCCACGGAAGGCCTAGCACAAGGCGGCAACGTTTGGAGCCCTTCCACTTCGTTTGTTCCTTTTATACCCATTCGCAAACCTATTGTTGGGCCACGACTTTATATTATTGCTGGTGTTTCACTTGCGTTAATTGTATTTGGCATCATCTTCGGGGCTTGGAACCTAGATATCATCAAGACAACAGCTAATTCAATTAGCATTACTTCAAACCGTAATGAAATTGGACGCATGGCATTAATCTTTGGAGTATTCGGAGGTGTCTGGACAATCTCTCGATGGGTAGCGATCTCTACTAAGAGATATATTCTTGCTTTCGCGATTGCTATGATTTTTAACTTTGGCCTGAATCTCGTTCCAGGGGCAATAATCAACTCAAATGCTGATAACGCCGTAAACAATTGGCTTCACTCCACAGCGAAAGTTGATTCAGTTACTTCTGGAGACCTCTACAAGGTAAATGGTTTCACCTTAGAAGCTAAAGATAATTCTGGCAAAACCATTTCCGTTAAAACCACGGTTAAAAATGACACTGTTACTTATACGAAAGCTGATGTGAAGAAGTGAGCAGTTCTGAATTTTCTCTTGCTAGTGGAGGGCATGTTTTTACTCTTCCTAAACCTGTTGTTGATGCACCTAAGCTAGTTAAAACCCTTGCCCCTATTAGGGCGACGTATAATACTGGGTCTTTCGGAGCTAAAGCGGGCCTGCGGTCTATCTATGGAACAGCTAGGCCTTTTGGTTGATGTATGGTTTCAGTTCTTTGATATGCTTTGGCCTGGCCTCACAAAAGGAAATTTTGTAGAGAACTTCTCGAAGGAAGCTTTTTCAACTGATAGGATATGGTTTGCGAATTGGGCGTTTATAGCCGCTATATATCTTATTGCAACAATAGTGACTGTTTACGTTAAGTACCCTGGTTTTGTAAATGCGTTAGATAAAGGCACTCAAATAAGCCTACTCACTGTTATGCAAGCAGTTTTCGTATCCATCATCATGTACAGCATCTGTTATTTATTTTATAATCATATCCTGGTTCCATTTTTAACTCAATATCAGTAAATTAAAATACCAGCAAAGAACGAAGAGATACATGCATAAAAGTAGTGTATTGCTTCGTTCTTTGTATTTAATTCGTAAAACAGCAATGTTATCCGTTGATAACATATGATAAAGGTTGATAATTAAAAAAGTTGATAAAAACAAAATATTTAGGTTTTGGAGATATTCAAGAGGCCAACCAAAACCCATGTAAAGAGAATTCATGCTTATCCCTATTAACCGTAAACTTGAGGCCATCCGCGATGAGGAGGGTTTTACCCTTATTGAACTGATGATCGTTGTTGTGATTATTGGTATCCTTGCTGCTATCGCTATCCCGATTTTTACTACACAGCAGAAGGAAGCTCATAAGGCATCCGTGAAGAGTGACGTGAAGAATACCACAACCAATGTGGCCACGGCTCTTGTGAGGAACCCAACTGCTACAGGTTTTGTTGGTTATAACGTCGGTGCAGCCGTTCCTGCTCTTACCGCTGGTCAGGTTGCTGTACAGTTAATCACGACTGATAATAACACAGTTGCTATCACAGGCATTGCTCCCTCTGGCTCGGCTCCTGACACAGGCACAGGTAATGGAACCTGGGACTCATATGAGGTAATCGGTAAGTCACCTGCTGTGACAGGTTACTGCTACTTCTTCAATTCCACCACGGGTCACTACACAGATAGTACAGCCTGTGCTGCTGCTGATAACACGAATGCCACAACCGCAACCGCCTCTGCCTCCCCAACATCAACAGCTACCGCAACAGCCACTCCAACACCTACCCCAACCTTTACCCCAACGGTTGTATACTATAACGATGGATCTACTACTAGCCCAGCTTTGAAGTTCCTAGAACAAACATCACCTACCACTACGAACCCTAAAAGTCTAACCGTAAGTACAACAGCTTCTACCCCTAATACAGATGGTAACCGCTCGTCTTTAGCTGCTAATACATATGGATATAAGTCAGCCCCTGTAGTAACCCAACTTACACTTGCTAGTTTACCTGCTGGAACCTATAAAGTAACAGCTTCTGTCTTCAGCAACACGACAAAATCCCCCGCTCCAGCAACTAGTTGGGTTGTTTCAGCCGCAGGATCATCTCAGACAACACCATCTACCGATGGTAACGGTACCTGGAAGACAGTAAGCCTGGATAGCTTCACAACAACGTCCACAGCAGACACAGTAGTATCTTTTGCCTTCACCCCTATCTACACAAGTTCTACTAACTACTTTAACTTTGACACAATTACGGTAACTCGCATAGGTTAATATAACAATATAAGTATTGCCCACCAGTTGATCCTGGTGGGCAATACTTATGAGTTTCGGGCAATAAAAGCATCTACCTGAGCAGCATGCTCTGGAGTCAGACCCACATACTTATTGGGCGTAATTGCTAAATATTCAGTGGACTTGATTATCTCATCGTAAACATAAACCCCGTCCACTTCTCGTTCTGTATCCCAGTTAACAAACAAAGCCTCACCATATGAAGCGATATTAGCCATATCGTCAATCCAAACGAACTTTGAAGGATGCGATTCCTGGTCCTCTTCAACCGCAACCTTTTTAAAACTTTGGTCATGATCACCCAACTTATCTGTCCAAGGCAGGTAACCTATGCTTTCAATGCCAGCAAACGGATCTAAGAACTTGGGGGCATTATGCCTCAACGAGGTCAGCCAAACGAAATCAACATTAGGGTTAAGGCTCCACTCGCGATACTTATTGACAGCAAATTCATCCCACTGAAAATCGTAACGAGCACCCTCGTAATCCTGTACTGATGGAGACCATCGTTCAAACATAAAAGAACGCTGCGGCTTGTGTGCTTCAGCTTCCTCCCTAGAGTGAAAATAGGGGCTAATCACGCCATCGACATCACCGTAAATACGAATTGGGCGCGAGTATTTAGAGGGGTCAACCTCCAACTGCTCTATGTTACTCATCGTATGCTCTTTTCTTTTCGCTTGCGGCATGCTAAACTGTCTTTAGTACAGCATACCTTATCCTCCGTTAGAAATCAACCATGACACGTAAAGCCCCATATACCCATTCTGATGGTTCTAACTGTTGGACAAAGGATTGCCGAATTCGCCGTAGCACCCAAGCTGCGCTTGACACACAGAAAAAGCAGTTCATGAAAGACATTCTAGATGCCCAGAAGAAAAATGAAATCTCCGCTGATGAAGCTCAAGGTCTCCGTACCCAGATTGATGCTATCGCTACACAGGAAGAGTTTGATGCGGCTGTAGCTAACCAAGAAGTTAGCCGTCAGCGTCATCCCGAGTACCCTTACAGTATCTACAAGTACTCTCAGAGCACCACATTCTCTAAAAACTGGAACAAGATCACAATGGCATCCCGTGGGCTTATTGTCAACGATGAGACAGGCGAAATCCTAGCGCGCCCATTCCCTAAGTTCTTCAACTACAGCGAGAACGCTACACCTGCTGAACTTATGCAAGGTCCTATCTCCGTGATGGAGAAGAAGGACGGAAGTCTTGGGATTCTGTTCCCTACCCCTGATGGTCTTCAGATTTCTACTGCAGGTGGCTTCCAGTCTCCCCAGGCTGCACATGCAACAGAGCTATACCGCGAGCGTTATGATGGCAAGTGGAAACCCCGCAAGGGAACTACTTACCTTTACGAGATAATCTACAAAGAAAATCGCATAGTTTTAGATTACCAAAATGAAGACGATATTCACCTTCTTGGAGCGGTCAATATCAAGACTGGAAAGTCTATTCCTATTAGCGAGCTTAAGGAATGGAAGTGGAAACGCGCTGAAGAGTTCTCTGAATTCAAGGATGTAAATTCTGTGGTTGGAGCGCCTGACCGTTCTAACCACGAGGGCTATGTTGTACACTTCACGGACACTGACACTCGTGTCAAGATTAAGCATGAAGAGTATTTAAGGCATCACAGGTTCGCCACAAATGTGAATTCTAAAGGTATCCACGCTTTAATGCGTGATAGCGCAACGGGGGAGATGGATTCTTGGAGAAAGAATGCACCTGAAGAGTTTGAGGATTACATTAATGACAAAATTACTACTTTTACCAAAAAGTATAATGAAGAGTACTCCGCAGTAGAAAGCTACCACAAAGCGGTAAAGGACAGCCTACCCGCAGGTTATTCGCAGAAGGACTTCGCTTTGAAGGCTAATGAAACAGTTCCGAGCAAGTATCGCGGTCTTGTTTTCAGCTTGCACAACCGCGGAGAATTGGACGACAAAGCCAAGCGAAGCATCTGGAACATGTTTGAGCCAGCCTATGAACGTAGCGTATGGTCCCAACAGGATAACGTTGCTGGCGGGGACGACGAGAGCTAATATTTAGTTCTTCTTCAAGGGCGTAGTGCGCTTAGGACGAGGAGTCGGGGCAAGAGCAGCTTCAACAGTTGCGATTGTATCCGACTCTTTTCCTTGCACCGAAATAAGGGCTTGAATGCCGCTCCCAAGGGTAAGAAGGTAAACAGTGAACATGGAGTCTACAAGAACTTCAACCTGTACCAATTGAGCGATCACCATGTGGGGGTTCCAGGGTAGCACAAGACCTGTGAAATCGGATATTGAGATAGCTTCGTCTGAAATATTTAAGACGATTGTCTGCCCGACTGCTTTTGCGTACTCTTTTAACGTCCAACCTTCTTTAGGTTGAGCTGCATAGAATTCATCGTTTTGTCTGTTTAGTAAACTCATTGTTTTTTCTTGATATTAGGTGGATTGAGTTTCAAGTATACCGTATTTGCGTGTTTCTTCTCAAAACTGAAATAGCCGATATGCAAACTGAGTAAAGAGGAGATTGCTATGAAATTATTTAAGATGTATAGGACAACACCGTTGGCTGCTTTTACTGCTGCAACAGGTGCTATCAATGGTAAGACCACTGCTGAGGTAATATTTGTTCCTCGTCCTGATGCTTTTGATGAAACGGACGAGGTGGAAGCTATCCGTAAATATGGTAGAGAGGGAACCTTCACTGGTATTCTTCTTGGTCTCTTCTCATCTGATGATGGCTCTTACTCCCGTATGTTTTATGCGGATGATGTTGAAGTTATTTATGATGAGGAATTGCTACGTAAGGTAGCTGACAGACCAGAGGGTTGATTTAACAGCCTGAAGCTGCTAGACTTGTGTGGGACTGTCTACTAGGAGAATAAAATGGCTCAGAAATGGTTTCCTGAAAAGCCGCAACCTTCTGAGCTTTCTTTGCGCCAAATTCATGATTACGCAGGTCAACTTTTAGACAGTTACCCAAAGTATCTTATGAGGGAAACGGTAGGTAAAGAAGACTGGTGGGTTGACGGCTTTGGTCTAGCTAGTCATCTTGGGGCGAAATTTAGACTACGGAGAGTAACCGATGACCCTAAAGGTCATTTGCTCACAATTTTTAGCGAAAATGAAATGGATATCGCCTTCGAGGGTTCCAGTGATAACCGCCTTGATCGCTATGAAGCAGCTATCGCGTTAGGTCATTATTTCCTTCATTACCATCCACAGGAGAAAAACGAGTTGGAATCCAATGAAACTGTAAATTTCAGCCTTTGCGGAATGGGTATGCTAGCATCGGAACAGGTGCGTACTTTTGCTTATTCTCTTCTCATGCCTGAGCTTCCATTCATGGAATCTCTTTTGGTAGTAGCCAACCAGAATCATGCTACTAAATTTTTTGCTCTAGACAGGCAATTCAAAGTACGTCCAGGAATGGCTAGGCTTCGCTACGACTTACTTGAAAGCTTGAAAGGTTAGGTATGAACGAACTACCTGTTTCTGTTCTTACTTTTTCTGAAATGGAAGCTTATGCGGAACGTATCCTAAATGATAACGAGGGCACACGTAACTACATGGGAGCATCTAATACTTCTAAGCTTTTTAGGAGTGTAGGTGGAGGAATTACTTTTACTGAAGAAAAGCGGATTATGTTCTCGGATGAGGGGATTCATCTGCACCTCCTCACTTGGGACACAATGGCAAAGGGAGCTATTGACATCGCTACGGCTTTAGGTCATTATTATCTACATTTCCTTCCTAATGTTTTCTCTCTAAGAAGCGGAGAAACTTTCAGTTTTGTTTTAAAGAATCTGGACGAAAATAAGAATCAGTATGAACAGCAAGCTTACGATTTTGGTCTTATGCTTCTTATTCCGCAGGGTAGGTTACTGGAAGGACTAGCTACCTTTGATAAATATGAAGATTTTGGTTCCTTGGAGGATACGTTCTTTCTTTACCCTGCTGTTCTTAAATACCGCTATAACCTCTTGAGATAAATGTTCTCTTTCCTGAGAATGCTTGTAGAAGTAGGTATTCTGTTCTCTAAGTTGCTTAATTCCGATATCTCTGTTAGAATAAATATTAGTAAGGGTGTTAGAATCCCTTTTACCCAAAGGAAAGACAAAATGAACGCAGTAGTTGATGTTGATAGCGTAACTCGCTTGGATAAGATTTCTGAGACTGATGGCATTACTCAGTATGCTGAGGTTTACCACGGTTTCAAGACGGGCAATACATTTGAGTATGCATCCACCGCTCATTCTGAAGAGGTCCGACAGGCTTATAAGGACAAGAGTACCGCTACCGCCAAGGTGTAACTAACACAATTCACTAAGTATGGACCCCGCTTTATCTGGCGGGGTCCATACTTTTTGTTTAGGAGTTGGTTTTAGCGCGAATATTTGAGCTTCAAAGATATATATCTCAGAATTTTTAATTATTTTTACCTATTTTTTCACTTTTTCCGAAAAAGTGTGGTAGGGTTAACTTTGTTAGCGCGGGAACGCTGACAAAAACTAAAAAGACTTATCCTTCTATTGTTGATTGTTTGTTGTTGTTGTTGTTGTTGTTGTTTGGAAGGTCTTTAAGGCTCCTACAGATTCTGTAGGAGCCTTAGTTTTTGTAGAAAATACTTCTAGCTTCTTATAATTTGTAC
>Ga0075017_100001398_pt1 | contig 14696 bp, 9 predicted proteins | sample AleBraG_ABR_2012_FD_71475 | JGI IMG/M metagenome (GOLD analysis project Ga0075017, IMG submission 71475) | Freshwater sediment microbial communities in response to fracking from Pennsylvania, USA - Alex Branch Run_MetaG_ABR_2012 | ecosystem: Environmental > Aquatic > Freshwater > Creek >... | reverse complement strand
TATGGCGCTGGCACGCCACGCTGGCGGGCGGCAGGTCGAGGATGGTAACTTGCATGGGACGCTCTCTATAAAATGGATTGGAGTACCCATGGTGCTGGAAGTTCGACCCGTTTTCCTGATCCGCATTGCGCATGGCCTGATCCGGATTGCTATCTTGCCGGCGCTGGCGCATGGCCGTGAGCATGGACGCGTTTTTCGCGGCAACGCCGGCGCGCCAGGCTGTCGGGGTACAGCCGAATTTCAGTTTGAAGGCGCGCGCAAACGCTTCGCCGGAACCGAAGCCCGTCGCCAGGGCAATGTCCAGTATCGCTTCGTCGGCGCGGCAGGCCAGCCGCAAGGCGGCCGTTTCCAGGCGCCGGCGGCGCGCATAGTTGCCCAGCGTCTCGCCCATCCAGGCGGCAAACACGCGGTGAAAGTGGAAGCGCGAAAAATGCGCGACGTCGGCCAGCTGCGCCAGGTCCAGCGGCGTGTCGAGATGGCGGTCGATATGATCGAGCACGGCATTCATGCGCCGCGCATATTCGGCGCGGAACTGGCCAGATACCGGCTGCTCAGGGGGAGTAAGGGGAGAAGACATGCCGCCGATTATGGCATGAAGTCCCCTCCGCGCAGTTTGCAACAGGGCCTCAGGCCGCGTTCAGGGCCGGTTCCAGCTCACCGTGCCAGTCGTCGGCTTCAGTTGATATGCAAGGCAATCGGGCCAGCCTGTTTGAGCAGGCTGAGATTTCCTGAGGATTACTTAGACTTTATAGTTGTACAGCAGTGCCGCCAGGACGGCGCCCAGCAGCGGGCCGACGACCGGCACCCAGGCATAGCGCCAATCGCTGTCGCGCTTGCCCGGGATGGGCAGGATTGCGTGCATGAGGCGCGGACCGAAGTCGCGCGCCGGGCTCATCGCGTAACCGGTGGTGCCGCCGAGCGACACGCCGATACCCAGCACCAGCAGGGCGACCGGCAAGGCACTCATGGCGCCCAGTCCGAAGCTCGGCGCCGCCATGTTCAGCACGGCAAACACGAGAACGAAAGTGGCGATCATTTCGGAAGCCAGGCTGCCGAAGGTGCCACGGATCGCCGGGCCGGTGCAAAAGACCGCCAGTTTGGTGTCGCCATCGGAGGTGGCCTCGAAGTGCTTGTAGTAGATGACCCATACCAGAAACGCCCCCATCATGCCACCGAGCATCTGCATGGCGACATAGGCGGGGACCTTTGCCCAGGGAAATTTCCCGACCACCGCCAGCGCCACGGTCACCACCGGATTGAGGTGGCCGCCGCTGGCGGTGGCGGTGCACAGCACGGCGACAAAGACCGCCATCGCCCAGCCGATGGCGATCACGATCAGGCCGCTGTTGTGGCCCTTGGTTTTTTGCAAGATAACGTTGGCGACCACGCCATTGCCCAGCAGGACGAGCAAGGTGGTGCCGATGAATTCGGCGAATAAAGGATGCATGTGAAACTTCCAGTGAGGTGGGGGGATGGGCGTGTGGTCGATCAGACCGCATCGGCCCAGGCTTTGCTGGCGTTGACAGCACGCTGCCATCCCTGTATGTGGGTCTTCACTGTGTTCGCGTCGAGCGCCGGCGTGAAACGGCGGTCCAGTTTCCATTGGTCCTGTATGTCGCTGACATCCTTCCAGTAACCGACCGCCAGGCCGGCCAGATACGCCGCGCCCAGGGCCGTCGTTTCAGTGATTTGCGGGCGCACCACGTCCACGCCGAGCAGGTCCGATTGGAATTGCATCAGCAAATCGTTGGCCACCGCGCCGCCGTCGACCCGCAATTCGGTGATCTTGCTGCCCAAGTCGGCTTCCATGGCCTTCAATACGTCCAGCGACTGGTAGGCGATGCTGTCGAGCGCAGCGCGCGCGATGTGGGCCGATGTGGTGCCGCGCGTCACGCCGAACAGCGTGCCGCGGGCGCGCGGATTCCAATGCGGTGCGCCGAGTCCGGCGAAGGCTGGCACCAGATAGACGCCGTCGCCATGCGGCACCGAGCGCGCCAGCGCCTCGATTTCGGAGGCGCTCTTGATGATGCCGAGCCCGTCGCGCAGCCATTGCACGACCGCGCCGCCGATGAAAATGCTGCCTTCGAGCGCGTAGCTGACTTGCTCGCCGATCTGCCACGCGATCGTGGTGACGAGATTGTTCTTCGATTCAATCGGTTTGTCGCCCGTGTTCATCACCAGGAAGCAACCTGTGCCGTAGGTGTTCTTGACCATGCCTGGCTTGGTGCACATCTGGCCGAAGAGCGCCGCGTGCTGGTCGCCGGCGATGCCGGCCAGCGGCACGGCGGAGGCGAACAAGGTGGTTTTGGTGGTGCCGTAGACGGCGGAAGACGGATGCACTTCCGGCAGCATGCTGCGCGGGATATCCATCATGGCCAGCAACTCGTCGTCCCATTGCAGCGTGTGGATGTTGAACAGCATGGTGCGCGAGGCGTTGGTGACATCGGTGACGTGCAATCCTTGCTGCGAGAGATTCCAGACCAGCCAGCTGTCGACAGTGCCGAAGGCGAGCTTGCCCTGGTTGGCGCGTTCGCGCGCCCCTGGAACATTGTCGAGTATCCAGCGGATCTTGGTTGCAGAGAAATACGAATCGATCGGCAAGCCGGTTTTTTCCCGCACGATGGCTTCGAGGCCGCGGCCTTTCAGTTCATCGCAGAAATCGGCCGTGCGGCGGTCTTGCCAGACGATGGCGTTGTACACCGGGCGGCCCGTCTCGCGGTCCCACACGATGGTCGTTTCGCGCTGGTTGGTGATGCCGATGGCGGCGATCGATGCGCCATTCAGTCCCGCGTGCGTGACGGCTTCGGCGGCGACGCCGGCCTGCGTCGACCAGATATCCTGCGGGTCATGTTCGACCCAGCCCGGCTGCGGATATATTTGCGGGAATTCCTTTTGTGCTACCGAGACGATGTTGCCGGCCCGATCAAACAACACGGCGCGCGAGCTTGTCGTTCCCTGATCGAGCGCAAGAATGTATTGGTCCTGCATCGCCATTTTCTGCATGTCTTCTTCTCCGTCTATAGTTGATTTTTTTTGCCGGTCTTTGCCGCGCCGGTCACTCGGTAAAACTGGTATCCCGTGTCCAAGGAGATGGCCCGGGCAAGGCAACGCCGCCTGGCTCTCAGGCTTGTTTTTTCAAGTGCTCATCTCGGGCATCGACATCTGTTTGACCCATTCCTCCAGACGCGCCACATGCCGCGGCTGGCAGTACAAGCCGCATTTGGTTCTGCGCCAAAGGATGTCTTCGGCACAGCGCGCCCATTCCACCTCAAACAGATAGCGCGCTTCCTGTTCATACACGCCGGGCGTCAGTTCCTCGCCCAGATCCGTCATCTTCTTTGCCGTGCCGAGCATGCGCCTGGCGCGGGTGCCGTAACAGCGCGCATAACGCTGCGCCAGCTTGCCCGGCAGCCATGGGTACTGGGCATGCAGTTGTTGTGCAAAGCGCTCGAAGTCGATGTTCTCAACCAGCGCACCGGCCTGCTGCAGGTCGCCGCCCGGCAAGGGTGCCGAGGCGGTCCAGTCCGGCGCATCGCCGCCCAGGCGCGGCTGCAGCATGGCCAGCGCTTCTTCCGACAGTTTCCGGTACGTGGTGATCTTGCCGCCCCAGATATTGAGGAAGGGGGCGGTGTTCGGGTCGCATTCAAGCAGGTAGTCGCGCGTCACCGCCGAGGCGTTTTGCGCGCTGTCGTCGAGCAGCGGCCGCACCCCGGAATAGGTCCAGACCACGTCGCCCGGTGCAATCTGTTTGCTGAAGTAACGGTTGGCCACCTCGCACAGGTAGCTCACTTCGCCGTCGCTGATCGTCACCTTGCCTGGCTCGCCGGTGTATTCCAGGTCGGTGGTGCCGATCAGGGTGAACTCGTCCTGATAGGGAATGGCGAAGATGATGCGTTTGTCCTGGTTCTGGAAAATATAGGCGTAAGGATGATCGAACAGGCGCGGCACGATGATGTGGCTGCCCTTGACCAGCCGCAGGCCGTGCGTATTGCTCACGCCTGAAGCGGCGTTGGCGAATTGCGCGGTCCAGGGGCCGGCGGCGTTGACGATGGCGCGCGCCGTCACCTCGATGCGGCCATGCTGCTCGCTCTCCAGCGTGGCGTGCCAGCCCTGGCCTTCCTGGCGCACCGCCGCGCAGCGGGTGCGCGTCAGGATGTTGGCGCCGCGTTCGCTCGCGTCCAGCGCATTGAGCACCACCAGGCGCGCATCGTCCACCCAGCCGTCGGAGTAGACGAAGCCCTTGCGGAAATCGCCTTTCAGCGGGCCGCCCGCCACGTGCTGGCGCAGCGACACGCCTTGCGAGGCCGGCAGGAAAGCGCGTCGCGCCAGATGGTCATACAGGAACAGTCCGGCACGGATCATCCAGGCCGGCCGTTGTCCGGCGTCGTGCGGCATGACGAAACGCAGCGGCCACATGATGTGCGGTGCCGTGCGCAACAGCAATTCGCGTTCCTGCAAGGCCTTGCGCACCAGCTTGAATTCGTAATACTCAAGATAACGCAGGCCGCCGTGTATCAGTTTGGTGCTGGCCGAGGACGTGTGCTGGGCCAGATCGTGCTGCTCGCACAGGATGACGCGCAAACCGCGGCCGGCCGCATCGCGCGCGATACCGACGCCGTTGATGCCGCCGCCGACGATTAAAAGATCACAGTCCTGTTGCGCTAGCTGCTTGATTGTCGATTGCATCATGATCCTGGAGGTGGTGATAGGCCGCTACGGGCTATAAAAAGTGCATGGTTTCAGGTGTTTCTCATCCCGCCACGCAGTCGCTGCCATGCGCCTGCCTGCCACTGCCATGGGCGCATCCGGGCGTTCATGCGAACAGGATGAGAACTGCGCTGAAGTGAAGAATAACGCGCTTTTTTTTGTTTATTCTACGCACGTTCGAAGATTTAACAACATCTAATTCTTCTTTTTTGTTCGTTTCGATTCGTTTTTGCAACACGATTTCACGCCATCGTCCATTTCGTGCGCTGGCGGATGCGCGTCTGCTGGCGCGCCGTATCGGCCATCAGCGGTGGCGCATAGGCCAACTGCCGACGACTTGCCCGGAGCATGAGGGGCGCTGATCATCGACAAGTATGGCGGTGTGGAAATGGCTGCTCTCGCAGCGACATGGACGCTGCAAGCCTTGCCGGGGGCAGCCGCTGTAGGATGGCACCCTCCAGCGGCGTAAAAGTGGGATCACGCGGCAGCGCCGACCAGCTGCAGCATTGGAAACGGACGCAGCTTAAACGCGCAGACAATCTGTCTTGACCGATGGGGCCACCTTAGTGGCTGTCATCGAGCGTCCCTGTACAAATGAACAACTGGCCCGGGCGTTTACAAGCCATAAAAAAAATGCCGTTCAGTCTACACTGAACGGCATTCGCTTGCAGGTGGTGATTTTCAGCGATGGCAGTCCGGGGACTGCCATGTGACATCGGCGATTATTTGAACTTGTAGCGTGCGTTCAAGTAAATATAACGGCCGACGATATCGTTCATCGCGTTGACATAGGTATCGACATACGCACTGTTCGAGTACACGGTGCCCTTATCAAACATATTGTTGACGCCGACACTCACATCCAGGTCTTTGACGGGCTTGAAGTTGATATTCATGTCCCACACTGTGTACGCGCCAATACGGTTGTTGGTCATGGCGGCGTCCTGCAGTTTCGTCGGATCGTCAATATTCTTCGTGCTGGCGTACGTACGGGCGGTCAGGGCCACTTCGTTGTCCTTGCGCTCGAAGCCGATACGCAGCGTGTTCGACCATTTCGGATGGTAAATGCCGTCCAGGCGGTCGGTCGGCTCGCTGCCCGGCGCGATGCTTTGCTCGTATTTCAAGTTGTAGCTATTGGACTCACGCAGTTTCACGGTGCCGTATTCACCCACTTTGAAGGAGTACTTCACATCCAGATCCAGGCCTTCGACATTCGTTTTGCCAACGTTCTGGAAAGGCAGTTTCATGTCCTTGATACGGCCTTTGTTCAAACCGGGATTATTCGCTTCCAGAGCGGGATTGCGCGGGTCGCGGCCGATCAGCGCGGCGAAGCCGGGAATCGTGTCTTCATGATCGAGCACGTATTGCGCATCCAGGGTCTGGATCGTGTCTTTTTGACGCACGCTATACCAATCCAGCGAAGCCGACAGGTTCTTGATCGGTTGCAAGACGATACCCAAGGAGAAGTTCTTCGCCTTTTCCGCCTTCAGATCAGGATTGCCGGACAGGTAAACCTTGGGACTGTAGGAGCATTGTACCCCCACGTAACCCAACGGCCCGCAACGCGCCCAGTCGGCCACGGTGGCGTAGGCGGTGGTGGTCGAGGCGATCTCCGGCAGGGTCGGTGCCTTGAACGAGGTTGTGGCCGAACCGCGCAACATCACTTGCTGGTTCGGACGCCATGCGAGCGCCACTTTCGGGTTGTAGGAATTGCCGAAATCGCTGTAATGGTCGCCGCGCAGCGCCAATTGCATTTCCACTTGCTTGGCGATCGGTACATTCAACTCGCCGTACATGGAATACACCGTGCGGCTGGCCTTGCTGCTGGTTGCACCAAAGTTGACGATGTTGCCGGCTGTCATCTGCGGATCGGCGACATCGTCGATCGACTCGTGGCTACCCTGCAAGCCCCAGGCGAAGCCAACTGATTCGCCACCCAGCGTGAACAATTCAGGCGTGCTCATCTTCCATTCGGCGCTGCTCAGCTTGGACGTTGAGCGGTGCGAAGTTGTTGTCAGGAAAGGCAAGTAGGCGCTTTCCGGATTATTCAATACAAAGGGATCGTAGCCACCCGCTTTGCCCAGCAAGCCGGCTTGCAAGGCCGCCGTCGACTTGTCCAGCAGCGATTGCTTGTCGGCGTCGTCGCTCAACTTGTTCTGGTTCAGGCTGATTGCGCCTTCGCTATCCCATTTGCCCAGCGTACCGCGCCAGCCGCCGACCACGCGTGTGGTTTTGCTGGTCACCTTCGAGGTCCGCTTGCCGGCCTCGTAGACGCTGCGGAAAACCTGCACCAGATCGCCAGGGAAGAAGCCGTTCACGGTGCCATCGCTGCCGTCCGGCAGCGTCGCCAGACCGGGGTTGGTCGAGCCGGCCGTCTTGTAGTTGGCGCTGCTAAAGTTGGGGGATCCATCGGTAAAGGTCGACGAGTTCTGGGTGTAACCGGCTTCCAGGAACAATTCGTCGGTGCTGTTGAGGCGCTGCGTGAACATGGTAGAAATACCGGCGCGCTCCTGCTTCGGCGTCAGGTTCGAAGCCGGATTGGTGAAGCAGACATTGTCTCCGGTGCTGGAGACACCTACCGTACCTTGGCAACCGGGGATCACATAACCCTTGTCGCCGCTGCTCTGGTTGCGGATCCAGCCCAGGTACTCGTTGGTCTTGCGGTTGTCGGAGCCGCCGAATTTGCGGAAATCGTGCTCCGCCAGGTTCGAATGCTTGTCCGAAACCAGTGGATTGCGGCGGTACAAGTCCAGCGTTAACAGCAGGTTGCGCCCATCCTTCTCCAAATCGCCCCAACCGGAGGTCAGGCTGACGTTGCCGGTCTGGCCGTCGCCCTGCTGGTTGGCGCCGATGTTGGCGCTACCCTCTACACCCTGGTAGTTGGTGCGGGTCTTGAAGTTGATCACGCCAGCGACGGCGTCGGAGCCATAAATAGCCGAAGCGCCATCACGCAGGATTTCCACCGACTCGATGGCCGACAAAGGCAGGCTGTTCAAGTCGACGAAGGAATTCTCCGCGCCGATCGCGAAGCCGTAGTTGGCCAGGCGGCGGCCATTCAACAAAATCAGCGTGTACTTGGAGTCGAGACCACGCAACGCGGCCGACGAGGCGCCGGAGGCGAAGGTGGAACTGCTGTTGCCGTCGAGGGAGACGGAGATCGATGGCAGTTTGCTTAATAATTCGATCACGGTTGAGGCGCCGGACTTGGCAATCTCGGCACGCTTGATGACCTCGATTGGGGTCGGGCCTTCCATATCAACGCGCGAAATATTGGAACCGGTGACGACGACGCGCTGTATTTTATCGTTGGCGACGTCGGTTTGCTGTGCTTGCACTTGACTAGCGATGAGAATGCTTCCGGCCATGACGCTCAGTGCGATTTTAACCGCATGAACGCTCTTTTTTTCTTGAAAAATCATATTCTCCGAGCCCTTGTAAATAATTGATTATTTTTAATAAACAACAAAATTCAAGCCATTGGTATCAGTGAACGATCCCTTATTGAAATTATTGTTGCTTTATTTTTGCCAAAAGTTTTATGGATTCACTTTAAACAATCTTTTCCATAAGACCAACTTAACTATACAACTATGGGCTGGCAGCGGTAGGTATGATGTTGTTAGTAAGCAACGAAAAAATAGGGATTCAAGAAATATTTCTCTGAATTAATAAATCTCGCGTTTGACATGTCGGGCCACCACGCACGCCGGCGCATCCCAAGAACGAAGAAGCCAGGGTGGCACATTTCGCTTAAGGGGTATTTTTTGCCATGAACGTGGTCCAGCCGGATATTGCCCGTGGAAAAGATACTATCGCTGAACGTACTGTCCGTGGCCAAGCCGAATACGGGCATCGACTCGTGCAGGCACTGCTGTCTATGCTGCACAACTCGATGGTGGCACCTTGCAGCAAAGGTGCGGGCACCGGGTTCCAGAGAACGCCGCGCCTGTCCCGGCGGGGTTTGCATGGCTATGCCGGGACAGGCCTTCAGCCTGATTTCAACAGGACTCAGGCGGCGTTCAATGCCTGCTCCAGGTCTTCGCGCAAGTCGTCGATATGCTCGATGCCGACCGACAGGCGCAGCATGTCTTCGGACACGCCGGCCTTGGCCAGTTCTGCCGGATTGAGCTGGCGGTGCGTGGTGGACGCCGGGTGCGTGGCCAGCGACTTGGCGTCGCCGATGTTGACCAGGCGCGTGAACAGCTGCAGGGCGTCGAGCACGCGCGCGCCGGCCGCGCGCGGATCTTCCCCGTCGGCCAGTTTCAAGCCAAAGGACAAAATGCCCGAGGCGCGGCCATTCATGTATTTCTGCACCAGCGCATGGTCCGGGTGGCCTTCCAGGCCCGCGTAGTTGACCCACGCGACTTTTGGATGGTTTTTCAGGTGTTTGGCCAGGGCCAGCGTGTTGTCGCAGATGCGGTCCATGCGCAAGGCCAGGGTCTCGATGCCCTGGATCAGCTGGAAGGCGGAGAGTGGCGAAATGGCCGCGCCCATGTTACGCAGCGGGACGACGCGCGCGCGGCCGATGAAGGCGGCGGGGCCGAACGCTTCCGTGTAGACCACGCCGTGATACGACACGTCCGGCTCGTTCAGGCGCTTGAAGCGCTCCTTGTGTTCGGCCCACGGGAACTTGCCGCTGTCGACGATGGCGCCGCCCACGGTGGTGCCGTGGCCGCCCAGGTATTTGGTCAGCGAATGGACGACGATGTCGGCGCCATGCTCGATGGGGCGGAACAGATAGGGGCTGGGCACCGTGTTATCGACGATCAGCGGGATGCCGTGCGCATGCGCGATTTCGGCCAGTTTCGCCACGTCCGTCACATTGCCCAGCGGGTTGCCGATCGATTCGCAGAAGATGGCCTTGGTGCGCGCATCGATCAGCGCGGCGAAGGTCTCGGGCTGGCGCGCGTCGGCGAAGCGCACTTCGATGCCGATCTGCGGCAGGGTGTGGGCAAACAGGTTGTAGGTGCCGCCATACAGCTGGCTGGCGGAGATGAAATTGTCGCCCGCTTCGGCGATGGTCTGGATCGCGTAGGTAATGGCCGCCATGCCCGACGCCACGGCCAGCGCGGCCACGCCGCCTTCCAGCGCCGCGACTCTTTTTTCCAGCACGTCCTGCGTGGGGTTCATGATGCGCGTGTAGATATTGCCGGCGACCTTGAGGTCGAACAGGTCGGCGCCATGCTGGGCATTGTCGAAGGCGTAGGCCACCGTCTGGTAGATGGGAACGGCGGCGGCCTTGGTGGTCGGGTCGGGGGTGTAGCCGGCATGCACGGCCAGGGTTTCGATTCTCATGTAGTCTCCGGTTGCTATGGTATGCGGTGGTGAAATCCGCAGTCATTGTGCCATGCGTCCGTTAGCCCGTTGCTACGCTTGATAGAATATTAAGTCATAAGCTAGTGCTGTCTTGATATAAGTCATGCAACTCCGCCTGGCCGATGAAGCGTTCGTGCGTGCCATGCTGGGCGCAGGCGAATGCGCCGGCGATGGCGCCGCGGCGCATGGCGGCGTCGATGCCCGCGCCATCCAGCCATGCGTGCAAAAAGGCGGCGACAAACGAGTCGCCCGCGCCATTCGTGTCCACCACGGGCAGCGTCAAGCCTGCCGTCGGGTAGTGGCGCACTTTGCCGCTGGCGCGTTCCAGCACATACGCGCCGTGCGCGCCGGCCATGGCCACGACAAGCTGCGCGCGGCCTTGCGCGAGAATCGCGCGCATGACTGGCTCGTGGCGCTCGCCCAGCGCGGCCGTGCTGAGGAAGACCAGGTCGGCGCGCAGGGCAAACACCTTGTGGTGCGGGTTGACGCCATCCCAGTCGTGCAAATCGGTCGACACCGTGGTGCCGCACGCTTGCGCATCGTCAAACAGTTCGGCCACCCAGCCCATGATGGAAAAATGCGCGTGGCGCGCCGGCCCCAGGTAGGGAAGATAAAAGGCGGCCGGCATGCGCACATCTTCCGGATGGCGGCCGTCGTACAGCGACAGCCGGCGCCCTTGCGGGTCGACCAGGTTGACGCTGCGCCGCGTGCCCGAGGGTTCGATGATGTGCGAAAAATCGAGCCTGGCATCTTTATAGCGCTGCAGGATGGCCGCGCCTTGCGCATCGTCGCCGATGAAGTCGATGAACTTGCAGCGCAAGCCCAGCGCGTGGCAACCGAGCGCCACGCCATTGCCCGTGTGCGCCACATAGTCGAGGATGGGCGCCACGTGCAGCGAATCGGCGACGGGCAATTGCAGGTCGGGGACGCGCACGATGGTATCGATGCCGGCGCCACCGACCACTAATATGTCATAGCTACTCATGGTGCTGCCTTTTCTAACAGGACGGTGCCGCCCGCGTTCACGGCGACGGCGCCATCTTTGACCAAGTATGTTTGATGCGTGTAGGCGTCGCGCAGCAGGGTGCCGTCGGCGAACACGCCGTGCACCTTCAGGTCGAGCGCGCCTTGTGCCTCGGGCACGGCGATGACGGCGTCGCCATCGATCACGCGGGCGAACGCATACGGCTGTTCATGGATTAATCTGTGCTCGCCGCGCGCCAGGGCAGGGTGGCGCAGCCGGAACTGGCCCAGCTTGCGCGCATGCGCCAGGGTGGCAGAGTCCATGGATGTCCAGTTCATGTCGGAGCGGGTGGCCTGCTGCTCGTCGCCAACGGGCGCCGCGCCAGGCTGGCGCGCGCTTTCATCACCATAGAACAGCTGCACCCCGCCCGGCGCCAGCAGCAGGGCGGACAAGCCATGTTTCAATTGATCGCGCGGGAACAGGCTGGTGTCGTGCGAGGAGATATACGACAGGATGTCGTAGCGGGGACTCTTATTCAGCAAGCCCGCGTACTGGCGGTACACGCCATCGATGCTTTTCCAGTCGCCGCCCGCGCGGCCTTGAAAGTCGAAATTGATCATGGAGTCAAAACCGGCATCGAACCAGCTGCTGCGCTCGGGGCCATGACCCCACGCTTCGCCCGTCATCCAGAATGGCGCATCGTCGATTTTCTGTTCGGGATGGCGCGTTTTCCAATCCTTGAGGGCATCGGTGGCCGCCGCGCGCAGGGCCAGCCAGCTGTTTGGTTCCACGTGCTTGACGGTGTCGGCCCTGAAACCGTCGACGCCGAATTCGCGCACCCAGTCGGCCAGCCAGTGGACCAGGTAGCCGCGCACGGTGGTGTCGGGCAGGGCCACGGCGCGCGTATCCATCTTGCGCTGCAAAATCGGCGGCAAGCCCACGGCCTTGCCGCTTTCCGTGCGGAAGTCGGGCAGATACGCCAGCTGCATCGTGTAGTCGTCCTTGCCGCCGTCGGGATAACCGGGCAAGCCCGCGCGCACCCAGTCCGGGCCCCACCACTGCTTGAACTCGAAGTTGTTGTAGTCGATGAAGCTGTGATAATCGCGCAGGGTGGCCTTATCGTGGCCGGGCCACAGCACGGGCACCTTGTATTCGGCCAGGGTGCGCAAGTCCGCATAGCCAGGGTGGTTCAGCACCACGTCGAACAGCACGCGGATGCCTTGCGCATGGGCCGTGTTGATCATCTCGCGCAATTCTTCGCGCGTGCCCATGTTGGCGTCCATGGTGGTGTAGTCGAGCGCCCAGTAGCCGTGATAGGCGTAGTGCTGGAATTGCTGCTTGCCGCCCACCACCCAGCCGTGGATCTGCTCGTACGGCGCCGTGATCCACAGGGCATTGACGCCCAGTTCTTGAAAATAGCCGGCTTTCAGCTGTTGCGTGATGCCGGCGATGTCGCCGCCGTGAAAGCTGCCGACATCGCCGCCTTGCGGGTCGGTCGCGCGGCCGTAACTATGGTCGTTGCCGGGATTGCCGTTGGCGTAACGGTCTGTCACGGCAAAGTAGACGATGGGATTGTCTGCAAAACTCCCTGCCTGCGCCGAAGCGCTGAGTAACAGGGCGGCCAGCGTAGTCAGGGTGCGTCGCATGGTCAGCCCTTCACGCCGCCAGCCGTCAGGCCAGAGATCATCCACTTCTGCGCCAGCAGGAACACGGCCGTGATGGGCAGGCCGGACAAAATGGCTGCCGCGGCGAAGTCGCCCCACAGGTATTTTTGCTCGTACAGGAACAGCTTCGAACCGACGGCCAGGGTCAGGTTGTTCTGTTCATGCAGCAGTACGGAAGCGATCGGGTATTCGATGATGGCGCCGATGAACGACAGCAGGAATACCACCATCAGGATGGGCACCGTCATCGGCAGCAGCACGTAAATGAACGCCTGCCACTGCGTGGCGCCGTCGACCTTGGCCGCTTCCTCGATCTCGATGGGGATGGTTTGATAGTAGCCCTTGATGGTCCAGATATGCAGGGCGATGCCGCCCGTGTAAGCGAGCACCAGGCTGCCGTGGTGGTCGATGCCCAGCCATGGCACGTAACTGCCCAGCACGTCGAAGATGGCGTAGATGGCCACCAGGGCCAGCACGGCGGGGAACATCTGCAGCAGCATCAGCGCGGACAGGGTTTGCGACTTGAAGCGGAACTGCATGCGCGCGAACGCATACGCGCAGGTGGTCGACAGCAGCACGGTGACGGTGGCGCTCATGCTGGCCACCTTGATGGAATTCCATAGCCACAGCAGCACGGGGAAGTCCGGTTCGACCAGGGTGCCGTTGGGCGCCTGGTAAGACATGCCCAGCGCCAATCGCCAGTGCTCGAAGCTGATCTCGGGTGGGATCAGACTGCCCGAGGCGAAGTTGCCGGGGCGCAGCGAGATCGACAAAATCATCAGGAAGGGGAACATCACCAGCGCGATCAGCGCGATCACGGCGACGTGGGCCGCCAGGATGCGCCAGCGGTTGGAACGGTCGACAACGATAGCCATTACTGTCCTTTATGCTTTGTTCATGCGCGTCAGGCGCATGTTGACCAGCGAAATCGCGGCCACGAGGAAGAAGATCAGGGTCGAGATGGCGGCGGCCAGGCCAAAGTTCTGGCCGGAATCCTCGAACGCGATGCGGTAGGTGTAGGACACCAGCAAGTCCGTCGTGCCGGCCGGTAAGGTGGTGTCGAGGAAATCGGGACGCCCGCCCGTCAGCAAGCTGATCAGCACAAAATTATTGAAATTGAAACCCAGGCTGGCCACCATCAGCGGCGTCAGCGGCTTGATGATCAACGGTAAGGTGATCTTGAAGAAATTCGTCAGCGGTCCCGCGCCGGCCAGGGCCGAGGCTTCGTACAGGTCCGACGGGATCGCCTTGATCAGGCCCATGCACACCACCATCATGTAGGGGTAGCCGAGCCAGGTATTGACGATCAAAATCATGGCCTTGGCCAGGGTGGTGTCCGAGAACCAGGCGGGCTTGATGCCGAACAGGGCGTCGAGCACCAGGTTGATCTCGCCAAAGTTATTGTTGAACAAGCCCTTGAAGACCAGGATGGAGATAAAACCCGGCACGGCGTAGGGCAGGAACAGCAGGGTACGGTACAGGCCGCGGAAGCGCAGCGCATCCCAGTTCAGCAGTACGGCCAGCACCATGCCCAGACCCGTCGTGGTGGCCACGCTGATCAGGGCGAAAACGATGGTCCACACAAAAATGCGCAGGAAGGGGCCGCGGAACGCTTCGTCGGAGAAAATCTTGACGAAGTTGGCGAAGCCCACGTTGACCTTGAAGCCCGGTTCCAGTTTCGTGCCGTCCGGCATTTCATAAAAGCCCGTCTTGAAGTTCGGTGTCACCAGTTCGCCCGTGGCGATCTTCTTCAGGGTCTTGTCGGGTAGTTGCTTGTAGACATGCGCGACGGGACCGAATTCGCGCAAGCCCACCATGCGCAGTTCGATTTTGTTCGGCATGACCAGGGTGAGCTGTTTCAAATCCTTTTGCAGCGCGATGATGTCCTTGATGGGCAGCGGCGGGGCCAGCACGGGCGCCTGCACGGGGTCAGGCGGCGCCACCTCCACGGTCAAAGGTACGGCGCGCTTCAGGGCCAGCGGCGGCGTCAGCAGTACTTCGCCCGTGTCCGGGCTTTCCAGGCGCAAGCGGTATTGCTTGTTGTC
>Ga0075017_100001397_pt1 | contig 14701 bp, 12 predicted proteins | sample AleBraG_ABR_2012_FD_71475 | JGI IMG/M metagenome (GOLD analysis project Ga0075017, IMG submission 71475) | Freshwater sediment microbial communities in response to fracking from Pennsylvania, USA - Alex Branch Run_MetaG_ABR_2012 | ecosystem: Environmental > Aquatic > Freshwater > Creek >... | reverse complement strand
TTCAACAGCCGGGTCACCTCGGCGTGAGCCTCCTCGACCATCCTGCGGACCTCCTCGTCGACGAGCCGCTGGGTCGTCTCGGAGGTCTCCGAGGAGCCGGGGAAGAACGGTCCTTCGCCGTCGGCCGGCAACACCGAGATCGGCCCGACGGCCTCGCTCATCCCCCAGCGACCGACCATCTGGCGGGCGATCTGGGTCAGCTGCTGGATGTCGGACTCGGCGCCGGTCGTGATCGTCTTGTAGACGACCTCCTCGGCGACGCGTCCGCCGAGGGCGACGCGGATCTTCGCCTGCAGGTCCTCGCGCGAGTAGGAGACGCGGTCGGTGTCCGGCGTCGAGAGCGTCACGCCGAGGGCCATCCCGCGGGGGATGATCGAGACCTTGCGCACCGGGTCGGCGCCGGGGGTCAGCATCCCCACGAGGGCATGGCCGGACTCGTGGTAGGCGGTCCGCTCGCGGTCGGCCGGCGAGAGCAGGATGCCGCGGGGCGATCCCAGCATGATCTTCTCCAGCGAATCGGTGATGTCGGCCATCTGGACGTTGGCGTGCCCGCGGCGGGCGGCGAGCAGGGCGGCCTCGTTGGCGAGGTTGGCGAGATCGGCGCCGACCATGCCCGGGGTGCTCGCCGCGACGGCGCCGAGGTCGACGTCCTCGCCGAGGGGGATCGAGCGGGTGTGGACCTCGAGGATCTTCACCCGGCCGTCGCGGTCAGGCGCCTGGACGGCGACCCGCCGGTCGAAGCGACCCGGGCGCAGGAGGGCCGAGTCGAGGACGTCCGGGCGGTTGGTGGCGGCCAGCACGACGACCGCATCGGAGCTCTCGAAGCCGTCCATTTCGGTGAGGATCTGGTCGAGCGTCTGCTCGCGCTCGTCGTTGGCGCCGCTGACGGCGACCGAGCCCTGGCGCGAGCGGCCGATCGCATCGAGCTCGTCGATGAAGATGATCGCCGGCTCGGCCTCGCGGGCCTGGGCGAACAGGTCACGGACACGCGAGGCTCCGACCCCGACGATGGCCTCGATGAACTCCGAGGCCGAGATCGAGAAGAAGGCGGCGTGAGCCTCGCCGGCGACGGCCCTGGCGAGCAGCGTCTTGCCGGTGCCGGGGGCGCCGGAGAGCAGGACGCCGTGGGGCATCCGCCCGCCGAGGCGCCCGTAGCGCTCGGGGGCGCGCAGGAAGTCGACGATCTCCGAGAGCTCGGCCTTGGCCTCGTCGATCCCGGCGACGTCGGCGAAGGTGACCCTGATCTTCTCGGGGTCGATCCGCCGGGCCTGCGATTTGCCGAAGCTGCCCAGCGCTCCCATGCCGCCGCCCAGCTTGGCCGCCCGGCGGGCCAGCAGGACGAACAGGCCGACGATCAGGAGCGTCGGGCCGAAGCCGAGCAGCAGCTCGGCCAGCAGCGACTGGCTCGCGGTGGTCGATTCGGCGTTGATCTCGACGCCCTTTTCCTCGAGCAGCGCCGACAGGGCCGCGCCGTTCCAGAAGCTCGGGACCTGGGTCGCGAACAGCTTCGTCGTGGTGGGCGTCTTGGAGCCCGGTGGGTAGGTCAGCTTCTCCCTGAAGTTGCCCTGGACGGTGTCGCCCTTGGTGTTGACCGATTTGACCCTGCCCGCCTTGACCTGTTCGAGGAAGTAGGGGCTGAACGGGACGGTGACCCGCTGTTCGCCGCCGGCGGGCTGGAAGAACAGGACCGAGAGCCAGTTGATCACGAGCAGGGCGATCACGAAGTACAGGAAGGCGGGCCGGCGGTGGGCCGGAGGCCCGCTGGGCGCCTGCTCGGGCATGCCGCGCCCGTCGGGCGCCGGGGAGACCTGCCAGCCGCGCTTGTCGCGCGGCAGCGGCGGATGGGCGTCGCCACGGTGCACCGTGGGCGGCTTTGGCTCGTCGGGCATCTGAGCGATCAATGCTAGTCCGACCCGGGCGGCAAGGCTCCTTTGTCCTGCAATGCGCGAACATTGCGGGCGTGCAGGCGACCGAGCACCTCGACCACGGCGGCTACGAGCGCGAGCTGCTGCGCCTGCAGACCGAGCTGGTCTACCTGCAGGAGTGGATCGTCGCCAGCGGCAGGCGCCTGGTGGTGGTCTTCGAGGGTCGCGACACCGCCGGCAAGGACGGCGCGATCAAGCGGATCATCGCCTACCTGAACCCGCGCACCTGCCGCGTCGTGGCGCTGCCGACCCCGACCGAGCGCGAGCGGAGCCAGTGGTATTTCCAGCGTTACGCGGCCGAGCTGCCGGCCGCGGGCGAGATCGTGCTGTTCAACCGCAGCTGGTACAACCGGGCCGGCGTCGAGCGGGTGATGGGCTACTGCACACAGGCCGAGTACGAGGAGTTCCTGCGTTTCTGCCCGCAGTTCGAGCAGTCGCTCCAGAACGAGGGGATCACGCTGATCAAGTACTGGCTGTCGGTCAGCGACTCCGAGCAGGAGCGGCGCTTTCACAAGCGGCTGACCGACCCGCGCAAGCGCTGGAAGTTCTCGACGGTCGACCTGCAGTCGCGGGCGCGCTGGGTCGACTACGCCGAGGCCAAGGATCGCATGTTCGCCCGCACCGACACCGACCACAGCCCGTGGTACGTGGTAGAGGCCGACGACAAGCGGACGGCACGCCTGAACCTGATCAGCCACCTGCTCTCGCTGCTCCCCTACGAGCACGTCAGGCCCCCGGAGCCGGTCAAGCTGCCCCACCGCCAGAAGCGCGACTATGTGCGCCCGCCGCGCGACGGCCAGCGCGAAGTGCCGCTGCGCTACGAGGTCGGCTGAGGGCGCGACGCCCCAGGCGCGGCGCGGGGAGAATGACGCGATGATCCGGCGACCCGAGGAGATCAGCGGCGAGTGGCTCGGCGGGGTGCTGGGCGCCGGCGAGGTCGAGCTGCTCGCGACCGAGCGGATCGGCACGGGCCAGATGAGCCAGAGCCACCGCGTCAGCTTCCTCCGGGCCGGCGGCGAGGAGGACTCGATGATCGTCAAGCTTGCCTCCGATGACCCGACCAGCCGGGCGACCGGCGTCGGGATGGGCGCCTACCACCGCGAGATCGCCTTCTACAACAACCTGGCCGAGCGGATCGGCGGGCCCCTCCCGCGCTGCCATCTGGCCGTCTACGACCCGGCCGAGGGCTGGTTCACGCTCGTCCTCGAGGACAAGCGCGCGGCCGTCGTGGGCGACCAGATCGCGGGCGCAAGCCTCGCCCAGGCACGGGCCGCGATACGCTCCCTGGCACGGCTGCACGGTCCCGTGCTCGGCGATCTGGCGCTCGGAACGGCCGACTTCCTGAACCAGCCCAACCCGCTCGACCAGGCGCTGCTGCGCCAGCTGATCGGCCCGTTCCTCGAGCGCTACGGCGAGCGCGTGGCCGACGAGCACGCCGAGGTCTGCGAGCGCTTCGTGGCCAGCATCGACGCCTGGGCATCGGACCGCCGGCCGCCGCTGGGGCTGATCCACGGCGACTACCGCCTGGACAACCTCCTGTTCGAGGGCGAGCGGTGCACGGCCGTCGACTGGCAGACCGTCTCCTGGGGACCGGCCGTGCTGGACCTCTCCTATTTCATCGGCGGCTGTCTGAGCGTCGAGGACCGCCGCGCCCACGAGCGCGAGCTCGTCGGCCTCTACCACTCGCAGCTGCTCGAGCAGGGGATCGAGGTGCTCGGCCTCGAGCAGTGCTGGGAGGAATACCGACGGGCCTCCTTCCACGGCCTGTTGATGACGATCGCCGCCTCGATGGTCGTCGTGCGGACCGAGCGTGGAGATGACATGTTCATGACCTGGCTGGCCCGCAACGCCCAGCAGGTGATCGACCTCGATGCCGTCTCGCTGCTGCCCGAGCCGAACGCGACCCGGCTGCCCGCGCTCGCACCCGAGCCCGAGGACGAGGGACGCCACCGTCCCGGTCCCGAGGACCTGTGGAACGAGAGCTGGTACTTCGACGGCGTCAGCGACGACGGGGAGCTCGGCATCTACGTGCGCCTGGGCCGCCTGCCCAATCGGGGCAGCTGCCTCTACACGGCCTGCATCTGCGGGCCCGGGCGCCCGTCGATCATGCTCCTCGACGCGGCCGCCCCGCTGCCCGGCGCCGAGGACGAGCTGCAGTCGATCGATACCGCCACCCTGCGGGCCGAGCAGGAGTGCCTCGAGCCGCTGCAGCGCTTTCGGGTCAGCGCGGCGGGGACCGCCGCGGCGCACCGGGATCCCGCGGCGCCGCTGCGGGGAGAGCCGGGCGAGCCGGTCGATATCGAGCTGGAGCTCGTCTGGGAGACCGACGGGGTCCCCTACGCATGGCGCCAGTCGACCCGCTACGAGATCCCCTGCCGGGTCAGCGGGACGGTGCGGATCGCCGGCGAGGAGATCGCCTTCGCGGGCCCCGGCCAGCGGGACCACTCGTGGGGCGCCCGCGACTGGTGGGCCGTCGACTGGATGTGGAGCGCCCTGCATCTCGAGGACGGCACGCACACCCATGCGGTCGGGATCCCCCAGATGCCCGGTTACGGCGTCGGCTACGTCCAGCGCGCCGGCGAGCTGGCGGAGATCGAGGCGGTCACGGCAACCGAGCAGGACGGCCCGGACGGTCTGCCCGAACACGCCCGGATCCTCAGCGGGCCGGACGAGCTCTCGCTCGAGCTCGAGCCGCTGGCCTTCGGCGCCCTGCGTCTCGAGGCGCCCGACGGCCGCCTGTCGCTGTTCCCCCGCGCGATGTGCCGCGTGCAGGCCGCCGACGGGCGCCGCGGCAGCGGCTGGGTCGAGTGGAACCGCGTGCAGCACTGATGGAGCACCACTTCACCGGTCCGCGCTACACGGTGGGAATCGAGGAGGAGCTGATGATCCTCGACCCCGACTCGCTCGATCTCGCCAGCGGGATCGACGCGATCCTCGGTGAGGAGGGTCCGTCCGAGCGGATCAAGCCCGAGTTCCTGGAGTCCGTGCTCGAGATCTCCACCTACCCCTGCAACTCGATCGCCGACGCCGGCGGCGAGCTGGCCTCGCTGCGGGCCGAGACGAGCCGCCGGGCGCGGCGGGCGGGCCTGGAGATCGGCGGCTCGGGAACGCACCCCTTCGCCCGCTGGGAGGACCAGCGGGTGGTCAGCGACGACCGCTACCGGGGCCTGATCCGCTCGCTGGGCTTCGTCGCGCGCCAGGAGCTGGTCTTCGGCATGCATGTGCACGTCGGCATGGCCGACGCCGAGGAGACGATCGCCGTCGCCAACAACCTGCGCCCCCACGTCCCGCTGCTGATCGCCCTGGCCGCCAACTCGCCGCTGTGGCGGGGCGAGCCGACCGGGCTGATGTCCAGCCGCGTGCCGATCTTCCGGGCCTTCCCACGGGTCGGTCTGCCGCCCCGCTTCGACGGCTGGGCCGACTTCGAGCACCGCGTCGAGATGCTGTCCGACGCCGGGGTGATCGGCGACTACACCTACCTCTGGTATGACGTCCGGCCCCACCCCCGCCTCGGGACGATCGAGATCCGGGCGATGGACAGCCAGACCAGGGTCGAGCACACACTCGCCCTTGCGGCCCTGGTGCAGTCGCTCGTCAAGCTGCTGACGGAGGAGTTCCAGGCGGGCGGTGCGGTCCTCGACCCGCCGTGGGAGCTGCTCGACGAGAACCGCTGGCTGGCAGCCCGCCACGGCCTCGAGGCAGAGCTGCTGGATCCGGACACAGGGCGCCGGCGTGGCGTGCGAGAGCTGACCGCGGAGCTGCTCGAGCGCCTCGCGCCGCACGCCGCGGAGCTCGGCTGCGCCGCTGAGCTCGAGGGCATCGGCGACCTGCTGAACGCGGGCAACGGCGCCCTTCGCCAGCAGATGGTCTTCGAGGCCAACCACGATCTGCACGAGCTGATGCGCGAGATCGTGGCGCGGACCTCGCCGCCGGGCGATGGCTAGCCTTTCGCTGCCTTGCCCGCACCGTTCGTCCATGAGCTCCGCGTCCGCTACGGCGAGTGCGACCCCCAGGGGATCGTCTTCAACGCCAACTACCTGTTGTATTTCGACGTCGCCTTCACCGAGTTGTGGCGTGCCGGCGTCGGCCCCTGGCTCGAGATGGTCGATCGTGGAGTCGACGCGGTCGTTGCCAACGCGAACATCGATTTCCGCTCGCCGGCCCGTTATGACGAGATCCTGCAGCTGAGCTCACGGGTGACGCGCCTCGGGCAGACCTCGATAACGACCGAGATCGATGTGCTGCGTGACGGTGAGCTCTTGGTGGCCGGACGGCTGCGTCACGTCTGCGTCTCGACACCGCTGGACCTCGACAGCAAGGCGACCTCGACCCCGTGGCCCGATTGGGTCCGAGAGGGTCTCGCGCCCTTCGTAGTACCCGAGGACTAGCTCGTGACGCGCGACTTGCCTCGGAGCGCTGCACCGCACCGTGTCGGCCAACGGCCGGGCCACTCCCCGAAGCGGGCGCGACCGTTTGCGCCTGACGTGCGGCGATTCGGCGGCGTGACGCGCCCACCATCTATCCAACCTCGAGATATTCACCCTTCTGCTGCATTCCAACCAGCACGAGGTGCGCTGGACCAGGCGGGTTGCTCCCAACCGTGGCAACCAGACCAACCCCCAGGCCGCCTTCAAAGTGCCAGAGAAAGTACGATTCGAACAGGCCGGTGGCTTGCTTTGAGAACTTGGAGATATCGCCCGTGATTTCCTCGATCACTCCGCCCGTGATAGCTACCGCTCCGAATAGGCCGCAGCTGAACTTTGTGAAGCTCGTGCCGCCTTCCGGCGTCAGTTCGACCCCGACCTTGGGTCCTACCGCGGAGATAATGCCCAAGCGTCCTTCAAGAGGGTTGATCTTGATTTCGCCCGTCCGTGCGCCCGCCGAGGTGCAGGGCTCTCTGAAGCCAAACACTTTGCAGCCGCTGAAGGCGAAGCTGACTTTACGCTCGCCCGCTGCCGTGTAGAAGCCTTCAGATTTGGCCGAATTGCAGACCACGTTAGCGGCGACGACATCCAACAGGATCTGGACTTCCTTACCTTTGCCCCTGAAAGGCTTGCCGTTTCCGACGCCTTCGATCACCTCGTAGCCGCCCGCTCCGCCTTCGGTGAGACAGCCCTTGTCCACACGCCCGCCAGCCACCTTCCTGCATTCGTACCAAGTCGGGGCATTCGCCTCGGCAGCCACCGCCGCGACAGCACCGCTCGCCAGGAATGCGACAAAAGCCAATCCCACCATCCTGATCCGATGCATCCCTGCTACCCCCCGTAGGCATACGAACGCCAGAAGGCGCGCATCATAACATGCCTCCCCCGGTCCGGGCAACCGCAGCGGCGCCCTCCCCCCGCCAGACCCACGGCTTTCCTTCGAAACAGTGGGGCGTTTGGTTGACAGCTTTTGGTGGCGTGGCTATGGTGGACCGCAGTTCATCGAGACTTGGGGGGGCCAGGTATGCGTCGTTCTCTGAAAACAGCGCGCTTGCGGGTACTTGTCGTTGTCGTGTTCAGCTTGTGCCTGCTCGGCGCGGCGGTTTCTGCGTCCGCGTCGGCGGCAGAATTTGGCCGCTGCCTGACGGTTGAACCCGAAACGGGCAAGACCATCAAAAAAGGCAACTTCACCGAAGCCGCCTGCCAGACGGTGGCTACAAAGCTAAAAGGCGGCGCGCCCGTGCCGAGCTACAAAGGCGCGTGGGAATGGTTTCCAGGACCGGCCCCTGGGTGCGAAGAGGTCAAGGCGCTTGGCCTCACAAAAGGCTTTTACCTAGATGCAGAATGCATTACCCGTGACGAAAAGAATGGGCTGCCTAAGGGTAAATTCGAAGTGGCGCCGGGGGCGGAATTCTCGGCCGAAACGAGCTCATTGTCGATCGGAAAGATGGTTTGCGCGCATTCGAAAGCGGCCGGGGAAATCACAGGCGCGACGGCAGGGTTCGTAAAGGTCACGCTGACCGGTTGCTTCTTTGAAAACAACTCCTCCGATCCATGCACGACCAGCGGGCAGGCATCGGGCACAGTCGTGACGAACACGGTGGCGGTCAACCTGCTCGAACCGACAAGTGGGACGGTTCTCACCCGGTTCGTCAGCAAATCCGGGCCAACCGGCGCCATTGCGGAACTGACGTGCCTCGTCCTGGGCTTCATCCAGGAGCACATCAAGATCATCGGCCAGGGCGCCGGCGTGACGACAGGCGATGTCAACGTCATGAGCGCGACGAACGCGGTTGAATTCGGCCCGGGGATCGGCGAACAGGCCTTCCAGGCCGAACTCTCAACGCCGCATGAAACGATCGCTGCTCCGCTCGCCTACTCGCTTCACTTCACTTTCGAAGGGCCGACCGAGATCAAAACCTGACATCTCTGGACTCGTGCCGGCCTGGGTCGGGCTCGTCGCTCCCGCCGCGTACCGTCTTGCGCGAGTACCTGCCAGGCGCGAGCCGCCCGATGCCCACCGCAGGGCTAGCATCCCTCGAGAGCGCTCCCAGCAGATTCCCAGGATCCACACAGGGCAGGCCCACGGAGGCCGGCGAGCCTGCTCGTATGGAAATCCAGGAAGCGAGGAGGAGCAACGTGACGATGCCTGCCGAACTCGACACCGGGACCGGAGCGGCCGATGAGACCGCCGGCAGCCGCGTGCTCGTGGTCGATGACGAACCCAACCTGGTCGAGGTCGTCTCGATGGCCCTCCGCTTCCAGGGCTTCACCGTCGAGACCGCTTCCTCGGGACGCGAGGCGATCTCCGCCGTCGCGGCCTTCAAGCCGCACCTGATCGTGCTCGACGTGATGCTGGGCGACATGGAGGGGTTCGAGGTCGCCCGGCGGCTCGGAGCACAGCGGTCCGGAGTCCCGATCATCTTCCTGACGGCCCGCGACTCCACCGAGGACAAGGTCCGCGGCCTCAGCGGCGGCGGCGATGACTACATGACCAAGCCCTTCAGCCTCGAGGAGCTGCTGGCCCGCATCCGCACGATCCTGCGCCGTACCGGCCAGGCCGAGGCCGACAGCGGCGTCCTGCAGTTCGCCGACCTCGAGATGGACGAGGAGTCGCGCGAGGTCCGCCGGGCCGGACAGGTCATCGAGCTGACGGCAACCGAGTATCGGCTGCTGCGCTACCTGATGCTCAACCCGCGGCGCGTGATGACCCGCGCACAGCTGCTCGACCACGTCTGGAACTACGACTTCGGCGGCGACGGGCGCGTACTCGAGACCTATGTGAGCTACCTGCGCAAGAAGCTCGATGCCCACGGCCCCTCGCTGATCAGGACGGTGCGCGGCGTCGGCTACGGCCTGCAGGCACCGCCGGCCTGATGCAGTCGCTGCGGGCCCGCCTGCTGGTCAGCGTTCTCGCCCTGGCCGGAGCCGGCCTGATCGCGCTGGGCGCCGTCACCTACGCCGAGCAGCGCTCCTTCCTGCTGGGCAGGGTCGATCAGGAGGCGCGCTCGGCGATCGACGCCGTCTCGCAGCGGCTGGACTCCGAAGGGTTCCTCCCGGCGGGCTCCCCCCGCGCACCCGCAGGTCTGCCGGAGGCGGGGCAGCACAACGGCGGCGGGCCGCGCGGCGGCGGCGCCCCATTCATCGCAATTCCCCCGGGCACCTGGGGGCAGCGCCGCGAAGCATCGGGACAGGTGATCGGCGAATCGTTCCGCTTCCACTACAGCTCGAGCGAACCGATCCCGCCGGCCCCGAGGCTTCCCGCCCACATAGCGGTCGGTGAGCTGTTCACCGTCGGCGCCTCCGGCTCATCCGGCCTGCACTACCGCGTCTACTCCCGCCGTGATCCGGAGGACAGCGCCGTCACGATCGTCGCCGTGCCGCTGAGCGACGTCGATCAGACGCTCAGCCGCCTGCTGCTCGTCGAGGGGCTCGTGATCGGTGGCGTCCTGATCGCGCTCGGCCTGAGCGCCTGGTTCGTGGTGAAACTCGGCCTGCGCCCGCTCGACCGGATCGAGGTGACCGCCGACGAGATCGCCGCCGGAGAGCTCTCGCGCCGGGTCGAGCATGCGAGCACGAGGACGGAGGTCGGCAGGCTCGGCCTGGCGCTGAACGCGATGCTCGAGCGTCTCGAGCAGGCCTTCGCGGCGCGGACGGCCAGCGAAGAGCGCCTGCGCCGGTTCCTGGCCGACGCCTCGCACGAGCTGCGCACGCCGCTGGCCTCGATCCGCGGCTACGCCGAGCTGTTCCGCATGGGGGCCAACCGCGAGCCGGCCGACACCGAGCGGGCGATGCGCCGGATCGAGCAGGAGGCCGAGCGCATGGGCATCCTGGTCGAGGACCTGCTGAGCCTGGCGCGGCTGGACGAGGAGCCCGACCGCGAGCCCGAGCAGCTCGACCTGTCGGCGCTCGCCGCCGACGCCGTGGCCGACGCCCGGGCCACCGCTCCCGAGCGGTCGATCGAGCTCGACGCGCCGGCGCCGGCCGTCATCACGGGCGACCCGTTGCAGCTGCGCCAGGTGCTCGCGAACCTGCTGCGCAACGCCGTCATCCACACGCCCGACGGAACGCCGATCGAGGTCGCCGTCGCGGGCGAGCCGGGATCGGTGCTGCTGCGGGTCTCAGACCACGGCCCCGGCATCCCGCCGACGGCCCGCACGCAGCTGTTCGAGCGCTTCTGGCGCAAAGAGGGCGGGCGCGAACGCGGCCGCGGCGGCTCGGGCCTCGGCCTCGCGATCGTCGACGGCGTCGTGCGGGCTCACGGCGGGAGCGTGACCGTCACCGACACCCCCGGAGGCGGCGCGACGTTCACGGTCAGCCTGCCCGCGAGCCCGGCCGCGGCCCCCGGACCCCATACTCGCTCCTGATGCGGGCGCTGGTGCAGCGGGTCAGCCGGGCGGCGGTGCACGTCGAGGGCCGCCCGGTTGCCTCGATCGGCCCGGGCCTCCTGGTCCTGCTCGGGATCACCCACGATGACGATGAGTCCACGGCGGAGCGACTCGCCGCCAAGGTCCGGGCGCTGCGGATCTTCGCCGACTCGGAGGGCCACATGAACGAGCCGCTGGGCGACCGCGAGATCCTCTGCGTGAGCCAGTTCACGCTCTACGGCGACGCCCGCAGGGGCAACCGGCCGAGCTTCGTCGCGGCCGCCCGGCCCGAGCAGGCCGAGCCCCTGTATGAGCTGTTCTGCGAGCGGGCCGGCGCCCGGCGTGGGGCCTTCGGCGCCCACATGGAGGTCGAGCTCGTCAACGATGGTCCGGTGACGCTGATGCTCGAGGCCTGAGCGCCCTCAGGGCCTGCCCGGGCGGGACGCCCAGCGCTCGGCCCAGCCGTTCAGCTCGCCCAGGTGCCCGAGCAGGCGGACTCCCTCGGCGCTCAGCCGATAGCCGGCCTCCTCGCGCTCGACGATGCCCGCGGCCCGCAGCTCGGCGAGGCGCTGGTTCAGGACGCTCGAGGACATGCCGTCACAGCGCGCCTGCAGCGACCGGAAGGCCAGCGGCCCTCCGCGCAGCTCCCACAGGACCCGCAGCGCCCAGCGGCGCCCGAGCAGGTCGAGCAGCGCCATCACCGGGCGCCCGGAGCGCGACCCGCGCACCGGCCTGCCGGGCAGCGGCGCCGCCGGACGTGGCTCCCCGGGCGGGCTCACCGGGCCGCCACAGGTCTGCTTCGAAAAGAAAAGCGATACTCTCGGCGCTGTGAAAACAGAAGCACTATCGATCGGAGTGTAATGACCCGTTCAGACCAGGGCCCACGGCTGGCCCCCCTCGAGCCCCCCTACACAACCGAGATCGAGCAGCAGCTCGCCCGCTGGATGCCGCCCGGAGCGGCCATCGAGCCGCTGCGCCTGTTCCGCACGATGATGCTCCACGACGGGCTCGCGGCCCGCATGCGCCCGCTCGGGGCCGGGATCCTCGGCGGCGCGGCGAGCGTCCCGGCGAGGCTGCGCGAGGTGATGATCGACCGCACCTGCGCCCTGACCGGCGCCGAGTACGAGTGGGGCGTCCACACGGCGGCCTTCGCCGCGGCCGTCGCACTGACGGAGGAGCAGGTTCGCTCGACCAGGCTCGGCGGCCCGCTGGACCCCTGCTGGGAGCCCGACGAGTCCGCGGTGATGCGCCTGGCCGACGAGCTTCACCACACGAGCACGATCTCCGCCGGGCTGTGGGCGACACTGGCGGCGAGCTTCGAGGCGCGGCAGATCATCGAGCTGATCGTGACCGCCGGCTGGTACCACGTGATCGCCTACCTGTGCAACGGCATCGCCGTCGAGCTCGAGCCGTGGGCGCTGCGCTTTCCCGAGGCCGGCGGGCGCTAGGGGGCGGGCACGGTGCCGGCGACGGCGTGCCCGCCGACCGTGCCCGAGACCTGGGCCGGGGCGTTCGTGCCCGAGGTCGTCCAGCTCGCCGTGAGCGTCGCCTTCCCCACCCCGGGCGCGAGGGCGCTCAGGCTGGCCCGGGCCGTGAAGCCGTCTTCGGGCGCCGGCGCCGGGGTGAGCGAGACGGTGCCGCTGACCTTCACCCCGGGGATCAGCTGATCGCTGCTCAGCGTCAGCAGGCGCCCGCCGCGGGCGGCCCTGACCGAGCCTCCGGCGAGACCGGCGTCGCTGCCGAGTTCGAGCGCCGCCGAGCGGGCCAGCGCATCGCCCGCGGTCACAACGGCGGCCGCCGCGAGGCGCAGTTCCCCGGACCCCGCTTCGATGCCGGGCGCCGCGGTCAGCGGCTGCTGGGCGCCGAGCGTCACCGGGTATGAGCCGACCGAGTGGATCGCCCCTACGGCGGCCGCGCAGGAGGCGTCCAGCGTCTGGATCGCTCCCGGATCGGCGACGAACTCCCGGACGATCGTCGAACCACAGAGCGTGTCCCCCTCGCCGACGACGTGGGTCGAGTTGGCCAGCTCGATGAAGCGCGCTTCCCCGCCCACGAGGGCGAGCACCTCGGGTGCGTCGGCCGGCGGTGTCCAGGTGTCGAATTCACCGCCGAGGATGAGCACGGGCACCGACAGCGGGAGCGGCAGGCCCCCGGCCGGCACCGGCGGCTGCGCGATCTGCGGCCGCGGCCAGTCGAGGCAGCCGGTGTAGGCCTCGGTGTTCTCGTCCTGGGCAAGCCACTCTTCGATCGTGAACGGCGCGAAGGTCGAGCCCGGCAGCGACTGCTCGGCCGCGGCCAGTTCCTGGGCGCGCCCGGCGGGCGGCGCGGAGAGGTCGAACAGCTGGGGGTAGTCCGGGCAGGCCGAGGCGAAGTAGAGCGCGACCGAGTATTCCGCCACGGGCTGGCCGAAGTAGGCCTCGTCGACCGCCAGCCGCTGGGCGTAGAGGCGCAGCAGCGGCGCCGGGTCGCCTTCGAGGAGGTAGGCCCGCGCGGCCGCGTCGAGGTCGCGGTAGATCTGGGTGTCCTCGGCGGCGTCGCTGAGCAGATCGACGAGCCCGACCACCCCCATCGTGACCGCTTCGCGCCTGCCCCGAGGACCGGGCACGATCCCCGAGATCGGCGTCGCGCGCAGGCCGGCGGCGAGCCGGGCGATCCTCGCCCAGGCGCCCAGCGGCTCGGCCGCGGCGCAGGCCGCCGCGCGGGCGCAGGCTGCATCGAAGGCGCCGGGCATCGATTCGATCGAGCTGCGATACCAGGGGTCGAGGCCGATCGAGCGGTAGGTCGAGTCCAACGTCACGCTGCGCACCAGCTGCGGGTAGCGCGCGGCGAAGGCCTGGGCGAAGAACGAGCCGTAGGAGTCGCCGTAGAGATCGACCTTCCCCACCCCCAGCGCACCGATGATCGCGGCCATGTCCCGGGCGGCGGGAGCTGTGTTGAACAGGTCCGAGGCCTGGACGAAGGCGCCGCCGGGGTAGCGCCAGCGGTGGTTGAGGGCTTCGGCGCAGGCCGCGACGGTCTGCTGGAAGGCGGCTGTGGCGCTCGGACCGGAGAACCGCTGCAGCGCCGGGCAGTTCAGCACGCCGGAGTGCCCGGTGCCGCGGTTGTCGATCGCCAGCAGGTTGCGCCGGCCCAAGAGCGGCCCGTACATCGTCCGGTAGCCGCCGGTCGTGCCGGCGCCGGCGGAGTACTGGACCGACCCAGTCGAGGGGTAGCCGGGGCCGCCCTCGACCGGCAGGACCGTCCCCTCGGCTTCCGCCGCCGGGACTTCGGTGGCCGGGTACCAGGTGTAGTAGATCGCGATCCGGGGGCCCCCGGGGACCGCGTAGTCCAGGGGCACCGCGAGCTTCCCGCAGTAGGCCAGCGGTTCGCTGCCGCAGCGGCTCAGGCGCTGAGTGCCGAGCCTGATTCGCCGGGGCGCGGCGGATGCCTGCGCTGCCACCGCGCAGAACGCCACGAGCGCGGCCAGGGCGCCGAGGGCCAGGGGCCGGGCCGCCCGCCCCGCGACCGCGATCCTCCGCCCTCCGCTGCCTGCCCTCATCTCCCACACTCCCACTCGCCTGGGCTCGATGGTAGCGACGGCCTCGCGGTCGATCACATCCCGCTCAGCCGCCGCCGAGCCTGCGCCCGAGCCAGGCCGCGGCCAGGCCCAGCGCGAGGCCGGCGCCCAGGTTGGCGAGCATCAGGATCCTGCGACCCGCCTCGCCCTCGCGCTCGGACTCGACCATCCAACTCGAGAAGGTCGTGTAGGAGCCGATCGTCGCGGTCCCCGCCAGCAGGTAGGCGTCGCCACGCACCGCGGCTCCGAGCAGGACGCCGAGCAGGAGCGTGCCCGAGAGGTTGACCACCAGCGTCCCGAGGGGGAACGCCCGACGGATACGGGCCGACACGAGGCGTGCGATCAGGAACCGTGCAACCGAGCCGAGGCCCCCCAGGAGACCGACGGCGAGCCACAGGCCGAGGAAGCTCATCGCCGCCCACCCCTCCC
>Ga0075017_100001396_pt1 | contig 14703 bp, 9 predicted proteins | sample AleBraG_ABR_2012_FD_71475 | JGI IMG/M metagenome (GOLD analysis project Ga0075017, IMG submission 71475) | Freshwater sediment microbial communities in response to fracking from Pennsylvania, USA - Alex Branch Run_MetaG_ABR_2012 | ecosystem: Environmental > Aquatic > Freshwater > Creek >... | reverse complement strand
TTTCCGCTCCCCTCGGCTGACCCGGGCCGCGTGCTCACGGCCGCGACGCCGAACCGTAACGCGCGGTGCCGGTCTACGGCAGTCCGGAATCGGGATCGGCCCGGCACGCGCCCGCGCTGGCCGCCCCGATGCGGTGCAGTACTGCCGCCTGCGCGGTCGTCGGCTCCTTGTTGCCGATGTCGAGCACCAGCTTCTCCGCGCCGGGCGCGGCGATGAACACGCGCGCGACACAACGCGCCACGTCACCCGACATGTCGCTTGCAACCTCGGCCGTGAGGTCCATCCGAATGCTCAACAGCTCGACTGCGGACTGGAATCTTGGCTCCGAAGGGCCGCGCGCGCTCGTGCCCGGATCGCACACGGTGAACCCGACGAGGTCGCCGGCGGCATCGACACTCGTGCGCGACCGGCCCTGCGCCCAGTCTCGCACCGCGGCCTCGAGGAACGGGCGGCTGTGCTCCGCCGTCGGGTCGACGACGACCCGGTAACAGGTGACGCCGCCGCTGCGGAACGCCAGCGCCTTGCCGCCTCCGACGACATCGGCCGCGAGGAGCGCGCGCGCCGGGTCGAGTCGCATGGCCAGCGTGATGAACATCTCGAACGCGCCGAACGGCTCCGGTCGCCCGACCTGGGTCGCGTCGGCCGGCGGCAGCGGCGGAGCGACCGCCACGGACGGCTCGACCAATCCGCCTTCCACGAACACCGAGGACGACGGCGTCGGTCCGGTGAGCGCATCGTCGACGCCCTGGTTGCCGTGGGTCGCGTTCAGCACGGCGACCGTCGATTTTCCGAACAGGTACGGCGCGCTGCCCAACAGGTCGACGATGTCCGGGACGGACGTGGTCTCCTTCTTGACCCGCGCGCCTTCCGCATCGTCTTCGCGCGCGTACGCCTGCTGGTCGGCTTTGGAGAGCTGCTTGAGATACGCCTGCTGGATGCGAACCGCATCGCCCTCGACGAGCGCCTTGAACGCGGCGGGGTCGCCGGTATCGGACTGCGCGGCCTGGATGTGCAGCTTCGTCAAGTTGAAGTGCTGATCCTGGAGCACGTGCGTCAGTTCGTGCGCGAGCGTGACGCGGTGTGCGACGTCGAGCGTCGTGCCGCGTACAAAGATCTCGCGCTTGTCCTCGTCGTAGTACGCGAGGGTTCCGGACGACTGCGACGTGCCGAACGCCTGGAGCAGATCGACCTTGCCACCGATGAAGCCCAGCGCCCGGAACTCGGCCGCTTCCCGCTCGACCTCGGCGCGCACCTCGGAGCTCGCGTTGTCACCACCCAGTTGGCGCTCGAAGGCCGCGGGCGTGAGGTAGTGGATCGCCACCGGATGCACGAAGTCGAGCCCACGCAGCCGCGCGACCTCGGCGGCGATCGGGGCGACCTGCTTGTCCCAGCGGCTCGGATACCACGACCTCGTCGCGCCCGCGCCGACGTACACGGTGCCGGCCGAGGCCAACAGCACCGCGGCGAACACTGCGATCGATATCGATCGGCCCAGCGAACGGCCCGGGTCCGGCAGGCCGCGCATCGGCGCGGCGCCCAGGTACACGTCGCCGAACATTCGTGAGTCATCGACACCCACCGGGGGGTCCCTGAGGCCCGGCTCAGTAGGATGCGGGCGTGTTCGACCCCTTCGACGCCACGCAATCACGGGACGCGTGGGCAGTACTGAAGGAGCTGCGGGACGCGGGACCGTTGGCGACGGTCGCGGGCGGGTTGCGGTATGTCACGCGCTACGAAGAGGCTCGCGCGACCTTGCGCGACACCGCGACGTTCTCCAACGCGAACGGCATGAAAGCTCCCGGCGTCGAGGTACCGCTCGAGGACCGACTCCTGGGCGAGCTCGATCCGCCCCGACACACCGCCGTGCGCCGCGTGATGGTCACCGCGATGACGCCGAAGGTGGTGCACGCGGCGGAACCGTTCATTGCCACGAGTGCGGCCACGCTCCTCGCCGCGCTCCCGGCCGCCGGCTTCGATTTCGTCACGTCGTACACGGCCGTGCTGCCGAACCGGGTGACGGTGTACCTACTGGGCTTCGATCCCGCCGACGCCGACCAACTCGCACGGTGGGCCAAGGAACTGATGGAGAGCACGTTCCCCGCACTCAACCGCACCGAACGCGGCGTGGGGTTCGCCGCTGCGTTCCCCGAGTTCGCGGGCTACATCGACGCGCGGATCGCGGAGCGGTCCGCGCAACTCGACGCGGGCGAGGCGCGCGACGACGTGCTGGCGCGTCTGATCCGGCTCGAGGTCGACGACGCACCGCTGCCTCCGGAACAGCTGCGCGCGCTCGTCCGCAACCTCATCACCGGCGGGCTGACGACGACGAGCCAGCTGCTCGGGAACCTCCTGTACGAGATCCTCTCGTCCCCGGACCTCGAGACGGCCGTACGCGCCGATCGATCGCGGCTCGGGAACGCGATCGAGGAGAGCCTACGGACCGCACCCCCGATCCTGTTCCTGGCGCGCGGCTGCGTGCGCGACACGGAGATCGCCGGCTGCCCGGTGCACTCGGGCGAGCGCGTCGTCGTCGGCGCGGCATCGGCGAACCGCGACGAGCGCGTGTTCGATCGCGCCGACGAGTTCCTCGTCGATCGCGCGAACGCCGACCAACACCTGACGTTCGGCTACGGCACCCACGTGTGCCCGGGCGCGACCCTGGCCCGGGCCGTCGCGCGCATCGGCGTCGACGCCGTCCTCGATCGCTTCCGGCCCGGCGCGCTACGACTCGAGCCCGGCTTCGTGTTCGAGCAGGTCCCGACCTACTTCGAGCACGGTCCCCGCCGGCTCCCCGTCATCGTCGACAGCTAGCGCAACCTAGGCGTGGGCGTCGCCGAAGCCGAAGACGGCGCCGTCGGCGGTCTCGATCCAATAGCCGTGACCGGTTCTGGTCGGGACGAGCGCCACGGTGGGCGACGGGTAGTGGAACGCAGCGAGCGCGCCCGCGAAGTGCGCGTCGCCGAACGTGAACACGCCACCGTCCGAAGCGACCATCCAGTAACCCTTGCCCGTCGGGCTCGCGGCCATCCCGACGATCGGCGAGTTCAAGCGGATCGCGCCGGTCGAGCCGTAGAAGTGCGCGTCGCCGAAGCTGAAGACGCCACCGTCGCTCGCCACGAGCCAGTAGCCCTTTCCACTGGGCGTGGTGGCCATGCCGTCGACCGGATTGTTCAGGTGCGTCGCGCCGGTCGAGCCGAAGAAGCGCGCGTCGCCGAAGCTGAACACGCCACCGTCCCAGGCGAGCAGCCAGTACCCCCTGCCCGATCGCGTCGGCGCGATCGCGTTGACGGGCTGCGCGAGGTGCATACCGCCGGTCGACCCGTAGAAGTGCGCGTTGCCGTAGCTGAAGATCCCGCCGTCGGCGCCGACCATCCAGTACCCACCACGGTCACGCGTCGGCGCCGCGCCCACCATCACCCACGCGATCGGGATCGAGTTGGCCGAGCCGCGCGGCACGAAGTTGCCGTGCCCGCGCACACCACCGAGACCGTCGATGACGGCGTAGCCGGCGTCGTCGGCGCTCGGCACCAGCGCGACCGCGTCACCGCGCACAACCGAGGAGCCGAGATTGCCGCCGTCGCCGACCCACTCCCAGTGCCACGGCTCCGGACAGGTACTGCCGCCCGGCTCCGCGAACGCGGGATGGTTCCAACCGAGCGACCCGGCAAACCGTTTCATGAACGCGTAGCCCGGACTCGCGAAGGTCAGCGACTGCCCCGCGTCGGTGAGGTCAACGGCCTTGCCCCAACCGTGGTACGAGTGACCGATCGGCGCGCCCGTCGGTGACGTACCCACAGTCGCGACACACGCGGGATTGTTTCCCGGCTGGTTCGCCTGGTGTGCGAAGTCGACCTGCTGCGCCAACGGCCGGTAGCACTGGTCGGCGCCGAGCGCGTCGTTGATCTCGCGCGCCATCGCGAAGATGCGCGCGAGGGACGGTCCGGCTTCGCGCGCCGCGATGCAGTTGGGCGCAACGTTGACGAGCCGCGACATCGGCACCTTGCCGTTTTCCACGCCGGCGAGCGCGGTCGGGCGGTTGTTCGGATTGATAGGGCTGACGTCTGCAGTTGCGGAACCCGCGGACGAAACCGCCGAGGCCGCCACCACCGCCGACGCAACGCCGAGCCACACCCACGTGGAGCGACGAGAAATGAAGCGCACACCGCGCATTCAACCAGGGTTGAACGGGTGCGTCACGCATCACCGCACTCCGCGGTCGGTGGCTCTCAGAACAACTTGGCGAAGTCGAAGGTGCGCCAGCGCTCGGGCCGAAGTCGGACGGTGACCGACTCCGCGGTGCGCGGGTTGTGCTCCACGTACCACGCGCCCAACTCCGCGCCGAGGTAACGCGACGCCAACGCGAGCTCGTCGTGCGAGGCGGACTCCAAGACCACCGGACCCTCGATGCTCACGTACTGGTACGGCGCAACCTCGGACTGCACGGTGAGCGCGGCTCGGCCCGCGGCCCGCAACAGCGCCGCCTTGCGCGACCCGCCGTCGATGCCGATCAGCACTTCGCCGTCTTCGTAGAGATACCAGACCGGCAGCGCATGCGGACCGCGTTCCGGCTCGTCGACCGCGAGCACGCCGACATGCACGTCGGCGAGGAACGCGGTGCGCTCCTCGATGCTCATGGTGCCGGGCTCAGCCATTGCGATCGCCGACCACGAGCTCAGGCGCCGGTTGCCGCGAGCGGCTCGCCCGCGACGACGGCCGGGTTCGCGACTTCACTCTCGTCGCTGGCCCGGGCCGGCAGCCAGATGAGCACGCCGGCCACCGCGACCAACACGATGAACGCAGCGACGATCGAGGCGATGTGCATACCGCCGACGAAGCTGTGCTGCGCGGCGGTGATGATCTCCGTGCGCCACGGCGCCGCAACCCGCGTGTTCGCGACCGACACCGCGCGGCCCACCGAATTGCTCGCCGCGTTGACGAGCGGCGCCGGCACCCGGCCGGTCAGCTCGGAGGTGATGGCCGGCGTGTAGTGCGACGCGAGCAACGACCCGAGCACCGCGACGCCGACCGCGCCGCCGACCTGGCGGGTGGTGTCGTTCATCGCGGAGCCGACGCCGGCCTTCTCCCTCGGGAGCGAACCCATGATCGATTCGGTCGCGGGCGCCATGACGTTGCCCATGCCCACCCCCATGATCACCGAGACGAGGATGACGTGGAGCGCGCTCGACGTCGCGTTCAGGGTCAAGAAGGTGAACAGCGAGAGCGCGACCAGCGAGAGGCCCACCGCGACGACAGCTTTGTTGCCGAAGCGGATGACCCAGCGCGGGCTGAGGAACGCGAACACCATCAACGAGATCGACTGCGGAATGAGGATCGCGCCGGCCTTGAGCGTGGAGTAGCCCAGCACCGACTGGAGGTACTGCGTCAGCAGGAAGATCGTGCCGAAGAGCGCGAGGAACACCAGGCAGATCGCGGCGCTGGCCGCGGAGAACCGCGGGTTCTGGAAGAAGTGCAGGTCGAGCATCGGACTCGACGACTTCGCCTCCCAGAACAGGAACGCGGCGAGCAGTGCGAACCCGACGATGAAGCCGGTGACGATCTCCGGCGACGTCCAGCCGTGGCTCGGCGCTTCGATGATCGACCACAGGATCGCGAAGAGGGCGACGATCGAGAGGCCGGCTCCGACCGGGTCGAGCCGGGGTGTGGTCTGGTCGCTGGAGTCGGGCACGAAGAAGAAGCCGAGGACGAGTGCGGTGATCACGATCGGGACGTTGACGAGGAACACCGAGCCCCACCAGAAGTGCGTGAGCAACGCGCCGCCCGCGACGGGCCCGATGCCGACACCGAGCGCGGACACCCCCGCCCAGATGCCGATCGCCTTCGCCCGTTCGGCGGGCTGGCGGAAGACGTTGGAGAGGATCGACAGCGTGCCCGGCATGATGCAGGCACCGCCGATGCCCATGATCGACCGGGTGACGATCAGCGCACCCGCCGACGGCGCGAAGGCCGACATGATCGAGCCGGTGCCGAACACGATCAGACCGAAGGTCAGGAACTTGTAACGCCCGAATCGGTCACCGAGGCTGCCCATCGTGAGCAGGAGGCCCGCGAAGACGAGCGTGTAGGAATCGACGATCCACTGCAGCGCGCTGGCGGACGCACCGAGGCCGCCCTGCGCGGTCGGGTGCGCGAGTGTCGGCAGCGCCACGTTCAGGATCGTGTTGTCGAGCCCGATGACCATCAGGCTGATGCACAGCACGGTGAGCGTCAGCCACCGGCGGCGGTATACGACTTCCGGATCCTTCAGCTCTGCTCGCACGCGCGCTTCTCCACGGGACCTCGAGAGTATTGGGTATTTGGACGCCGGGGGCGCCAATTTCATTCCCGGATCAGCCGATCCAGACCGTCTTGATGTTGCAAAACGCCCGGATTCCCTGCGACGAGAGCTCGCGCCCGAACCCCGATTCCCGCACTCCCCCGAACGGGAGCTCGGGATACGACGTGGTCATGCCGTTGACGAACACCGCGCCGGCGTCGAGAGCCCGCACGAAGCGCTCCTGCTCCTCGGCATCGGTGGTCCAGATGTTCGATCCGAGTCCGAACACCGTCGCGTTCGCCAGCGCGATGGCCTCGTCCGCGTCGCGCACGCGGAACAGTTGCGCAACCGGACCGAAGATCTCCTCGAAGAACATCCGCATCGCGGGCGTCACGTCGGTGATCACGGTCGGCGGATAGAAGTAACCCGGACCGTCGACGCGCTGTCCGCCGCACAACACCCGCGCACCTTGCGCGACGGCGTCACCGATGTACTCCTCGACGTCGAGCAGGCCCTGCTCGTTCGCGAGCGGACCGATGTCGGTCTTCTCGTCGAGCGGATCGCCGACGCGCAGTGCGTTCATCCGCGCGACGAACAACTCCTCGAACGCGTCGGCGACGGCCTCGTGCACGATGAATCGCTTGGCCGCGATGCAGCTCTGTCCGTTGTTCTGCACGCGTGCAGTCACCGCGGTCTGCGCGGCCTTCTCGATGTCGGCGGACGGCATCACGACGAACGGGTCGCTGCCGCCGAGCTCCAGGACGACCGGCTTCAGCTCCTCACCTGCGATGCGGCCGATCGAACGGCCGGCGGGCGTACTCCCGGTGAGCGTTGCCGCACGCACACGCGGATCGCGCAGCACGCGCTCGACCGACGCCGCCCCGATGAGCAGGGTCTGGAACGCGCCGTCGGGGAATCCGGCCGCGCGGAAGGTCTCCTCGATGAGCACCGCGGTCTGCGGAACGTTCGACGCGTGCTTGAGGAGCCCGACATTGCCCGCCATCAGTGCGGGTGCGGCGAACCGGATGACCTGCCACAGCGGGAAGTTCCACGGCATCACCGCGAGCACCGGACCGAGCGGCTCGTAGCGCACGTAGGCGCGCTTCGCCCCGACGGCACCCGCATCGGCGGGCTCTTCGGCGAGCATCGCCTCGGCGTGTTCGGCGTAGAACCGACAACCCTTCGCGCACTTGAGCACCTCGGCCCGGGCGGCGACGATCGTCTTGCCCATCTCCGCGGTCATCACCCGCGCGATCTGGTCGCACGCGGCCTCGAGCGCGTCGGCGGCCGCGTTCATCCACCGGGCCCGGTCCGCGAAGGACGTGAGCCGGTAGGTCGCCGCGGTCGCCGCGGCCCGGGCGATCCGCTCGTCGACCTCGGCATCCGTCAGCGCCGCGAACGTCTTCTCGATCTCGCCGGTTGCAGGATTGGTCGTCGCAATTGCCATGAGACCTTGTACCACCCCACGGCGTCGAGGTGCCGAGCGACGCTCGGTGCCAAGATGGGAGGGTGAGCGAGACTCCCTCTGCATCCAGCCCCTCCGCCAATCCGTACGCCGCCAACCCGTTCGTCACCGCGGTCGCGCCCATCGTCGAGACCGATGCCGAGATCCGCGCCGCGCTCGAGGACGCCGAGGTACCACCCCTGCTCCCGGCGCTGGCGTATCTCACCGGCGACCTGTCGCTCCTGCGGCCGCACCTGAAGCCCGACCCGATCATGCTCACGATGCCGCAGGGCGGATTCACCGAGGATCAGCTGCGCGAGGCCCGCGACCTGGCGTTCGCAACGCTCGTCCGTTTCCGCGACACCGGCTGCGTGCCCGCGCCCCCGCCATCGGTCGCGGATCTGCTCCGGATCATGGAGTTCGCGGTCGGCGGTGGCGCCGATGTCGACATGGCCGCGTACCTCCCGCTCCTCGAAGAGGAGCTCGCCGTGCGCGGCGAAGACCGACGCGCCCCCCAGTGGCACAAAGCGGACGTCGCGCCCGACTCCGACTTCCGCGTCGTGATCATCGGTGCGGGAATGTCGGGCCTGCTGGCCGGTCACCGCTTGAAGCAGGCGGGCGTCCCGTTCGTGATCTACGAGAAGGACGCCGACGTCGGCGGAACGTGGCTCGAGAACACGTACCCCGGCTGCCGCGTCGACAACCCGAACCACAACTACAGCTACTCGTTCGCGCAGCGGCACGACTGGCCGTTGCATTTCTCGACGCAGGACGTGCTGCTCGACTACTTCCGACGCTGCGCCGACGCGTTCGGGCTCCGCGACGACGTGCAGTTCGGCACGCAGGTGCGCTCGGCCACGTGGTCGGAGGCCGACAAGCGCTGGACCGTCGTGATCGATCCCGGGGACGGACACGAGCAGGCGGTCGAGGCGAACGCGGTCATCAGCGCGGTCGGGCAGCTCAACCGCCCCCTGTTTCCCGACATCACCGGCCGCGAGACGTTCGCAGGGCCCAGCTTCCACTCGGCGCGCTGGAACCACGACGTCGACCTCGGCGGCAAGCGGGTCGCGGTGATCGGCACGGGCGCGAGCGCGGTGCAATTCATCCCCGAGATCGCACCCCGCGTCGGCGAGCTGCTCGTGTTCCAGCGGACGCCGCCGTGGCTCGGGCCGACGGAGGACTATCACGCCGCGGTCGAACCCGGCTTGCGTTGGCTGTACGCGCACGTGCCCTCGTACAGCGAATGGAACCGGTTCCTCATCTTCTGGAAGATGGGCGACGGCGTGCTCGCGGGCGTGCGCGTCGACCCGGACTGGGAACCGAAAGATCTCTCCGTCGGTTTGTTCAACGACATCCTCCGTCAACTCCTCACGGCGTACCTCGGCGAGCAGTTCGCGGACCGGCCCGACCTGCTCGAGAAGGTCGTGCCCGCCTATCCGCCCGCCGCGAAGCGACTGCTGCGCGACAACGGCGTGTGGGCGGGCGCGTTGAAACGCGACAACGTGCGGCTCGTGACCGACGGAATCCGCGAGATCACACCGACGGGCATCGTCACCGCGGACGGGGTCGAGCACGAGGTCGACGTGATCATCTACGGCACCGGTTTCCAGGCGTCGAAGTTCCTCACGCCGATGAAGGTGACGGGCCGCGACAGCGTCGACCTGCACGAACACTGGGCCGGCGACGCGCGGGCGTACCTCGGCATCACGGTGCCCGGCTTCCCGAACCTGTTCTGCCTCTACGGACCGAACACGAACATCGTCATCAACGGAAGCATCATCTACTTTTCCGAATGCGGCGTCCGCTACATCCTCGGCTGCCTTGGCCTCCTCCTCGCAGGCGGGCACGAAGCGCTCGACGTGCGCAAGGACGTGCACGACGAGTTCAACGAACGCGTCGACGCCGAGAACAGACTGATGGCCTGGGGGTGGTCGACCGTGAACAGTTGGTACAAGAACGAGCACGGCAACGTCACCCAGAACTGGCCGTTCACGCTGCTCGAGTACTGGCAGCGCACGCTCGCGCCGGATCCCGACGAATACGAATTGATCGGCTAGCCCGTTGGCCCGCTTCTCGGACAAGGTTGCGATCGTCACGGGCGGCGGGTCGGGCATCGGTCGCGCGACCGCGCGGCTGCTCGCGTCCGAAGGCGCGCGGGTGACGGTGGCCGACATCGCCGAACCCGCCGCCGCGAACGTCGTCGCAGAGATCGCCGAAGCCGGTGGCTCGGCGCGCGTCCAGGTCACCGACGTGGCCGACCCCGACGCAGTCGCGGCAATGGTGGCCGACACCGTCGCCGCGTACGGTGGGCTCGACATCCTGCACAACAACGCGGCCGCGCTCGACCGGAACCGGGTCGATCAGGACGTCGTGACGATGGACCTCGACACCTGGGAGCGCGTGCTGGCCGTGAACCTCACCGGTCCGATGCTCGGATGTCGCTTCGCGATCCCGCCGATGCTCGAACGGGGCGGTGGCGCGATCGTGAACACCGCGTCGGCCGCGGCGTTCTACGGCAGTCATTCGCTCGCCGCGTACGGCACGTCGAAGGCGGGGGTCGTCGCGTTGACGCGCTACGTCGCGACCGCCTACGGCGAGCGCGGGATCCGTTGCAACGCAGTGGCCCCCGGCGTGGTGGTCGACCGGGCGGCCCAGGACGCGCTGGGCGGGCCGATGGGCGATCGGCTCCGGCGCTACAGCACGAGCCACCTCGTCGGCCGGCTCGGCTATCCCGAGGAGATCGCGGCTGCGGTCGCGTACCTCGCATCCGACGACGCCGCGTTCGTGACCGGGGAGATCCTGCGCGTCGACGGCGGATTCACTGCGCACACCCCCACGTACGCGACGGACAACCACCCGGAGAGCTAGCGCCGGCGGGCGAAGACCCAGAGCGGCCGGATCCGGGTTCCCTCGGGTTCGATCTGCTCGATCTCCTCCGCGTCGACGATCTCCATGCCCGCGGCCTCGATCAACGAGATGTTCGTGGCCGCGTCGAAGCCGCTCCAGCGCATCGGTCCCCCGCCGAGCCAGTCCGGCTGGTAGTCGTCGGCGCTGTCGCGGCTGTGCACGGTGGCCAGCAGAGCGCCGTCCGGCCGCAACCAGGACGCGATCGCGTCGAACAGACCCGCGTGGCGCTCGCGGGGAACGTGGATGATCGAGTACAGCGCGACGACCGCGCCGAGCGATCCCGGCGCGAATTCCACGTCTTCCATGTCTCGCTCGACGAAGGTCGCACGCGGCAGCCGCGCCCGGGCGCGATCGAGCATGCCGGCCGACGCATCCACTCCCGTGTAGGTGTAGCGCGCGGCGAGTTCCACACCGACCGGAGCGCCGGTGCCGCACCCGAGCTCCACCACCGCCTCACCGGGTTCGACGATTCCACTGAGCTTGCCGACCCAGGACGATCGTGGGTCGGGTTTCACCGCGCCGGTCCACGCCTCCCAGCGCGGCGCCAATGCGTCATACGTGGCCGCGAACTCGCTCATTTCCTGTGGGCCGCTCGCACTGCGCCTCCCGTCCGGTCGGCTCCGCTGCCGCTCGGCGATCAATTCTGCACGACGAAGGGCAACTCGTCGGACAGTGAGTGCGACGGCGGGTCGTACCCCTGATGCCGCGGTCGTCCCCCGCCCTTTCTCTGACGAAGGTGCAAGGTGGTGATGACGAAGCTGGACGGAGCGCGCAATGGCCGCGGCGAGGGGCGTTCGCGTTCGGCGGTCGTGGCCGTCATCGCAGGCGGAAACCTGATCGGAGCCGCCGCGCTGGTGGCGATCTGGTTCCTCCGCCGCCACGACTTCATGGTCGGTCCGCCGGCTTGGGTGTACGGCGTCGTCATCGTCTCGTCCGTCCTGATCGACCTCGCGGGGCGCGAGTGGCTTCGGCGCAAGCCCGACTCCGTGCTACGCCGACAGGCGCGCATCGTCATCGGAGCGACGGTCACGACGACGGTGCTCTACGCGAGCGGCTGGGGATCAGTGCTGGCGATCGCGTACGCGATCCTGGCCGTGCAGATGCTCGCGCAGAACTACGGCATCGGCTGGCGGAACGTGATGTTCTGGTGCGCCGCCGGCGTCGTCGCCGGCGAGGCCGCGATTCAGGCCGGGTTGGCGCCCCACATGCTGACCGTGAGCGAGTCGCACATCATGGGCCTGCTCGGACTCGGCCTCCTCACCGCGGTGATGTGGGTCGTGAGCGCGACCTTCGCCGAGCGCGATTTCAACGAACAGGAACTGCGCGACCGGGAGCAACGGCTCGCGATCGAGGCGTCGACGGATTCGTTGACGCAGCTCCTCAACCGCGGGGCGTTCACGGAGGCGCTCGAACGGTCGTGCGCTGCGAACGAGCCCGCGATCCTCGCGTTCGTCGACCTCGACAACTTCAAGGACATCAACGACTCGTTCGGCCACCACATGGGCGACGAGGTGCTGATCGAGGTCGCGGCCCGGCTCCGACGAGTGGTGCGCGGCGAAGACGTGATCGCGCGCTACGGCGGCGACGAATTCGTCATCCTGGTGAAGTCGTCGCGCGATGAGGCCGACGCGGGCAGGCTCGTCGAGCGAATCTGGTCGGTGCTCGCCGAGCCCTGGCCGATGATCGCGCCGAATGCGATGTCGGCGAGCGTGGGCGTCGTCGACGACCAGGACGGATCACGCGCCCCCGAAGACCTCCTGCGCGAAGCCGACAAGGCGATGTACTCGCGCAAGCACGGAATGAGCCCGACCGGTTCGATGGTCGCGATGACGTCCCGCGCGCTCGCGCACCACCGACTGGCAATGGATGCAATGCGAGGCGCGTTCGTGGTGATGCGCGCAGTGCGCGAAGCCGGGGTCGCGGTCGACTTCGAGGTGGTCGAGGCGAATTCGATCATGCGGAGGGCGTTCGAGGGCGCGTGCGATCAGGTCGTCGGCACGCGCATGTCCGAGCTCAACCGCTTCGCCGACAACACCCGGCTCGACGACCTGTACCGGGAAGCACTCGCGACCGGGAAGCACCTCAACGTCAAGAGTCGCGTGAATCTCGCCGACGGACGCCACGGTTGGAGCGACGTCAACATCGTGACCGTGGACCGGGACATGATCGCGGTCTTCGCGACCGACATCACCCAGCAGGTCGTCACCCATCTGGAGCTCGAACGAGAGCGCGCCCGCTTCGCGAGCCTGATCAATCGCTCCAACGACCTCGCGTGCGTGATCGACGACGCGGGCGCGGTCGTGTACGCACCCCCTTGGGGTATGAGCTTCCTCGGCTACTCCGGCGAAGAGCTCGGCGCACCGTTCTCGAAGGTGGCGCCCATCGATCACGATGCCGCCGCGGCCTGGCTCGACGAGGTCCGCGCCCAGCCGTCGGGGACCGAGGCGAGATCCATCGCACTGCACTTCGTCGCACGGGACGGCACCATCCATGCGTGTGACGTCACTGCGGAGAACCGGAGCGGCGACGCCACCATCGGTGGCATCGTGCTGAACGCGCACGACGTCTCCGCACTCGTCGCGGCCGAGGCCCGCTTGGCCGCCGTCGCCGACGCGGTGACCGACGTCATCACGATCTGCGACGCCGAGGGTCGCATCATGTGGGTCTCCGGTGCGGTCCGCGCCGAGTTGGGCATCGAGCCCGACGAGCTCGTCGGCGTCTCCGCGTTCGCGGTCATCCATCCCGAGGACCGGTCCGCAATCGCGCAACGACTCGAAGGCATGCTCGCCGATCCGACCGTCGTCTCGGTGCCCCTCGACATCCGGCTGCGCCGGAAGGACGGCACCTATCGCTGGTTCGAAGCGAGTGGCACCAACCAACTCGCCGACCCCTCGATTCGCGGACTTGTTGTCAGCCTGCGGGACACCACCGACCGCCGCGCCGCGGATATCGCACTGCGCACGTCGGAGGAACGGAACCGGAGCATCGTCGAGGCCGCGGCCGACGCCATCATCTCGGTCGACATGAAGGGCATCATCCAGAGCTTCAACCGGGCGGCGGAACACATCTTCGCGACGCGGGCGGGCGACGCGATCGGCCGGTACTACAACTGCTTCCTTCCCGCGGATTCACTCCAGATCGTCCGCAACGCCCTCGAGGACGGCCGCGACGGACAGCAGATCGACGTGATCGCGTGCCGGGCCGGCGGCGAGCGCTTCGCCGCGCACGTCGCGGTGTCGGAGGTGCAGGTCGGTGACACCAACTACTACACGGCCGTGGTGCGCGACATCAGCGATCAGCGGGCGATGGAACAGGCGCTCCGGATCGCGGCTTCGTGCGACGAGCTGACCGGCCTCCCGAACCGGCGCACCCTGCTCGACCGCACGCGGGACGCGATCGAAGCGGCGCGCCGGACCAACGAAGTGGTGGGAATGGTGTTCGTCGACCTCGACCGGTTCAAACTGGTCAACGACGGGCTCGGGCACGACGCCGGCGACCAGCTGCTCGTGCTCGTCGCCGATCGCATCGCCGGCGCGATCCGATCGCAGGACGTCGTGGCCCGATTGGGCAGTGACGAGTTCGTCGTGCTCTGCCCCAGCGCGTTCGACCTCGACGCGATCAAGGCGGTCGCGGTCCGCATCGTCGACGCGCTCACCGGCGCCTTCGTCATCGCCGGAAACGAGGTTTTCGTCGGTGCGTCCCTCGGCGTATCGGTGAGCACCGGCGCCGAGACTCCACTCGAGCTGCTCCGATTCGCCGACACCGCGATGTACCGGGCCAAAGAAGGTGGCAGCTCACGCGTCGCAGTGTTCGACACGCGCATGCAGGACCACGCGGCCCGGCGGCTCGACGTGGAGTCGGCCCTTCGCCAGGCGACCGGCCGCAACGAACTCCTCGCGTACTACCAACCGATCGTCGACCTCGCCACCGGTCGGGTCGCCAACCTCGAGGCGCTCATTCGCTGGAACCGCCGCGGAGTCGGTCTCGTCCAGCCGGACAACTTCATTCCGATCGCCGAGGACGCCGGCATCATCATCGAGATCGGCGGGTGGATGCTGCGTTCCGCCACCGTCGACTG
>Ga0075017_100001395_pt1 | contig 14712 bp, 11 predicted proteins | sample AleBraG_ABR_2012_FD_71475 | JGI IMG/M metagenome (GOLD analysis project Ga0075017, IMG submission 71475) | Freshwater sediment microbial communities in response to fracking from Pennsylvania, USA - Alex Branch Run_MetaG_ABR_2012 | ecosystem: Environmental > Aquatic > Freshwater > Creek >... | reverse complement strand
CACTCATGACAGCTCGGAGCGAATGTTTCTTCCCCGCGACACGTTCTGGGGATATGGACAGTTTGATTTGGCGCCTCCGCACAACGAGATTGATCCGAACTTGTGTCGGGCGGACGCGGGAATTTCTGGCGGAGTCAACGATCCCTGCAACGCCTTCGCGCGCTACATGATCTCCGGATATGTAGAAGCGCATCCCTTGGGACGCGGGCAGTTCCGGAGGTTCTTCCTGTTTGGAGAACCCAGATTTCTGTTTGGCAAGAATCTTCCGCAGACGCTTTATACCTGGTCGATGGATGCGATTGGGTTGGAGAATTCGTGGGGTGGGGGACTCTACCTGGGGAAAGGATTCGAAATGCGGGTGACGCAGCACTTTCTGTTTACCCGTTTTGGAGTACGGGACCGGAACCTGGGTCCGGCGGATTTTGGGCCCAACGGGCCCTGGGGCCGCTATAACACGATCGGAGTGCGGAAATATTTCGGGACCAGGCGGTTTTGAGGGTATGCTGACAATCCGAGCCGAGAGTCTTGCCTCCATCGAAACTGCCAAATGAGTCGACCGGGGATGGTGCCCCGGGTCAGAGTAGCCGAGCCCTGCTCGGCGTGGGCGGGTCGGAGACCCGCCCCAAGACGGACAGTGCCGACTACCGACCGTTTCGGAATCCTGAGACTGCCAAACTGAATTTAGAACGAGTTGGGGCACGGCTCTCGCCTGTCCTGGCTTCGGCTTTGCCTGGGTTGCTGGCGGAAGCTCCTGATCCGGATGGCGCGCTGCTCCTGTTGGAGCGGCTGATTGAGTCCTCCGAAATGGTGCGGTTGCTCGACCAGCATAATTTTCTGGCGCACTACGCCATTGTGGTCTTTGGCCACAGCCGGTTTCTGGGGGATACGCTGATCCAGAATACGGACCTGTTGCCGTCCTTTCTGCGGGAGAAGAATCTCGACCGAAGTTTTTCCCAGGAAGAATTTCATGAGAGCCTGGCGCGCTTCCGCGCCCGTTCGTCCGAGAGCGATGTTTCCCTGACATTGGCGCGGTTCAAACGGCGGGAATATGTCCGTATCATGTTGCGCGATGTGCTGAAGATCGCGCCCCTGGCGGAAACCACGGGGGAGATCTCGGCCCTGGCCGATGTGCTGATCGAGGAGGCGCTGCGCGAGGCGGACAGTAAACTGCAACGGCGCCATGGGACGCCGCAACATCTGGACGCGCTGGGCCGGTTGGTGGATACACCCTTTGCCATCCTCGCGTTGGGCAAGCTGGGTGGCAACGAGCTGAACTACAGCTCGGATGTGGACCTGATGTACATCTACGGCGATGGGGAAGAGCCGCCCCGGACGCCGGTTTCCAATCGCGAATATTTCATCCGGCTGGCCCAGCATACGACGGAGATCCTTTCGCGGGTCACCCGGGAGGGGCCGGTATTTCGGATTGACCTGCGCCTGCGGCCGCAGGGTGGGGAAGGGGAGTTAGCCATCCGCTTGTCGCAGGCCCTGGCTTACTACGCTGAAACTGCGCACGACTGGGAGCGCCAGGCGCTGATCAAGGTACGGCATACGGCAGGAGAAACGGGTTTGGCGCGGGAATTTATTCGCGCGGTGCAACCTCACGTTTACACCGAGAAGGTGAATTTTGCCGCGATCAAAACCGCGCTGGTAGCGCGAGAGAAGATGCAGAAACGACGCCAGCAGGGAAGAACCCTGGGGCAGCCGCTCGAGACCATCGATGTGAAAATCGATCGCGGAGGGATCCGGGATATCGAATTTTTGGTGCAGTGTCTGCAGCGGGTGTACGGCGGCGCCGAGGCGTGGCTGCGATCCGGCGGAACTCTGTTTTCTCTGCACAAATTGCATGACAAAGGTCATATCAGCGGAAGGGAATTTCATGACCTGACCAGTGCCTATGAATTCCTTCGCCATCTCGAACACCGGCTGCAATTGCGCGAGGGACAGCAGACGCACCGGTTGCCCGTGTCAGAGGCCGATTGCCGGGTGCTCCAGCGCGCCCTGGAAGGTTGTGCCCCGGGGGAACACCGGACGGGCGGTCTTATCTCCGACCAACTGGTCTCTGGCGAACTGGCGTCCGTAGTGCAACGGCGGATGGCGGCGGTGGCGGAGATTTACCAGCGGATCATTTATCAGCAGCAGACTCGCGGGCGGCAGCATGTGCCCGGCGGGGAATTCAAATTGCTCAGCGCGCTCGAACCGGCGACGTCGGACCCCTCCAGCCAGCAGATTGTGGAGCGACTGGCGACCGACGCACCGGCGCTGTACGAAATTGCGAACCGCCGTGACCTGAATCCACAAGCACGGAAGAACTTTTACCGGTTTCTGGGTTCGGCATTCAGCAGTTCGCAGCGCTATGCGGGTGTGCTGCGAAATCAAGAAGCGGTGGGCCGGGCCCTGGCCCTGTTTGAAACCAGCGACTATCTGACTGAGATCCTGATTCGGCATCCTGAGGAAATTGTCACCCTAGCAGAGTTAGACGAAGTCGTGCCGCCAACGGGCGGAAGATACCTATTCGAGAAATCTCTGGGGCTGGCGGAGACAGCTCGAGATCCTGTGTTTGCGTATCTGGCCGACTCACCTGCGACGCACGCGGAGAAGCTGGCCCTGCTGCGACAGCACTTCAGGCACCGGGCCTTTGTGGTGGGAGCCCGAGACGTGATCGAGTTGCGCGGTGTGTACGAATCATTCGAAGCCACCACGGCAGCGGCAGAAGATGTGATGGCGACGGCGGTCCACCTGGCTGACGCTGAGGGACTGGCGGTGATGGCGCTGGGCAGACTGGGCAGCGGCGAGTTTGATTTGTTGTCGGACGCCGATGCCCTGTTTGTATGTGGCGAAGACGGCGACAGGATTGCGCTGACCAAGTGTGCAGAGAAGATGATGCATGCACTGTCGGCTTATACGCGGGACGGTACGGTGTTTTCTCTGGATGCGCGTTTGCGGCCGCGGGGCGGGGAAGGCGAACTGCTCTCCACTCCGGGCCAGTTGACGGCGTATTTCGCGCACGAAGCGCAGGCTTGGGAAGCGCTGATGTATACCAAGATGCGATTTCTGGTCGGCTCGCAAACCCTTGGCCAGCGCGCAACGGGGACGCTGAAGGCGCTGTTTGAGAGATTTGCGGCCGATACCGGCTTTGCGCAGGATATTCGCGAAATGAGGACGAAACTGGAATCCGCGGAATCGTCTGGGAAGAGTTTCAAGTATTCACCCGGGGCGATCTATGACATTGATTTCATCACCAGCTTCCTGCTGGTGAAGCATGACGTCGCGGACAAGCGGGGAAGCCTGCGGGACCGGTTGTGGCGCTGCGTGGATTGCGGAGTGCTCGATAAGAGTGATGCGGGCGTGCTCGACCATGCGGCCGAATTATTGCGCACCGTGGAGCACGTGGCGCGTCTGGTGGTGGGGCGGGCGGTCAAGTGGCTGCCGGCGACTGAGCTCGGACGAAAAGTCACGGAGAAGCTGACGGGGCAGATTCTGGTGTGCGAGTTCCCGGAGGGGTTGGAGAGCGAGTTAGATGCGACGTTCGAAAAGGTGCGGGCGATTTATGAACAGGTGTTGCGGGAGTAATTGGTCCAGTGTGGACGCGGGCGAAGGCGTCCGCGCCCAAACTGGCCTCTCAGTTCCGGCGCAAAGTGTAGGCGGGAACCGGGGTGGAGCGCCGGCTGCGCTGGATCAGCCAGATGATCAGCGCGATGATGCCGCCGAGGAAGACGAACGGCAGCAGGAAAATCAGAAAAACCCAGCCGTGTCCTCCGATGGTAGTGACATTGCCGCTCACGGTGGCCTGCGGGTCGCGGCGCAGGTCCCCTCCAATCGCGGTGAGATCGCCCGCCACCTGGGTACCGCTCTCGATTCTGGCGCTGCCAGCGATTGCGGTTACGTCTCCCGCGATCGAGGCGCCGGGTTCTGCTACCACACTACCGGCGATAGCTGTGACGTCGCCCGATACCTGCCCGCGGACATAGACAGAGCAGCCGATGCAGGTAACGTCGCCGACTTTTTCGTCAGGCTGGATGTGGATGTCATGGTTCATCTGAAAGCGGTCGGGATGGGTCTCTGCCATCAACCTGGTGGGCGGCATTAGGAAAACCGCAACCATGCAGAATGCTCTGAGGGGAAAGAGTCGGGTCATGAGAGGCTCCTGGCAGTGCTGACGAACAGTATAAGCCCCGACGCTGGGCATTGGTCGATGAGCGCTCGTATTCAGTCACCAGCTAGGGGAAGGGCCCGGGACCAAAGCCTAAAGACCAACGACCAGCCTAGTGTTTCGATTTCAGCGAATAGTTTCTTACCACGCCGAAGCCGGTGACACCGATGTTGCCAATTGAGATCCAGCGTTCGAGCTTGTGGTGGCCGGTGCGGTGCATCAAGTAGGACAGGCCTACAGAGGTGAGCGTTCCTGCTGCTTCGAGGCTGGCAAATCCAGCGGAGTTGTTGACGATGTCGTCGGGGATCAGAACTTCTTGGCGGCCGCGAGCCAGGAAGTTTCGAGTGGAGGCGTAGTCGAGGCCGCGGAAGACCGCGACGCCGGAGAACAGGAGAATGTTGGTGCGGTCCCAGAAGGCGTGGGGCGAGCCCTGAGGAGGAGCGGCGGGAAGGGGGGCGGGGGTGGAAACCTGACCGGGTTTCGGCGGCGCGGGTTGCTGAGCTGCAGCAGACAAGACAGCCAGGAAGCAGATTGCGAAAAGTAAGGGCAGGAAAGAGATTCGGCCGAAGGAGGAATCGTGGGACATGTTTGCATTGTAGCGGGAGTGCTTGCCGAGCCTCGCTCGGCCGGACAGCCGAGGGCGGCTGTCCCTACGTGGTCTCTGGTGCGCTGCCTGGTTCGTGGGCTGTCGCGATCTGGCGGCGAACCTTTATAATGGCTCGTTTCATCCATCGATCGTGATTCATCAGGGGCGGGGGGGTAATGGCGGCTTCATATAACGGCGTGCCGGTGCCGGCGCATGGCGCCCGGATTACCTACAGCAACGGGACTTATCAGGTTCCCGATAATCCGATTGTGCCTTTCATTGAAGGCGATGGCACGGGGCGGGACATCTGGAAGGCTTCGGTACGAGTGTTCGATGCGGCGGTGGAGAAGGCCTACAAAGGCAAGCGGCGCATCGCCTGGTATGAGGTGTTCGCGGGCGAGAAGGCGATGGCGAACTTCAAGACCTGGCTGCCGGATGACAGCGTCAATGCTATCCGGGAATTTCGTGTCGCCATCAAGGGTCCTCTGACTACGCCGGTCGGAGGCGGCATTCGTTCGCTGAACGTGGCACTGCGGCAGATTCTTGATCTGTATTGCTGTGTGCGGCCGGTGAAGTACTACAAGGGTGTCCCCTCGCCGGTGAAGCATCCTGAGCGCATGGATGTGGTGATTTACCGCGAGAATACCGAAGACGTTTATGCCGGCATCGAGTGGGAGCAGGGAACGCCGGAGGCGGCCCGGCTCATCGAGTTCCTGAACAAGGACATGCTGAAAGGCGGCAAGAAGCAGGTGCGCCTCGATTCGGGCGTAGGGATCAAGCCCATCTCAATTACCGGAACCAAGCGCCTGGTGCGGATGGCCATCAAGTTTGCCTTGGAGAGCGGGCGCAAGAGTGTGACCCTAGTGCACAAGGGAAATATCCAGAAGTTTACCGAAGGAGCGTTTCGCAAGTGGGGATATGAACTGGCGACCGAAGAGTTTCGCGACCAAGTGGTGACCGAGCGCGAGAGCTGGATTCTGGGCAACAAAGACAAAGACCCCAACATTTCGATCGAACAGAATGCCGCGCTGGTGGAGCCGGGCATGGAGTTTGCTACCGAAGACTTCCGGCAGTCGGTTTATAGGGAAGTGGAAAAAGTTCTGGAAGCGATTTATGCGACGCATGGCAAGGGGGCGTGGAAGAAGAAGCTCATGATTAACGACCGGATTGCCGATTCTATCTTCCAGCAGGTCGTGACTCGGGCGGATGAATATTCCGTGCTGGCCACGCCCAATCTGAACGGCGACTACATCTCCGACGCTTGTGCGGCGCAGGTGGGCGGTCTGGGTATCGCGCCCGGCGCCAACATCGGCGATGGCTTCGCGTGTTTTGAGGCGACCCACGGGACGGCTCCTAAATATGCGGACAGGGATGTCATCAACCCCGGGTCTGTAATTCTCTCCGGAGTGATGATGCTGCGTTTCCTGGGATGGGATGAAGCGGCAGACCTGGTGGAGAGCGGGTTGGAACGCACCATTGAGCAGAAGAAAGTTACCTATGACTTTGAGCGACTGATGGAAGGCGCCACCAAGGTTACGACCAGCGAGTTCGCGAATTGCATCATCGAGAACATGGGCGCGGGCGTACTGACCGCCATCTGAACAACCTGCCACGGATCTCGCGGATGAACACGGATAAGCCAAGAAAATTGATCCGTGTAAATCCGTGAAATCCAGGACTCGAAAGGAATCATTCATGCGCAAGAAGGTGACAATTGTTGGTTCGGGTAATGTCGGCGCGACGGCGGCTCATTGGATCGCCGCCAAGGAACTGGCGGATGTGGTGCTGATCGACATCATCGAAGGTGTGCCGCAGGGCAAAGGTTTAGACCTGCTGGAAGCCATGCCGATCGAGAAGCGCGACGCTTACGTGCTCGGCACCCAGGATTACGCCGATACCGCGAACTCCGACGTGGTGGTGATTACTGCCGGCATCCCGCGCAAGCCGGGGATGAGTCGCGATGACCTGCTCAACACCAACCACAAGATCATGAAAGACGTTGTCGGCAAGGTGGTGCAGTACTCGCCGAACTGCATTCTGATTATTGTCTCGAACCCGTTGGATGCCATGGCCCAGGCGGCTTACAAGATGAGCGGGTTTCCGCGCGAGCGGGTGATTGGGATGGCTGGAGTCTTGGACTCGGCGCGCTTCCGGACGTTTATCTCGCAGGAATTGAAAGTCAGTGTGGAGAATGTGACTGCATTTGTGCTGGGCGGGCATGGCGACACCATGGTTCCATTGCCGCGATATTCCACCGTCGCCGGGATTCCGATTACTGAATTGATGGATGCGGCAACCGTGGAACGGCTGGTGCAGCGTACCCGGGATGGCGGCGCCGAGATTGTGAAGTATCTGAAGACTGGGTCCGCTTACTATGCGCCTTCGGCGGCTGCGACTGAGATGGTGGAGGCGATCCTCAAAGACAAGAAGAAGATTCTGCCTTGTGCCGCTTACCTTCAAGGCGAATATGGGATCAGCGGGTTGTATGTTGGCGTGCCTTGCAAGCTGGGCGCCAAGGGGCTCGAGCAGATTATTGAAATCAAGCTTACCCCTGAAGAGAAAGCCGCGCTCGATAAGAGCGCGGCTGCAGTGAAGGAGTTGGTGGCGGTGATTGGAGTATAGAGAACCCTGTTTTCAGATATTGGTTCTCGGTTCTCAGATGCGTTCGATGGTTACGGATTTCACTGCCGCATCTTTCAGCGGTTTGTCCTGGCGGTTGCGCGGGGTGGCGACGATTTTTTCTGCCACTTCGTAGCCTTCCACTACTTCTCCGAAAATGGTGTGCTTGCCGGTGAGCCATTGCGTGGCCGCAATGGTGATGAAGAACTGCGAGCCGTTGGTGTTGGGACCGGAGTTGGCCATGGCCAGCTTGCCGGGCTTGTCGAAGCTGTGAGGTGAGCCCTTGGTCTCGTCCTCGAACTGATAGCCGGGACCGCCGAAGCCGGTGCCAACCGGGTCTCCGCCCTGGATCATGAAATCGGGAATCACGCGGTGGAAGATGGTGCCGTCGTAGAGGCGGTCTTTGCTCTTCTTGCGGCTGACCGGGTGGGTCCACTCGCGTTTGCCTTCGGCGAGGTCGGTGAAGTTGGCTACGGTTTTGGGCGCTTCTTTTTGGAAGAGGCGGCAGACGATCGCGCCTTCACTGGTATTGAAGATGGCGTATGTACCGGGTTGACGAGCCATAGGATTCCTTTCGTTTTGAGAATGCGAGGGCAAGATGCCCTCGCGACAGCCGGCGGAACGCCAGCGCTACTGTGGTGCGGTTTTGGGTGCGGCAGCTGGCTTCTTGACCGCTGGCTTGGCTGCGGTTGCCGCAGACGGCTTGGCTGCCGGTGCTCCACCTTTTGTGATGGTGATGTGAACGATTTTGACGGGGCGATAAGGGCGGTCGTTGGCATCTCGACCCATGCGCGCAATCTGTTTCACCAGGGCAATCGAGGGCTCGTCGCATTGACCGAAGAGGGTGTATCCGCCATTCAAGCTAGGATAGGAAACCTCGGTGATGAAAAACTGGGAGCCGTTGGTGCCGGGACCGGCGTTGGCGTAGGCCAGGCGTCCGGGGCGGTCGAACTTCAGGGTCGGTGAGGTTTCGTTCTTGAACTCAAAACCAACGTCGCCGCTGCCACTGCCGGCGGGGTCGCCACCCTGAATCATAAAGTCCGGGATCACGCGGTGGAAGATGGTGCCGTCATAGAGCGGAACGCCGTGCTTCTTGGCGTGCGAGATAGGGTTGGTCCAGTCTTTGGTGCCCTGGGCCAGGCCGATGAAGTTGGCCACGCCAATAGGCGCTACGTCGGGGAACAGAGTGCAGGTCAGCTTGCCGGCGCTGGTCTCAATGATCGCCGTGGGCTGGGCGGATGTTGTAGCCGCCGGTTTGGCGGCAACAGCCGTGGCTGGCTTCTTCGCTGGTGCAGTCTTTGCCGCGGGCGTTGTCTGTGACCATCCCGCCGAACACGCTGCCGCGATCAGCAAACAGATTGAAAGACAAGTTCGCATAGACGCTCCTGAGCGCCGGGCTTCGCCCGGCGGGGCAGGTGCGGACACCTGCCCCTATGTGGTTTGTGATGACTGCGAAGTACGATTCTATCCTAGAGTCCGAAAAAAGCTATTGACTGGTCGATATCCGCGAGGCTTCGGCTTGCATTTCACGGCTCACCCGCTCCACCTCGCTGAAGACGCGCAGCAGATTTCCGCCGAGAATCTTGTGGATGTCTTTTTCGCTGTAACCCCTGTCCAGAAGTGCCTGGGTAATCTTGGGCAGGTCGGCAGCGGAGTCGATGCCCTCCGGCACGGCGCCGCTTACGCCATCGAAGTCTGAACCCAGACCGACGTGATCGACGCCAGCGACCTTGGCGATGTGGTCGATGTGATCGATCAGGGACTTGAGCGGAGGCCGCGGAATCTTGGCAGCCCATTCCCGCTCGACCTGGTCTTTGTCCAGATAGGTGATGGGTTTGCCCGCCGCTTTCAAGTCTGCGAGGTGCGCTGCGACCGCCGCATCTGCGTCCTTCTGTTGGGCCTCGGCTGCCTTACGGTAATTTTCGTCGATGAAGGCGGAATAGAAGTTTGCCTGGACGACGCCGCCGTTCTTGGCCAGGACACGCAGCATGTCATCCGTCATGTTACGAGGGTGGTTGGTCAAGGCGCGGGCTGACGAGTGCGAGGCGATGACCGGGGCCTTGGTAGCGGCGATGGCGTCAAAGAATGTTTTGTCGGCGACGTGGGAAATGTCCACCATCATGCCCAGGCGGTTCATCTCGAGAACCACGTGCTTGCCGAAATCGGTGAGACCGTTGTGATGCTGGATCTTGGGATCGTCGATATCTCCGGAGGAATCGGCCCACTCGTTGGTGTTCGACCAACTCAGAGTCATGTAGCGGACACCCAGGCGGTAGTAATCGTGTAGCAGGTGAATGTCATTCTCGATGGAGTGGCCGCCTTCGATTCCCATCAAGGCCGCCAGCTTCTTCTCCTTGTGGGCGCGCTCGATGTCGGCTACGGAGAAGGCCATCATCATGCGGTCAGGATGGCGCGCCGCCTGTTCGTAAACCGAATCGATCATGTCGAAGGTGGATTTGGCGAAATGTCCGCTGGTGGTCTCGGGATCGGCCCAGATGGAAAAGAATTCTGCGCACAGATTGCCGGCGCGAGCTCTGTCGAGGCTGACGTGGCCGATGTCTTTTGGGTCAGAGTTGGCGATGTCGAAATTCTCATAGAGAAAGCGCTGCGGGGTATCGGCATGAGTATCCACGACAATGGCGGAGTTGTGAATGGCGCGGGCCTGAGGCGTGACGCTTTGGGCGGCCAGGGTTGCAGAGAGGAGCAGGAGCAGGGATATCCTAAAAATATTCATGGTTTGGAGACGCCGAGCGATTTTATACGGTTGGAGGATTGGGCGCAGGATTTTATGCCGTCGTGTCATCCTGAGCGCAGCAACTTCTTCGCGTTGCGAAGAAGTTGCGGAGTCGAAGGACCCCTTCCTTCTTCCATGACGGTTCGTTCGAGTGCTTGTGGCCCAAAATCGCGCGTGTGGGTGTGCGGGTAGGGGTCCTTCGACTTCGTGAGACATTTCGCAAGCGAAACGTCTCACTCCGCTCAGGATGACAAGGGTTTTACTGGAGGGGAAGCTCTGCGGCTTCGGAGGGTTCTGGAATCGGTTGTTCGCCCGCCAGCATCATGGATTCGCGCCAGTCGGTGTAGCGTCCGGACACCATTACATGGAAGACCCACTGGTGGCGTTCTTCTTCCGGTTCGATCAGGCCTTGGTCTTTCAGGGGCCGCATGTAGTCCTGGACCCACTTGATCTGTTCCCGGGACAGGCCGCGCCGCTGAATGTCGACGGTGATGCCTGCCAGGTGCGAGGAAGCAATCTCGCCTTCGGCGGGAGCCGCATTGCGATTATGACGGCGAAGTTTCTTCTGGACCTTGACGGTACGAACCGCGGAGTTCACCTGAATCTGGGCATGGAAGCGTTTGTAATACTCTGCACTCAGATCATCGAGAAATTCGCGCGTCCAGGGGCGGCAATAGCGGCGGTCAGGATCAAGACGTGGATCGAAGCGAAGTGTGGGACCGGCAAGGATCGGAACCAGATCGTCGCTGGCTTTCAGTTGCTCCAGTTCAGCGTCATCCTGAATGCGGGGCAAATCCATGCGGTCAATTTCGTGATTCTGCAGCAGCAGTGATTCGCGAGAAGGACGAAACACAGGATTCCAGCGGAGGCGACGAAGGTGAGCGCGACGGACCCGGTGCGTGCGACGCGGTGCCACGTAGCTGTGCAGAGCGAAAGCAGGTGCACAGACGGCAGCCAGCAGAAACAGAAATGTCGCGCTTTGAATCCTACGGTTCACGAAGTGGCCTCAATCTTTTGTTGGTCTGTCCCAGGGCGCTTGAGACAGGCGGGTATTCTAAACCGTAGCTGCACAAAAACAAGGGCTTTTTTTGAAGCCCGGAGCGGCTCTGAAGAGCCCTTTGGGCCGTTACCCTTGGTTACTGAACTCGCGCTAAAGGCGCGCCCGTGGCAACCGTTCTATGTAGAAGCAACCGGGATGCCAATCACACGCCAGGTAATTTACAAGAGGTTACGGGCCGGACAGCCCTATTTACGGAGCTTGCAGCGCTTTTGAGTGACAAAGTGCGGTGTCGCGATGACAGTTCCCGACACGCCACTTTAGTGGTGTTACGGATGGCTCGTCATTTTCTGAAAAGGTCGCCAATGGCTTGTTTCATGACATCGCCGCCTACCTCAGCAATGGAGCGGGTGAGGGGGATGTCCTTGGGGCAGACCTCGACGCAGTTCTGGGCATAACCACATTCCTGAATGCCGCCGTCCCCCATGAGGGCGACGAGACGCTCGCGCTTCAGCGCGGCCCCGGTGGGATGGGTGTTGAACAAGCGGACCTGGGAAATCGTGGCTGCGCCGACGAAGCCGGTGTCCTCGTTGAACTGGGGACAGGCTTCCATGCAACAGCAGCAGGAGATACAGCGAGAAAGAGGATAGGCCTCTTCCTGCTCCTGCATGGTCATGCGGGGGCCGGCGCCCAGGTCGTAGCTGCCGTCAATCGGGACCCAGGCCTTTGCCGCTTTGAGATTTTCAAACAGGACGCTGCGGTCGACCGCCAGGTCGCGAACTACCGGAAACTTAGAAAAAGGCTCGAGCCGAATGGGCTGTTCGAGCTTATCGACAAGAGCGGAGCAGGCCATACGGGCGCGTCCGTTGATCAGCATGGCGCAGGACCCGCAGACCTCCTCGAGGCAGTTGGAGTCGTAGGTGATGGGCGTAGTCGCTTTGCCTTCGCGGGTGACCGGGTTGGCGGCGATCTCCATGAGCGACGAGATCACGTTCATGCCGGAGTGCCAGGGCAGCTCGAATTCTTCCCAGTGGGGCCGGACGTTGGGATTCGGCTGGCGCTTGATTTTGAAGAGTACTGTCTTTTGTTCAGCCATTATTAGCTTTTAGCTCTTAGCCTTTAGCTTTAAAACCTCTGCCGAGCTTTGCTCGGCTGGGCCGGTGGGGCCACCTGCCCCTACGTGACTGTTGCCGGTTACTTCACCGCGTCGTATCTTCTCGGGCGCGGTGGAATCAACGAAACATCCACCGGTTCGAACTCAAACTTTGGTTCGTCGGCATCCGGAGCAAAGGTTGCCTTTGTGGTCTTGAGCCAGTTCTTGTCGTCGCGCTCGGGGAAGTCAGGTTTGTAGTGCGCGCCACGCGATTCATCGCGCATGGCTGCCCCTTGGGCGATTACACGAGCTAGTTGCAGCATGTTGTAAAGTTGCCGGGCGAAGACGAGCGAGGTGTTGGCCCACTGCGTGCGATCGCTCAGGTTAATGTGGCGGAATCGCTCCAGCAATGTGCACAGCTCGGCGTCGGTCTGCTGCAGGTTCTTGTTGTAGCGAATCACCGTGACGTTTTTCGTCATCAGGTCGCCCAACTCACGCCACAGTTTGAACGGATTCTCGGTGCCGTCCGACTTCATCAGGACAGCGTTGTTTTCTTCCTGACGCTTGCGCTCGGTATCGAAATAGCCATTGCTCGGCGTAGCCTTGAGACTGCGCGCATAGTTCACAGCGGTTGGCCCGGCAACAAACCCGCCAAAGATGCAGGAGACCAGGGAATTAGCGCCCAAGCGGTTGGCCCCGTGGTACTGATATTCGCACTCCCCTGCAGCGTAAATGCCGGGGATGTTCGTGCCTTGTGTGAAATCCACCCAGAGCCCGCCCATGGTGTAGTGCATGCCGGGGAAGATCCTCATGGGGGTGTCGCGGGGATCGTCGCCCACGAACTTTTCGTAAATTTCCAGGATACCTTCGAGCTTGCGATCGAGAATCTTGCGATCGATATGGGTGAGATCGAGATAGACCATCGGCTTGCCGTCGATGCCGAGGTTGTGTTCGTACACCACTTTGTGGATGGCCCTGGTGGCGATGTCACGGGGCACCAGATTGCCGTATTTCGGATACCACTCTTCGAGGAAGTACCAGCGGTCATTTTGTGGAATCGAAAGCGGGTCGCGTTTGTCGCCGGGAGTTTTTGGCACCCAGACGCGTCCGCCTTCTCCGCGGGCGGACTCGGACATCAGGCGCAGCTTGTCTTGGCCAGGAATGCACGTGGGATGGACCTGAATGAACTCGCCGTTGGCGTAGAAGCATCCCTGCTGATAGAGCGCCGATTGTGCTGAACCGGTACACACTACCGAGTTGGTGGACCGGCCGAAAATGGCACCGTTGCCGCCGGTGGCGATGATGATGGCGTCGGCGGGGAAGGTGCGCACTTCCATGGAGCGCAGATCCATGGCGCAAATGCCTCTGCAGACGCGGTTGGAATCGAGCACCGCGGAAAGAAATTCCCAGTGTTCGAATTTGCGGACCTTGTCCTCGGACTCGTAACGGCGCACCTGCTCGTCCAAGGCGTAGAGCAGCTGCTGACCCGTGGTGGCGCCGGCGAAGGCGGTGCGATTGAACAACGTGCCTCCGAAACGGCGGAAGTCGAGCAATCCTTCCGGGGTGCGATTGAAAGGCACACCCATGCGGTCGAGCAAGTCGATAATGCCGGGGGCGGCTTCGCACATGGCCTTGACTGGCGGTTGGTTGGCCAGGAAGTCCCCGCCGTAAACGGTGTCGTCAAAATGCTGCCAGGTGGAGTCGCCTTCACCTTTCAGATTTTTGGCGGCGTTAATGCCGCCCTGGGCGCAGACGGAGTGCGAGCGCTTTACCGGCACGATGGAGAACAAGTCAACCTGTCCGCCCATCTCGGCGATTTTGATGACGGCGGAAAGTCCGGCCAGGCCGCCGCCAATCACTATGATTTTCGGGTTGGATGCCATTTCGTTTGGATTTCCTGTCTACCGCGATCTTTGCCCAGGCGCTACCGCGCCAGCATAGGAGTCGTGCATTCCGTTCTCCGGGCCGACTGGCTGCAACGGTGTTTTCAAGAATGCGCGCATGGTGAGCCCACCCACCAGCATGAACAGCAATCCCATGGCGAAGCAGACGTAGCCGAATCTGCGCCGGGCCGAGTCGCCGGTGGTGATGCCCCACTTGGCGGCAAAGAGCCACAGTCCATAGGCGAAGTGCCAGGAGGCGCAGAAAATTCCCAGGGCATAAAACGCGATGGCCCAAGTGTGCTGGAATTCCAGTTGCACTTTGCCGAAGGCCGCATCCGGGTGGGTCAGAATGTGGACGCCGCTGAAGCGCAGATGCCAGGTGTGCCACAGGATGTAGCAGAAAGCGATGGCGCCGGTCCAGCGCTGCAGCGTGAACATCCAGTTGCCGGCCCAGGGATAGTCGGTAACGTTGCTCTCACCGCGGAACCAGATGTAAAAGCCATAGAGCGCATGATAGAGAATCGGCAGCCATATCCCGAACAGCTCGAGATAGAAAACAAAGGGAAAACTCGACAGCAATTCCACTTGCTTGGCATAAGCGCCGGGACCTCGGGTGGCGAACGCGTTGGAGACGAAATGCTCAATCA